>Ga0208013_1000110_pt1 | contig 65530 bp, 61 predicted proteins | sample 16_taG_FD_184091 | JGI IMG/M metagenome (GOLD analysis project Ga0208013, IMG submission 184091) | Marine viral communities from the Subarctic Pacific Ocean - 16_ETSP_OMZ_AT15313 metaG (SPAdes) (version 2) | ecosystem: Environmental > Aquatic > Marine > Oceanic | place: Pacific Ocean | collected...
GGCGTCTCGGCTTTTTATTACCTGAAAAAAGTGGACGATTAGACGCAAAAATGCCCCGGACAATATGCCGAGGCATTTTGATCGCCGCTTCAGAAGGCGGTGTAAATTAAGTTTTTACACAGCCTCCGAATGCCGGCTTTTTCGGATTCCCTGTGCCCGTGAGGGGCATAGGGCGGGGTCGCGTAACCTCAGACTGGGGTTACGTTTTCCGCCTGGGGACCTTTCGGACCCTGAGTCACGGTAAACTGCACCTGTTGACCTTCGGTCAGGGTGCGGAAACCGCTCGCGTTGATTGCACTATAGTGAACGAAAACGTCACTGCCACCGTCCTGGGCGATAAAGCCGAAGCCCTTGGACTCGTTAAACCACTTTACGTGGCCTGTTTTTGTATCTGACATTGATCTTTCCTGTATTTCTGAAATTTTGCCCTCACGGGACCATCGGTATCCAGTCGGAATACCGGCGCTGTAAAAATTCAGGAAGTACTGAGGAAAGGGGCAACGAAGAGCACTGCGGCAGGACGTTGAAACGCATTCACCAAATACCGCTGTATTTTCACAGCAATTTCAGTATAGACCGAGATGGGAGGGCGTCAACGCTTTTTTTAGCACTTTATTTAAGTTTTTTAATCCGCAAAAACAACAAGTTGTCATAAAATCGTCACCAAACGGATGCACCGTTGTGGCGCAGGTTCCGATTGGTGACAGCGTCTCGTGGTCAGCTTTTGAACTGCTCGCTGATTTCTTCCAGTATGGCGGGGTCGTCAATCGTGCTTGGCACTGCGTAGTCCTCACCATCGGCGATTTGTCGGATTACCCGGCGCAGGATCTTGCCGGACCGGGTTTTGGGGAGTCGTTCCACGACCAACGCCTTGCGGAAGCAGGCAATAGCGCCGATTTTTTCGCGCACCATCTCAACCAGCTCTTCTTCAAGTTCGTCGTGGTCGATGGTTGCGCCGTCCTTGATCAGTACGAGCCCCACGGGCACCTGGCCTCTCATGTCGTCGTGAGCACCGACCACGCAGCATTCCGCGATGGCCGGGTGGGCAGCCACCACTTCCTCCATCTCTCCGGTGGACAACCGGTGGCCCGCGACGTTGATAACGTCGTCCGTTCTCCCCATCACGAACACATAGCCGTCTTCATCAACAAATCCTCCATCACCGGAACTGTAGAAACCTTCGATGGGGGCAAGATAAGTGTTACGGAATCGGGCGTCGTCACCCCAGACCGTGGACATGCAGCCCGGAGGCAATGGCAGCTTAACGGCAATCTGGCCCTGTTCGCCGGCGGGCACCTGATGGCCCTCCATGTCCACCACCTGAACGTTGAATCCGGGGGACGGAAGCGTGGCGGAGCCGGGTTTCGTCGTCATCATCTCGATGCCCACCGGGTTGCAGCAGATTGCCCAGCCGGTTTCGGTTTGCCACCAATGGTCCAGTATTGGCAGGCGGGTATGTTCCTTCAGCCATTCGTAGGTGGGTGGGTCCAGTCGTTCGCCGGCCAGGAAGAGGCGCTTCAGGGAACTGATGTCGTAGCGGGACAGCTGATCAGCCTCAGGGTCTTCCTTGCGGACCGCCCGGAAGGCGGTCGGTGCCGTGAACAACAGATTCACGCCGTGGTCCTGGACCACGCGCCAGAAGGCGCCGGCATCTGGAGTTTTGACCGGCTTGCCCTCGTAAAGGATGGTGGTGCAGCCTGCAAACAAGGGGGCATAGACGATATAGCTGTGCCCGACCACCCAGCCAACGTCCGATGCGGCCCAGTAGACATCTCCCGGGCTGGCGTCGTAAACCAGGTGCATGCTGTAGCGAAGAGCGACGGCATGGCCGCCGTTGTCGCGCACAACGCCCTTGGGTTTACCGGTGGTTCCGGACGTATAGAGGATATAAAGCGGGTCGGTGGCCCTGACAGGCACCGGGTCTACCGCCCGGGCCCGGCTAACCATTTCACCCCAGTCGAAATCGCGACCTTCCTGAAGCGTGGCCTGAGCCTGCGGGCGCTGAAACACAATGCAACACTCGGGCTTGTGGTCCGCCTGATCGATGGCTTTGTCTACCAAGGGCTTGTATTCGATGACCTTGCTGACCTCGATGCCGCAGGAGGCTGTGATGACGGCCTTGGGCTTGGCATCATCGATGCGCACCGCCAGTTCATTGGATGCGAATCCACCAAAGACCACGGAATGAATGGCGCCAATCCGGGCGCATCCCAGCATGGCAATGACGGCTTCCGGAATCATGGGCATGTAGAGAATCACCCGGTCGCCCTTGGTGATGCCTCTGTCCTGGAGGGCACCGGCGAAGATTGCCACCGCGCGGGTGAGCTCATTGTAGGTGTATGAGCGGGTGGTGCCGGTGACCGGAGAATCGTAAATCAGGGCTTTCTGTTCGCCGCGCCCGGCCCGGATGTTGGCATCCAGTGCTACGTCGGAGGTGTTAAGGACGCCATCGGGAAACCACTCTCCATGTCCGTTATCGGTGGGCTGCCAGATGGTTTTCGGGGGCTCCATCCAGTCAATGGCAGACGCTTTCTCGCGCCAGAAGGCGTCAGGCTGGTCGATTGATTGCCTGAACTCGGAGTGGTAGTCCATAACATCCACCTCGCATCACTGTTGTTGTTGTGTTTTGTAATACCCACAACTTTAGGCGCTTTGAGGTATAGGACTACTAGACCATAGGCTAAGTTTCTGTCTTTTTGAAAGTTATTGGTTTCCTGAATTGACCGCGGTCACGTTCGCTTCAACGTGGCCGCTGGCAACACGGGCGGTGATCCTGTCGCCGGGCGCGAGTTTACTGGCCTGGCGAACTATATCCCCGTTTTCCTGCTGGACGATGGCGTACCCCCGCCCCAGCGTCGCCAGCGGGCTGACCACATTCAGTGTTTGAGCCAGATGCTCAAGGCGCTCCTGGCGTTGGACGACGGACTGGCGAGCCAAGCGGGTCAGTCGTTCGGACAGCTGGCTGACGCTCCTGCGGTTGTCGTCGAGCCGTTTTGCGGGAGACTGCATTCTCAGGCGCTGGCCAAGGTGTTCAGCGCGCACCTTTTCCCGCTCCATGCGTTGACGCATGGCTTTGCCCAGCCGCAGGTCGAGGTCGTCCATGCGCTGGGCTTTTTCCATCAGTTCACGCCGGGGATCCCTGAGCCTGGCGGAAAGATGCGCCAGCTGAGTCCCCATGCGTTTTAGGGCTCGGCTGGCGGCGCTGGCGAGTCGATGCTCCCGTTCCTTGAGCTGTCGCAGCCAGTCCTGCTGATCGGGTGATATTTTTTCCGCTGCGGCGGACGGTGTGGGTGCCCGCAGGTCGGCGACAAAGTCGGCAATGGTTACGTCCACTTCGTGGCCAACCGCACTGACCGTTGGCAGGGGGCATGCTGCTATGGCGCGGGCGACGGCTTCCTCGTTGAAACACCAAAGATCTTCCAGTGAGCCACCACCGCGACCAATAATCAGCACATCGGCGAGTCCGTGTCGGGCTGCCCGGTCAATGGCACGGACAATGTCAGCTGTTGCTGCCTGCCCCTGGACAGCGGTGGGGTAAAGGGTGACGGGAATGGCCGGGCATCGTCTGGCAAGTACGGTCAGGATATCGTGAATGGCGGCGCCGGTGGGCGATGTCACAACCCCGATGTGGCGAGGGGTTGATGGCAGCGGTTTTTTGCGGGCTGCATCGAACAGACCCTCCATCTGCAGCTTGCGTTTGAGCTCCTCATAGGCCTGCTGCAACGCGCCGAGTCCCGCTGGCTCGACATGCTCGACAATGATCTGGAAATCGCCCCGGTTCTCGTAAAGCGTTACCTTGCCGCGGATGCGAACCTGCTCGCCTTCCTTCGGAATTTCTTTCACCCGCTGGTTGAAGCCCCGGAACATGGCGCAGCGGATCTGGCATTTGCGATCTTTCAGGGAAAAATACCAATGGCCAGAAGAGGGGCGGGAGAATCCGGACAATTCACCCTCAACCCAAACCTGCATGAAGCTGGCTTCCAGCAGGTGGCGGGCCTGGTGATTGAGCTCGCTGACACTCAGCGCTCGGGGCCGGGAATCCTGGAAACCGCTGTCCAAAGGGGGTGCTCCTTCGTTTCTGTGGGGTTGCTGTATACGCAAAAGCCGAAAATTGGAGAGTAAAAATAGCGAAAATTCAAAAAGATGCAACCCAATAGGTAGTCAGCCCCGGTTTACTGTCAACCAAGGCCCATTTATAATAGGTCGATTAAGAATTTTGTACTGCCACAGCCTGCGGGGTGTGGTGTCAGAATTCTCCAATCTAGCATGTTCAAAAGGCGGATCCCAATGCTGCGAATTGCCGAAGAAGCCCTCACCTTTGACGATGTACTGCTCGTTCCAGGACGCTCAGAGGTTCTTCCTCACCAGGTCAGCCTGCAAACCCAGCTGACCAAAGGTATCACCCTGAATATTCCTCTGGTATCAGCGGCTATGGATACCGTGACCGAAGCTGATCTGGCCATTTCCATGGCCCAGGAAGGTGGCATCGGCATCATGCACAAGAGCATGTCTGTTGAGCAGCAGGCCGCGGCCGTCCGCAAGGTCAAGAAGTTCGAAAGCGGCGTCGTGAAGGATCCTATCACGGTGACGCCGGACACTACGGTTCGCGAACTCGTGGACATCACCATGGCCAACAACATTTCGGGGCTGCCGGTGGTGGACGGTGTCGATCTCGTTGGTATCGTCACCGGTCGTGATATTCGCTTTGAAAGCCGCCTGGACACGCCTGTCTCGGAAATCATGACCGCCAAGGACAAGTTGGTGACGGTGAAAGAGGGTGCCAACCTGGACGACGTGAAAGAGCTGTTGCATCGTCACCGCATTGAAAAAGTCCTGGTCGTGAATGATGACTTTGAATTGCGCGGGCTGATCACCGTCAAGGATATCCAGAAGGCGAAGGACTATCCGCTCGCCTGCAAGGACGAGCAGGGCCGTCTTCGAGCTGGCGCTGCCGTTGGCACCGGTGCAGATACAGATGCACGTGTAGCCGCGCTGGTTGAGGCCGGCGTTGACGTGATCGTAGTGGATACGGCCCATGGCCATTCCAAGGGCGTGCTCGACCGGGTTCGCTGGATTAAAGAACATTTCCCGGAAGTTCAGGTGATCGGCGGCAACATTGCTACGTCTGATGCCGCAATCGATCTGGCCGACGCCGGTGCAGACGCGGTCAAGGTAGGTATCGGTCCCGGGTCCATCTGCACGACCCGTATTGTGGCCGGCATTGGCGTACCACAGATCACGGCCGTGTCCAATGTGGCCGCCGCCTTGAAAGACCGTGGCGTGCCCGTGATTGCGGATGGTGGCGTTCGCTTCTCTGGCGATATTTCCAAGGCCATTGCAGCCGGAGCCTACAGCGTCATGATCGGCAGCCTGCTGGCCGGTACTGACGAAGCGCCGGGCGAGGTTGAGCTGTATCAGGGCCGTAGCTATAAAGCCTACCGCGGCATGGGTTCCATTGGTGCCATGGGGCAGGGGTCGAGTGACCGTTACTTCCAGGACGCCAGTAAAGGCATCGAGAAGCTGGTGCCGGAAGGTATTGAAGGCCGCGTTGCCTGCAAGGGCCCGATGCGGAACATTGTGCACCAGTTGATGGGCGGCCTGCGGGCTTCCATGGGTTACACCGGCAGTGCCACCATGGAAGAAATGCGCACCAAGCCTGAATTCGTCCGCATCACCAATGCGGGCATGCGTGAGAGTCACGTCCACGACGTGACCATCACCAAAGAAGCCCCTAACTACCGTATCGGCTGACCACTGTCGATTCGGGCGCGGCTCACCCAGTGAGCCGCGTTTTTTCTTTCTGCTCCGAGGATTTCATGGCCCATAACATCCACGACCACCGTATTCTGATTCTCGATTTCGGTTCCCAGTACACCCAGCTCATCGCGCGCCGCGTTCGGGAAATTGGGGTCTATTGTGAGATCAAGGCCTTTGATATGACCGATGAGGAGCTGAAAGAGTTCAATCCCAAAGGCATCATTCTCGCGGGCGGCCCCGAGTCAGTGACTCAACTGGGTGGCCCCCGTGCGCCGGAAGGCCTGTTCGAGAAAGGGATTCCGGTTCTGGGCATTTGTTATGGCATGCAGACAATGGCCGAGCAGCTGGGCGGTCGTGTTGCCAGTTCCGAGAAGCGGGAGTTTGGCTATGCCCAGGTCAAAGTGCGGGCCAAGGGGCCGTTGCTGAAAGATATTACAGACCATCTCACGGCAACCGGCGAATCTTTGCTGGATGTGTGGATGAGCCATGGCGACAAGGTTGTGGTGATGCCGGAGGGCTTCGAACTGCTGGCATCGACGGAGAGTGCGCCGATTTCGGCCATGCAGGATACGTCGCGTAACCTCTACGGCGTCCAGTTCCACCCGGAAGTGACCCATACCCTGCAAGGCAAGCGCATCCTGGAACACTTCATTCTCAACATCTGCCAGTGCGAGGCTCTGTGGACGCCAGCCAAGATTGTTGACGATGCGGTGGAACAGATCCGTAACCAGGTGGGCAGTGGCAAGGTGCTTCTGGGTCTGTCTGGTGGTGTGGATTCTTCCGTTACTGCTGCGCTGCTTCACAAAGCCATCGGCGACCAGTTGACCTGTGTGTTCGTGGACAACGGCCTGCTACGCCTGAACGAAGGCGATCAGGTGATGGATATGTTCGCCAGCAACATGGGTGTGAAGGTTATTCGCGTTGATGCCGAAGACCTGTTCCTGTCCAAGCTTAAAGGTGTTGATGACCCTGAGCAGAAGCGCAAGATCATTGGTAACACTTTCATTGATGTGTTCGACGAAGAAGCCGCCAATATCCGCGATGTGAATTGGCTGGCCCAAGGCACCATCTACCCGGATGTGATTGAATCTGCAGCCTCCAAAACTGGTAAAGCCCATGTCATAAAATCCCATCATAATGTGGGTGGTCTGCCGGAAACCATGAAAATGAAGCTGGTGGAGCCGTTGCGGGAACTGTTCAAGGACGAGGTGCGCCGTATTGGCCTGGAGCTTGGACTGCCTTACGACATGGTGTATCGCCATCCGTTCCCCGGGCCTGGCCTGGGCGTGCGGATTCTGGGTGAAGTGAAGAAGGAATACGCCGAAATCCTCCGTCGGGCTGACGCTATTTTCCTGGAAGAGTTGCACCGTGCTGACTTTTACCACAAGACCAGCCAGGCATTTGCGGTTTTCCTGCCCGTCAAATCGGTTGGGGTGGTAGGTGACGCCCGTCGCTATGAATACGTGGTGGCATTGCGCGCAGTGGAAACCATCGACTTCATGACCGCCCGTTGGGCCCACCTGCCGTACGATCTGCTGGAAACGGTATCCAACCGCATCATCAATGAAATTGAAGGTGTGTCCCGGGTAACCTATGACGTTTCCTCCAAACCGCCGGCAACCATCGAGTGGGAGTAAGCGGGCTCTGTGGCCGGGCTGGAAGCGATGGCTGGCAACGCGGAAGATGAAGTCTGGATGAGCCGCGCCCTGCAACTGGCAGGGCAGGCAGGTGCCGCCGGGGAAGTGCCGGTCGGTGCGGTAGTGGTACTGGACGGAAAGGAAATCGGCGCCGGCTTTAACGCGCCGATCAGTGGTTGCGACCCCACGGCCCATGCCGAGATTCGTGCGCTGCGGGACGCCGCTGCGCGAGTGGGCAATTACCGGTTGTCGGGTGCCACGCTTTACGTCACCCTTGAACCTTGCACCATGTGTGTGGGCGCAGTTGTGCACAGCCGTATCAGCCGTCTGGTGTATGGGGCTGCGGAGCCCAAGGCGGGGGCTGTGGAGTCGGCCCGGCAAACGCTGAGCGAGCCACACCTGAACTGGCGTGTTGATTCCGTCGGGGGTGTGCTTGCGGACCAATGCAGTCACGTTATCAGCGAGTTTTTCGCACGCCGGCGGGCTGACATCCGCCGCCGTAGGCAAATAGTTTCAGGGAAGGAGTGACGAGCGATCATGAAAGTTCTGGTAACCGGTGGAGCCGGCTATATAGGCAGTCACGTCGTCAGGCAGTTGGGCGAGGCCGGCCACGACATTGTTGTTTTCGATAACCTGTCCACCGGGTATCGCTGGGCGGTCACCTGCGGTGAGTTGGTGGTCGGAGACCTCGCCGACGAACAGGCCATTGCAGACCTTTTCACCCAGCACCGCTTCGAGGCCGTGCTGCATTTCGCCGCCAACATTGTGGTTCCGGAATCGGTCGAGAACCCCCTCAAGTATTACAGCAACAACACCCGTAACACGCTGAATCTTCTGAAAGCCGTTGAGGAGAACCAGGTGCCCTACATGGTGTTTTCGTCCACGGCAGCCGTTTACGGTATGCCAGAGGAAACGGTGCTGACGGAAGATCTTCCGCTGGCTCCGATTAATCCCTATGGCGCCTCAAAGATGATGAGCGAGCGGATGATCATGGATCTGGCTGCTGCGTCGTCCCTCAATTACGTGATCCTGCGGTACTTTAATGTAGCAGGGGCCAATCCAGAAGGTTTGCTGGGCCAGGCCACACCAGAAGCCACGCACCTGATCAAGGTGGCCTGTGAATGCGTGACCGCCAGGCGTGACGGCATGAGTGTGTTTGGCACGGACTACGATACCCGTGACGGTACCTGCATCCGCGACTACATCCACGTGGAAGACCTGGCCAAGGCTCATGTGATGGCGTTGGAGTATATGGCCGGTGGAGGTGAGTCACGGGTGCTGAACTGTGGCTACGGGCGTGGGTTTACCGTCCGCGAAGTTATTGATGTGGTCAAACGCCAGTCAGGCAACGACTTTCCGGTGCAGGAAACCGGCCGTCGGGCAGGGGACCCAGCCGCGCTGATGGCTGACAATTCGCGAATCAAAAAGGTACTGGGCTGGCAGCCGGATTACGACGACCTGGATACCATCGTCGGCACAGCCCTGGCCTGGGAAAAGATCTGGCAGGATAAGCAAGCCTGAGGCTGCTTGTTTTGTGCTTTAAACAAATTCAATTTCAGGGTTTTGGCGGATGAAGATTACTATTTTCGGGACCGGTTACGTCGGGCTAGTGACGGGCGCCTGTCTGGCCGATGTGGGTCATCACGTTCTGTGTATGGATGTGGATCAGGGCAAGATTGATAAGCTTAGGAGCGGCCATATACCGATTTATGAGCCTGGCCTTGAGTCCATCGTAAAGCATACGGTCGAGGCCGGCCGGTTGGCGTTCACCACCGATACCCAAGAAGCCGTGGCCCATGGTTCTCTGCAGTTCATCGCAGTGGGTACTCCGCCGGATGAAGACGGTTCCGCCGATCTGCAGTATGTGACCGCCGTGGCGCGCTCCATTGGCCAGTATATGGATGACTACAAGGTGGTAGTGGACAAGTCCACCGTGCCGGTCGGCACTGGCGACAGGGTCAAGGCAGCTGTGCGCTCGGAGCTGGACAGGCGTGGGCTGGAACTTGAATTCGATGTGGTGTCCAACCCGGAGTTCCTCAAGGAAGGGGCCGCCATCACCGATTTCATGAAGCCCGACCGCATCATCGTGGGCACCGACAGTGAGCGTGCCAAGGAGTTGTTGCATGAGGTCTACTACCCGTTCAATCGTAGCCACGACCGCATGATCTTCATGGACATCCGGTCCGCGGAACTGACCAAGTACGCAGCCAACTCCATGCTCGCCACCAAGATCAGCTTCATGAACGAGATAGCCAATCTGGCAGAACGTTTGGGTGCGGATATCGAGAACGTTCGCCGGGGTATCGGCTCCGACCCCCGCATCGGTTACCACTTTATTTACCCCGGTTGCGGTTACGGCGGCTCCTGTTTCCCGAAAGATGTCCAGGCGTTGACCCGCACTGCCAGGGACTGTGACTACGATTCCCGTCTGCTGAACGCCGTGGAAGCCGTGAACAATGCCCAGAAGCATGTGCTGTTTGACAAGATCAGCCATTACTTCAATGGCAAGCTGAAGGGCAGGGTTGTCGCGATCTGGGGGTTGGCATTCAAGCCCAACACCGACGATATGCGTGAAGCGTCCTCCCGCTCTCTGATGCAGGATCTCTGGAATGCCGGCGCGAGTGTTCAGGCATTCGATCCCGAAGCGATGGAAGAGACCCAGCGTATCTTTGGTGATCAGCCAGGGTTGACCCTCTGCGGCACCAAGGAGCAGGCGCTGAAAGGGGCCGATGTGCTGGCCATCTGTACCGAATGGAAGGAATTCCGCTCCCCGGATTTCGAAACCATCGCCGCAAACCTTAAGGAGCCTGTCGTGTTTGACGGGCGCAACCTGTACGAGCCTGAAATGCTTGAGCGCCACGGTATGATCTACTACGCCATTGGCCGTGGCCGGAACCAGTTCCACGGAGTCTGATATGAGCGGGGTGGGGCAGTCGTTTGTGTTGCACGAGCGCCTTGCAGCTGACACGTTCAGTCTTGGGCAAAGCGGGCTGTGCGAAATCCGGCTGATGAACGACCGAAACTGGCCCTGGGTTCTGCTGGTGCCCAGAGTGGAGGGGGTGCGGGAGATCTACCAGTTGGCTCAGGACCAGCAGCGGCAGTTGTTGTCAGAATCGTCCCTGCTCGGGGAGGGGCTGATGGCGCTGTTTGGCGGCGATAAGCTGAATGTCGCTGCGTTGGGCAACATGGTGCCGCAGCTGCATCTGCATCACATTGTACGGTTCGAGGGCGATCCCGCATGGCCGGGGCCGGTTTGGGGAAAGCTGCCAGCCAGTCACTATGGTGAGCCTGAATTGGCTGAGGTCATGAGTCGGTTGGCGCCGCTTCTGGATCGCTTGCGGCAGCTTTGACAAAAAAACCCGCCGGTTGGCGGGTTCAAGAGTTACCTTGAGAAGGCAACGACTCAACAATGGAGGGATAGGTCCTATCCCACATACGAGACGGGTGGTGAGTCGAAAAGGTTCCAAATAACTCGCAGTTGATTGCGAAGGGGGTAATTACTTGCCCCGCGCATGTCTGTGGAGGGTTTGAGAGCCCATGAGAATCATCCGGAGTTCCGTTTTAAGCTTCGCCTTGAGCTCGTCCCTTTCTTTTGGGGTGGCATCCAGGGCATCGGCACCCTGGTTGAATACCAGGGTAACCATCGCTTCTGCGACCAGTCGTGCATCAAACAACGGCTTACCTTCTTCCTCTGCAAAACGCCCCAGATCTGCTGCCAGTTCAGTTACAAAGTGGTCGATTTCAGCCTTGATGGCGGTGCGGAAGGATTTTGACACGCCAGTGCTTTCTCGAAGCATAAGCCGGAACAGATTGGAATTGTTTCCGAGATACTCCATGAACGTATCCACGGATGTGCTGATGGCGCTGCCGTTACGGGCGATACGTTTGCGGGCCTGTCGCATCAGCTGCCGCAGAGCCACGCCGCCCTCATCCACAAGGGCCAGCCCCAGTTCATCCAGCTCTGTAAAATGCCGGTAGAAAGATGTTGGCGCAATGCCAGCCTCCCTTGCCACTTCCCGCAGGCTCAGGCTGCCGAAACCCCGGTCCGCGCTTAGTTGAGCAAGGGCGGCGTCCATCAGGGCGCGGCGCGTGCGGAGTTTCTGTTCGGCTCGGGCTGACAAGGGCGGCTCCAACGGACGGTAAATCGGCCTATTCTAGCGGCCAAACGTTTTACCGTCACCCACGGTGATGGAAGCCTGATTTTCCCGCTCATTGTGTTTATAATGGGCCGCTTTTGCAGTAGGGTCCGCCAGAACCATTTTTGCAAACTTTTACGCACACATCAGATACAACGGGAACCGGTATGCGCAGTCATTATTGCGGTGGAATCAACGAAGCTCACATTGATCAGGAAGTTACTCTTTGCGGTTGGGTTCATCGTCGCCGCGACCACGGTGGGGTGATCTTTCTGGACCTTCGTGATCGGGACGGTATTTCCCAGGTCGTGTTCGATCCCGACACCCCGGAGAGCTTCAGCCTGGCGGAGAAGGTCCGCAGTGAATTCGTTATTCAGGTGACTGGCCGTGTGCGCCGTCGTCCTGCCGGTACCGAAAACGCCAACATGGCGACTGGACAGGTCGAGCTGCTGGGTAAGCAGTTGTCCATCCTGAACGCCGCTGCGACGCCTCCGTTCCCACTGGATGAGCATGTGGATGTGGGTGAAGATGTTCGCCTGAAGTATCGCTTTGTGGACCTGCGTCGCCCGGAAATGCTGAACCGTCTGCGTTTCCGTTCCAGGGTGACCAGCTATATTCGCAACTTCCTGGATAGCAACGGCTTTATGGATGTGGAGACGCCTATCCTGACCCGCGCCACTCCGGAAGGCGCACGTGATTACCTGGTGCCAAGCCGCACCCATGAAGGCTCCTTCTTTGCACTTCCCCAGTCCCCGCAGCTTTTCAAGCAATTGCTGATGGTGTCCGGTGTGGATCGCTATTACCAGATCGCCAAGTGTTTCCGCGACGAAGACCTGCGTGCCGACCGCCAGCCGGAATTCACGCAGATTGACATCGAGGCCTCGTTCATCGACGAGGAGACCTTGATGACCCTGAACGAGAACATGATTCGTTCTCTGTTCAAGGATGTGCTGGAAGTGGATCTGCCGGAATTCCCGCGCATGCCGTACGCCGAGGCGATGCAGCGCTATGGCAGCGACAAGCCGGACCTGCGTATCCCGCTTGAGCTGGTTGACGTGGGTGATCTGGTTGCGGGCGTTGACTTCAAGGTGTTTGCCGGTCCGGCTAATGACCCCAAGGGCCGCGTAGCAGCGCTACGTGTTCCTAAGGGCGGCGAGCTGACCCGCAAACAGATCGACGACTACACCAGGTACGTGGGTATCTACGGCGCCAAGGGGCTGGCCTACATCAAGGTCAATGATACGTCCAAGGGCGTTGAAGGCCTGCAGTCGCCGATCATCAAATTCCTGGGTGACGATGTTGCGCAGGCTGTCATCGAGCGCTCCGGTGCGGAAGATGGCGATATCGTGTTCTTCGGCGCCGATAAGACCAACGTGGTCAACGAAGCCCTGGGCGCGCTTCGCATCAAGGTCGGCCACGACCTGAACATGCTGACGTCCGAGTGGGCGCCGATGTGGGTGGTGGACTTCCCGATGTTCGAGGAAACGTCTGACGGAAGCCTGACTGCGATACACCATCCGTTCACGGCGCCATCCTGTTCTGGTGACGAGCTGGAAGCGTCGCCGGCGACGGCATTGTCCCGCGCCTACGACATGGTTCTGAACGGCACCGAGCTCGGTGGCGGTTCCATCCGTATTCATGACGAAAAAATGCAGGAAAGTGTGTTCCGTACCCTGGGTATTGAGCACGAAGAAGCGCGAGCCAAGTTCGGGTTCCTGCTGGATGCACTGAAATACGGTTGCCCTCCCCATGGTGGCCTGGCGTTTGGCCTGGACCGGTTGATCATGCTGATGACAGGCGCCAGCTCGATCCGTGATGTGATTGCGTTCCCGAAAACCCAGAGCGCCACCTGTCTGATGACACAGGCGCCCGGAGAAGTGGACGACAAGCAGTTGCGTGAGCTTCATATCCGCCGCCGCAAGCCCGCGGCCAAGGCCGGCGAAAGTAAGGAAGACACCCAGGCAGGCGAGTAACGCAATGCCGGAGCACACCCCCATGTGTGTTCCGCGACTGAACGGAGTTGATTATGGCTGGACACAGTAAATGGGCCAACATCAAGCACCGTAAAGCGGCTCAGGACGCCAAACGCGGTAAGATTTTCACCAAGATCATTCGCGAGTTGACGGTGGCGGCCCGTCAGGGCGGCGGCAATCCTGACGATAATCCCCGTCTGCGGGGTGTGATCGACAAAGCCCTGACCGCCAACATGAAGAAAGACACCATTGAGCGCGCCGTAGAGCGGGGTGCCGGGGATGGTGACGACAGCAATTACGAGGAACTGACCTATGAAGGGTACGGTCCCGGTGGCGTTGCGATCTTTGTGGAAGTCATGACGGATAACCGCAACCGCACTGTGGCCGATATTCGTCACGCCCTGAACAAGATGGGTGGCAATCTCGGCACTGACGGTTCGGTAGCGTATCTGTTCAGTAAGCAGGGTATTATCAGCTACAGTCCGGAGATGGACGAAGACCGACTGATGGAAGCGGCCCTGGTTGCCGGTGCCGAGGACCTGGCAACGCTCGGCGACGGCTCCTTCGAGATAGTCACCGTGCCAGATCAGTTCCTCGACGTTAAACAGTCCCTGGTGGAGTCCGGCCTGATACCCGATAACGCAGAAGTCACTATGGTCCCCTCAACCACCGTAGAGCTGGATGAGGAGGGAGCAGAGCCCATCCTCAAGCTGATCGACATGCTGGAAGACCTGGACGATGTGCAGAATGTCTATCACAACGCCGATATACCGGCAGACGTGATGGAGGCACTCCATCAATAAGGGCGCAACGTGTCGATAATCATGGGGGTGGACCCAGGGTCACGCATTACCGGTTACGGCATTGTCCGGGCCGAGGGCCGGGTGATCGAATATATTGATAGTGGATGCATCCGGGTCGGCGAGAAGCCCATGGCGGAGCGCCTGCAAACCATCTTCCATAGTCTGGCAACGCTCATTGGCGAATACCGCCCCGAAGAATTCGCCATCGAGCAGGTATTCATGGCCCGTAACCCGGATTCAGCGCTGAAGTTGGGGCAGGCCAGGGGAGCGGCGATTGTAGCGGCCGCCAACAGCGGTTTGCCGGTTCACGAGTATTCCGCCCGCCAGGTCAAGCAGGCGGTGGTGGGTAAAGGCGGCGCTGACAAGTCCCAGGTCCAGCATATGGTCCAGGTGTTGCTGGCGCTGTCCCGCAAGCCGCAGGCCGACGCCGCAGACGCCCTTGCTATTGCGCTGTGCCACGCCCACATGAGCCAGAGCGTTGCCCGGCTGGCGTCCGGAGGTGGCGGAAAAGTGCGAAGTGGCCGGGTCCGAAGACAATAACCAGACTCATTGAAGTCCAGGGAGAAACCCGTTGATTGGTCGTATCCGAGGCATCCTGATTGAAAAATCCCCCGCCCAGGCATTGGTGGAATGCGCCGGCCTGGGGTATGAAGTCGATATTCCCTACACCACCTTCTTTAACCTTCCTGAAACCGGCGACGAGCTGGTTCTTCACACCCACTTTGTTGTTCGCGAGGACGCCCAGAGCCTCTACGGCTTCTCTTCACGGCTGGATCGGGACCTGTTCCGGTTGCTGATCAAGGTTAATGGGGTTGGTCCCAAGCTTGCCGCGGGGATTCTGTCGGGGCTGGATGCGAATCAGTTTATCCGCTGCGTTGAGGCTCGCGATGCCAATGCCCTGGTTAAGCTTCCCGGTGTTGGCAAGAAAACCGCCGAACGCCTGCTTATTGAAATGACAGATCGTATAGGGCAACTTGAAGGGCAGTTCACGCCAGCGTCGCCAAATGCGACGGTTATCTCCGACTCAGCCAACGTGGGCATTGCTGCAGGTCATGACCCCAGGGAAGAGGCGGAAGCCGCACTGATTGCCCTGGGTTACAAGCCGCAGGAGGCGTCCAAGGCGATCAGCAAAGTGGCGGAGGAGAACATGTCGAGCCAGGAATTGATTCGGTTGGCGCTACGGGCAATGATTCCTGCCAGCTAATGGGTAACGGGCTGATTGACGGGCTGATTAAAAGAGTGTCATTAATCGCATCCTGGCCCCATATGTGTAGAGAGCGTAACGTGACAGCAAAAGCGCCGTTTGTACAATTGGGGCATAATGAACCCGATACGAGTGTACAGGCATGTTGTTGATTTCCTCTGAGCGGGTAGTTCAATGATTGAATCGGATCGCCTGATTACAGCCCAGGCCGGACAATACGAGGAAGTGCAGGATCGAGCGATCCGTCCCGGTGTGCTTGCGGACTATGTGGGTCAGCCGGCTGTGCGGGAGCAGATGGAAATCTTCATTTCCGCCGCGCGGGGTCGCCAGGAGGCATTGGATCATGTGCTGATCTTTGGTCCGCCGGGGCTGGGCAAGACCACGCTCGCCAACATCATTGCCAATGAAATGGGTGTGTCGATTAAGACCACATCCGGCCCGGTGTTGGAAAAAGCCGGTGATCTGGCCGCCATGCTGACCAACCTCGAAGAGGGTGATGTCCTCTTCATTGATGAAATTCATCGCCTCAGCGCCGCCGTGGAAGAAGTGCTCTACCCGGCGATGGAAGACTACCAACTGGATATCATGATTGGAGAGGGGCCGGCGGCCCGCTCCATCAAACTGGACCTGCCCCCCTTTACCCTGGTGGGTGCCACGACACGCGCCGGGCTTTTGACGTCGCCGCTGCGGGATCGTTTCGGCATCGTCCAGCGCCTTGAGTTCTATAACACCAAGGATCTGACGGATATTATTCTCCGTTCCGCGCGATTGTCATCGGTCACTATCGACAACGGCGGTGCTTACGAAATTGCCCGTCGTTCCCGGGGAACACCCCGTATTGCCAACCGCCTGCTACGCAGAGTGCGTGACTTTGCTGAGGTAAAAGCGGATGGCAGCATTAGCGAGTCCATTGCTGACCAGGCACTGAACATGCTGAAAGTGGACGCTCAGGGGTTTGATCACATGGACCGGCGCTTGCTGTTGGCAATGATTGAAAAGTTTGATGGTGGCCCGGTCGGTGTGGAAAGTCTGGCAGCGGCGATCAGTGAAGAACGAGGCACTATCGAAGACGTTCTTGAGCCGTTCCTGATCCAGCAGGGTTTCATGGTACGCACGCCCCGTGGGCGTATGGTGACGTCCAATGCCTACCAGCATTTTGGTGTCGTGCCATCCGGTCGGGAACGGGAGGACCTGTTTGACTGAGCGTTATGATTCATCGGTCGGGTTGGCGGTTCGCGTGTACATCGAGGATACCGATGCCGGCGGTATCGTATACCACGCGAAGTACCTGCACTATATGGAGCGTGCCCGCACGGAGTGGGTTCGTCACAAGGGTGTCGGGCTTCGCGCCGGCCTGGCGGATAACATCAGTTACGTTGTCCAGCGTCTGTCGATTCACTACGGTGCTCCGGCCAGGCTCGACGATGAGTTGCGAGTGACCGCGGAGCCGGTGGCGTTCGGTCGTGTATGGATGGATTTTCGTCAACGGGTTGTTCGCCGCTCCGATGACAAGGTACTGGCCTCGGCGGATGTGCGTGTGGCCTGTATAGCACTGGATTCCGGCCGGCCAAGACGCCTTCCGGTAAACATGCTGGAGTTGCTGGAAAGCAGCCTGAAAACCAATTCACAAGTGGAATAATCCAGGAGTAAAAGGTGGAGTCAGAAGTTTCTGTTTGGTATCTCATCGCCAACGCCAGCGTGCTGGTTCAGCTGGTTATGCTGTTGCTTGCCCTGGCGTCCATTATCTCCTGGGCACTGATCTTCCAGCGCCTGAAGGTGTTCCGCAAGGCCAAGCAGGCCCAGTATGCGTTCGAGGAACGGTTCTGGTCCGGAATGGATCTGGGGCAGCTCTACCGGGAAGTGAACAGTAATCCGACGCCGTTCTCCGGCATGGAGTCGTTGTTCCGGGCTGGTTTCAAGGAATTTTCCCGTCTGCGCCAGCAAAGCCGGGATGCCGATGCCGTCATGGAAGGCACCCAGCGTGCGATGCGAGTGGCGTTTTCCCGCGAGCAGGAGCGGTTGGAGATGCATTTGCCGTTTCTTGCAACGGTCGGCTCCACCAGCCCCTATGTCGGTCTGTTTGGCACGGTCTGGGGCATCATGAATTCGTTTCGGGGGCTGGCTCAGGTTCAGCAGGCGACCCTCGCCACGGTAGCCCCCGGTATTTCCGAGGCATTGATAGCAACGGCAATGGGCCTGTTTGCGGCCATCCCCGCGGTGATTGCCTATAACCGTTTCTCCGCTATTTCCGATGCGCTGCTGAAGAACTATGAAACCTTCGCCGATGAGTTTTCGAGCATCCTTCATCGCCGTGTACATAACAGCGAGCAGTCAGCCGCATGAGGATGGCAGCCAGTAACGGACCGCCAGTCGGGAGAGCAGAAACATGAAAGGCATGGGAATGATGCCGGCGAGAAGTCGCAAGCCGATGTCTGAAATCAACGTCGTACCCTACATCGACGTCATGCTGGTGCTGCTGATCATCTTTATGGTGACAGCGCCGATGCTGACGCAAGGCGTAAAAGTGGATCTGCCGGAAACCACATCGCAGCCGATCCAGTCCGACAAGAACGTGGAATCCATCGTGGTGTCTGTGGACAGCAATGGTGCGTATTTCATGGATATCGGGGACGAAAGCAGTGACCCGATGTCGCTCGCGGACATTCGCGACCGGATCGCCAAAATCCTGTCCCAGCGTACGGACCGCGAAGTGCTTGTTCGGGGTGATGAGCATGTTGAGTACGGTACCGTTGTTCGACTGATGGCTCAGTTACAGGCCGCAGGGGCGTCTAATGTCGGGTTGATCACCGAAGCGCCATCCATTGATGAGTAGGTACAGAGAGCAGGCAGGTTTTTGTGAGAGGTCATGAGCGTGATGTAACCAACACGGGCCAGCCCCCCTGGAAGTCGCCCGTGGCTCTGTCAATCCTGCTGCATGGATTGATTCTGGGCGTGGCCCTGGCCGGATGGACCTGGACCGATCCCTCGGAGGATCCGCCGCCGCCCAGTATTTCTGCGCGCCTGATCACTCCGAATGAGCCCGAACCCAGCCCGGTGACGGAACCGGTTGATGAACCGGATCGTGATGAAGAGCGCAGGCAGGAGGAAGAGCGGAAGCGTAAGGAAGAAGCCGAGCGTCGAAAGGCCGAAGAGGAACGCGAACGGGAAGAGGCCCGCCGTATCCAGCAGGAAAAAGAGCGCAAGCAGGAACAGCAGCGCCAGGAAGAGGCGGCGAAGCGCGAACGTGAACAGCAGCGCAAAGCGGAAGAGGCTGCCCGCCAGAAGGCTGCGGCTGAAGCCAAGGAGCGTGAACGTCAGAAGGCCGAGGAAGAAAAGCGTCGTCAGGAAGAGGCTGCCCGGAAGGCCGCCGAGGAAAAACGCCGTGCGGAGGAGCAGCGCCGCAAGGAAGAAGCTGAGCGCAAGGCGAGGGAAGAGCGTGAGCGCCAGGAAGCTGAACGCAAACGCAAGGAGCGTGAGCGGCGCCTGAAAGAACAGCAACTGGAAGCCCTGGCGGAAGAGGCGCAGCAGGAGCGCGAGGCCGAGGAGCGCCGTAAGAGAGAGGCGGCTGCTGCCAAGGCACGCGAGGCGCAGATGCTGTCGGAAAGCCAGAAGTATCAGGCGCTGATTCGTGAACGATTGAGTCAGGCCTGGTATCCGCCGTCATCGGCAACCGAGGAGATGACTGCACGGCTTCAGATCACTTTGCTACCGACTGGTGAACTTGCCTCGGTAAAGCTTGTCTCCACCAGTGGCAACACAGCATTCGACAATTCGGCGCTGGGCGCGGTTAAGTCGCTGAATCGTTATCCGATTCCCGATGATCGGGACACGTTTGAAACGTATTTTCGCCAGTTTACGATTGAGTTCAATCCCCGGCGGTTGAGATAAGGACAATGGGAAATCAAATGACGAACCGGAGTACTACAGGCACAACCCCAACCAGCATGGTAATGACATGGTTGCTTATGCTGACGGTGATGATAGGGAGCAGCCCGGCGGCTCACGCTGAGTTGTTGATCCGAATCACGGAGGGTGCGGATTCCGCCATCCCGGTCGCTGTGGTCCCATTCGCCGAATCCGGCGCCATGCCGTCCGGCGACAAGATCAGCAGTATCGTCCGTGACGACCTCACCATGAGCGGTGAATTCAAGCCACTGCCACCGGAGAAAATGCTCAGTCTGCCGTCAAAGGGTGATGAGGTCTATTTCCGCGACTGGCGACTTCTGGGGCAGCGTTACGTTCTGGTCGGGCAGTTGACACGTACCGGCGACAAAGTTGATGCCCGGTACGAATTATACGATGTGAACCGCGAGGAGCGGATCCTTGGAGCAACGGCGTCCTCATCGGTGAACAGCACACGGAGCCTTGCCCACCACATCAGTGACAAGGTGTATGAGGCTATTACCGGTGTGCCGGGCGCATTTTCTACCAAGCTGGCCTACGTCACGCTTCAGAGATCCGGTGGCAAAGCTCTGTATCGGCTGCAGGTCAGTGACGTGGATGGCAAAAGGGCGAGAGTCAGGCTGGAAAGCGATGAACCCATCTTGTCGCCGGCCTGGTCACCCGATGGTAAGAGGCTTGCCTATGTGTCGTTTGAAACCGGTAAGCCCGCAATCTATATCCATGAGCTTTCATCGGGCAACCGCACGCGGATCGCGGACTTCCGGGGGTTGAATTCCGCCCCGGCCTGGTCTCCGGATGGCCGTTCACTTCTGTTGACCCTGTCGAAAGACGGCAATGCCGAAGTCTATAAAATGGATATTCAGAGTCGCTCGCTCAAGCGGCTGACCAATCACTGGTCTATTGATACTGAACCCACCTGGGATCATACGGGTGAAGGTTTCTTCTTCACGTCTGATCGTTCTGGTGGGCCGCAGATCTACCACAAGTCCAGTGAGAGCGCGGAACCCCGCAGGATTACCTTCGGTAGCCGCTACAACGCCCGCCCGCGGCCAGACAATGACGGCAAGTACGTCTATTATGTGCATCAGAGAGACAAGGCGTTTCACATAGCACGGACTAACTTGCAGACGGAGGAAGAAACGATTCTCACCCGGACTGAGTCCGATGAGTCGCCAAGCGTTTCGCCGAATGGCCGGATGTTGATCTATGCAACCAAACAGGGTGGCGACAGTGTACTAACTGTAATTGCCGCGGATGGCGGAGCGGCCTATAGTCTGCCGGCCTCGGAGGGTGATGTGCGTGAACCGGCATGGTCACCGATCGTCAATTAAACCGGAACTCCGAACAGAACAGGTTCGTTTGTATTAACGTACAACAGACTCTCAAAAAAGGAAGGAAGTGATTATGAACGTATCAGCTCACCACAAATTGTTCGCCATGGTACTGTCTCTTGGTCTGATTGCTGGTTGCAGCAGCACCGGTGAGACCACTGAAGACGGTGCGTACGGTTCCGATGTCTCTGCTGTCGACCAGGACGGTGGCAGCACTGTTTATGGCGGCGACGATGATGGCGGTGTGTCTTCGTCCGAGATGAGCGAAGAGCAGCGTCGTGAGGCGGAAGCTCGTGCTGCGCGGGCTGAAGAAGCTGCCATGCGCGAAATCACCACCTTTTACTTTGATTTCGATACTGCCGAAATTAAAGCCGAAGCCCGCGAAGTACTGGTGGCACACGCCCGGTTCCTGCAAGCCAATCCGGGCCAGAATGTCCGTATTGAAGGACATGCCGATGAACGTGGCACCAAAGAATACAACCTCGCACTGGGTGAGCGTCGTGCCAACGCCATCGAGCGTTTCCTGATCGTGAACGGTGCTTCCCGTGGCCAGACGGAAACCATCAGCTACGGTGAAGAGAAGCCGGCAGTGATGGGTTCCAGTGAGAGCGCGTGGGCCCAGAACCGTCGCGTTGAACTCGTTTTCCAGTAACAGGCGAACCCCATGAGACATCTGCTCATGGCGACAGTGATGCTCCCGCTTGCCTTCGGGCAAGCGGGTGGCGCGCTGGCGCAATCCGTTTCTCCAGCGTTCCAGGACAATGCGTCCGAGGCTGAACGCAAGGCTGGCAACAGTCAGGCCAATGCGGAACTGTTCTACATGATTCAGCAACTGCAGGGCGAGGTTCGTCGATTGCAGGGACGGGTCGAAGAACAGCGCAATCTCATTGATCGGCTTACCAAGCAGTCACGGGACCGCTACATCGACCTTGACCAGCGAATTCTGAAACTCTCTGAAAAGGTCTCGGAAGCACCAGCGACGAGCTCAGCGAGCTCAGAGGGTGCGGCTGATTCGGCTGAAACAGCACAGGATTCGGGGGTGAAAACCAGAGTCTACCGGCAGCCTTCTGACAAAGAGCGAACGGAATACCAGAAAATCCAGACCCTGATTCATCAGGAAAAGAACTACGACCAGGCGATCAATGGGTTGTACGACTTCATTGATGAGTATGAGGAAGGGGACCTGACGGTCAACGCCTATTACTGGCTGGGCGAGGTGTACCTCGTTGAGGGGCAGCTGGAACAGGCGCGGCAGGCGTTCACCATCGTTGCAACCCGTTATGGGGATCACCGCAAGGCGCCGGACGCTGTTTACAAGCTTGGCGTGACCCTGGACCGGCTGGGTGATAAGGAGCAGGCTCGCGGGCGTATGCAAACCGTGGTCCGCGACTATCCGAATACCAGTGCCGCTGAGTTGGCGCAGAAGTACCTCGACTCCAATAACGGCTGATCGTGCTTGCCACGAAGAATGTTGAGAAACCTGGGAATTAGGGGTTGATCGGCGCTGAAAAATCATTACTATATGCGCCTCGTTTGGGTCGTTAGCTCAGTTGGTAGAGCAGTTGGCTTTTAACCAATTGGTCGAAGGTTCGAATCCTTCACGACCCACCAAATTACGAACGAGGCGGTGGACTGAGTCGTCGCGTTGTTCCGGTCCGGATTCGGGCCGACAGTTATGGGTCGTTAGCTCAGTTGGTAGAGCAGTTGGCTTTTAACCAATTGGTCGAAGGTTCGAATCCTTCACGACCCACCAATAGAACAGGAAGCCAAAGCGGCTCCTGTCGAAAAAAGAGCCTTCGGGCTCTTTTTTTTTGGGTATACGGTCATACATCTGTGATAGTGGGCATAGTTAATGTGATAGTGGGCGTAGTTAAAAGGGTGCCTATAAATAGCCTTAGCAGAACTCTGTGACAGCAGGGTGTCAGCCCAGTGAAAGTCGTGGCCGAAGTGATATACTTCCGACGTTAACGCAATACAGAGATGCAGTAATGACGCGAGTTGAAGACCGTATTCTCGTTCAGGAACACTTGGCACACCAGGCGGAGCCAAAGACCCTGAGCGACGACGAGAAAGCCAACCTTGAGTCCCGTATCCGAGCAGCGCTGAAAGCGCAGGATGCGGTGCTCGTGGCTCATTACTACACCGACCCTGACATTCAGCGCCTGGCGGAGGAAACCGGCGGCTGTGTTGCCGATTCGCTGGAAATGGCCCGGTTTGGCAACCAGCACAAAGCGTCAACCGTGGTCGTGGCAGGTGTCCGTTTCATGGGCGAAACCGCCAAGATTCTGAACCCGGAAAAACGTGTGCTGATGCCCACGCTGGAGGCCACCTGTTCACTGGATATTGGCTGTCCCGCGGACGAATTCTCGGCCTTTTGCGACCAGCATCCCGACCGTACCGTTGTGGTCTACGCCAATACCTCCGCAGCGGTGAAGGCAAGGGCGGACTGGGTGGTTACCTCCAGTTGTGCCCAGGCCATTGTGGAGTCGCTGGATGCCCGTGGTGAAAAAATACTCTGGGCCCCGGACAAGCATCTGGGCCATTACGTGCAGAAAACCACCGGTGCGGATGTGTTGCTCTGGGATGGTTCATGCATCGTGCATGAAGAGTTCAAATACCGGGGGCTGGAGGATCTGAAAGCGCTGTATCCGGATGCGGCGGTTCTTGTGCACCCTGAGTCGCCCAACGCGGTGGTCGAGATGGCCGATGTTGTCGGTTCGACCTCTCAGCTGATTCATGCGGTACAGACGCTGCCCAACGATCAGTTTATCGTTGCCACCGACAACGGCATTTTCTACAAGATGCAGCAGTTGGCCCCCAACAAGACCTTGATTGAGGCGCCAACAGCCGGAAACGGCGCCACCTGTCGTAGCTGTGCCCATTGCCCGTGGATGGCGATGAATGGCCTCGAGAACCTGCTGTCGGTGATCGAGAACGGCGATCAGGAGGTTCACGTGGACCCGTCGTTGCGGGAGGATGCGTTGAGGCCGCTTCAGCGAATGCTGGATTTCACCGCCGAGATGAACCTGAAGGCCGCCGGCAACGCCTGACGTCAGCTGCGGCGCTGGTTCAGCCGCTCTGACACCTGCGACAATCGTTCGGTCACGATTTGGCGCAACGGCGCTCCGGCGGGGAGTCTTTCCTGGGCCTGCCGCAACTGGCGCTGGGCTGCCTCAAGGTCGCCCATCAGGATATCGTATTCGGCCCTGGCCCGGTGCACCCCAACGATGTTGCGCGCCAACCCTTCGGCTTCCGCCAACCTCAGCCAGAGATGCTCTTTCTTCGGCAGTTCCCGCGTCAGTCTGTGGAGGTATTCGGCGGCACGTTCGCCGTTACCCGCCGCGGTTTCCAGGTGTGCGAGCATGTCGGTAATCGGGTAGTTGCCGGGGTTCCTTGAAAGGGCTTCGGAAAGCAGGCTGCGAGCTTCGTTGAGCTTGTCCTGCTCAATCAGCGCCTCTGCGAGTGTCACCTGATAGGTGATGCGTCCCGGTGTTCCATCGAGCAGCCTTTCAAGCTCACTAACGGCCTCACTCTGGTTTCCATTTCTCAGCAACGCCACCGCCAGGCCGTAGCGAATGGCATCCGGCTTTTCGGTATCCGAACGGTTCAGGTAGTCCTTGAAGGTTTCCACTGCGATGTCTGCGGACTTGGCGTAGCGAACCTGAAGCCGGGATCGAACCAGGTGATATTCCTGGGCATCGGCCACATCCCTGCGCGGGTATTGCTCGGCGCGGTTACGGGTGTCGGATACACGATTCTGCGTCAGCGGGTGGGTGGACAGGTACTCCGGAACCCGGTTTCCCTGCAGACGGTTCTGTCGCATCATGATCTCGAACATTTCCGGCATCCCTCTCGGGTCCATGCCGGAGCTGGCGAGTATGTCCATGCCAACCCGGTCAGCTTCCTGTTCATGGGCCCGGCTATAAGCCAGCATATTCTGTACTGCCAGTGCCTGGGTGCCTGCGATGGCTGCTATGCCGACATCCGACTGGGTAACCGCTGAGAGGATGATGCCGGCGATCATGCCGGCAATGGTCAGCGGGGCGCTGGTTTCCTGTTGCTCCAGGCGCCTGGCGAAATGGCGCTGGCTCAGGTGCGCCAGTTCGTGGGCCAGAACCGAGGCAAACTGTTGCTCACTCTCGGCATTCAGGAACAGGCCTCCATTAACGCCGACGACATTGCCGGGGACCGCAAAGGCATTGATGTCGGGGCTGTCGATGATCGCCAGTGTGAGGTCGCTGCTACTTAGAGGTGCCGAGGGTACGAGGCGATAAATGATCGAGTTCAGGTAGTCCTGGACCAGGGCGTCGGTGATCTGAGGGGCGGATCGCCGGATGGATGTCATCACCTGACGCCCGATATCCGTTTCCTGGCGTTCAGAGATAAGCCCGCCACCGGCGCCACCAATGGACGGGAGTGTGCTATCCGACGATTGTGCCGAGGCCTGGCTGACCGTCAGTGAAAACGCCAGGGCAAGGGCGGATGCCAGGATGCCTGGCCGTTGAGTGCGGCGGCGGTTTGTTACAGTCATGAAAAGGCGATATCCGTTGTCATGGGGTTCTCTCTGACAGCATTGTGCCACCGAAAGTTCTTTCGGGGTTCGTCTGTTACGATTGAGGTGCAATACAGTACCACTGTGGGCATAATGCCGGCTCCTGTTTTGAACATACGGATGCCTTATCGCCATGGCTGATCGAACACTGGACGCATCGGGCCTGCGCTGTCCGATGCCGCTATTGAAAACCAAGCTCGAACTCAACAGCATGTCTCTCGGCCAGGAACTTGAAGTTATCGCCACAGACGCCGGTTCTGCAAGGGATATTCCTGCGTTCCTCGAACTGTCGACTCATGAGCTGGTCCGTACATCCGAACAGGGTGGCCGTTTCACCTTTGTGATAAAGTGCGGCGGTTAAGCCCGTAGTAATGACCCTCCGGAGTCGTTGATGATCAGAATTTTACGTGGTCTCGCCCACAAATACTTTTCAGATGAAGAAGCCGTCATTCTTTTCCTGCTGATACTGGCAGGCGTCGTCTTCATCATTTTTTTCGGCTCCATGCTGGCGCCCGCGATCGCGGCGGTTATTGTTGCCTTTATTCTCCAGGGGCTGGTCACCAAGCTTAATCGGCTCGGTATCCCGGAAATTGTGTCCATCATAGGTGTGTTCCTTGTCTTTCTGGGGCTGCTGATTGGCGTCCTGTTCGGGCTGTTACCTCTGATCTGGACTCAGGTGACCGGGCTGGCGGGCGAAGCGCCTCGTATTTTCCGGGAGATGCAGTCCTATCTTGAAGTGCTTCCTGAGCAGTATCCAACTCTGATATCCATGGAAGGCATCAACACCATCTACAATCAGGTAACCACCGAAGCCGGCCGCATGACCCAATGGCTGGTGTCCTTTTCACTGGAAAGCATTCCGGATCTGGTGGCGCTGCTGATCTACATGGTATTGCTGCCGATTCTCGTATTCTTCTTCCTCAAGGACCGCCGGGTGCTGCTGGGTGCGATCGCTCGCATGCTGCCATCCCAGCGCCCGATGATGGTCCGGATATGGCACGAAGTGAATCTTCAGTGTGCCAACTACGTGCGGGGCAAGGCGGTGGAGATACTGATCGTTGGGGGTATCACCTACGTGGCCTTCAAGGTTCTGGGTATGCCCTATGCGGCCCTGCTGTCACTGATGGTGGGTCTGAGCGTGGTGATTCCTTATATCGGGGCAGCTGTGGTCACCATTCCGGTCGCCATGATCGCCCTGTTCGCCTTCGGGTGGGGCAGCCAGTTTATCTGGGTCATGGTGGTGTACGGGGTGATCCAGGCACTGGATGGCAACGTTCTGGTTCCCATCCTGTTCTCGGAAGTGAATAATCTGCACCCCGTTGCCATCATCGTGGCCGTGTTGTTCTTTGGTGGCATCTGGGGCTTGTGGGGGGTGTTCTTCGCCATTCCGCTGGCGACCATGCTCAAGGCGATCTTCTCGGCATGGCCGGTCAAGAATGGGCAGGCAGAGGCGTTACCAAAGGAGTCTTAAAGACTCCTGACGGCTTCCAGCACTTCGTCAACGTGGCCTGGTACTTTCACGCCTCGCCACTCCCTGCGGAGGACCCCGTCCTTGTCGATCAGGAAGGTGCTGCGGTCAATGCCCATATATTCCTTGCCATAGAGCTTTTTCAGCTTGATGACATCGAACTGTTGGCAGAGGGCTTCGTCCTTGTCGGAAATCAGGTGAAAGGGAAATGCCTGTTTTTCGCGGAAGTTGTCGTGGGCTTTCAGGCCGTCACGTGACACACCGAAAATAACCGTATCGAGTGCTTCAAACTGGTCGTGCCGATCGCGGAAATCCTGACCTTCAGTGGTGCATCCGGGGGTGTTGTCCTTGGGGTAAAAATAGACAACCACGTTCTGGCCCTTCAGGTCCGATAAACGAATGGTTTGATCTCCGGTAGCCGGGGCCTCAAAATCATCAACAGGACGGTTCAGTTCGGGTGCTGACATGACATCTCCTTTAATTCCCTTGTGTCAGTGGGTGCCCAACATTACCATATCGTTTTTATTCGTACGGAGTTTTTATGATTACGGGGAGCCTTGTCGCACTGGTCACGCCCATGCATTCCGATGGCAGCGTTCATTGGGAGCACCTTGATAAGCTGGTGGACTTTCATCTCGACAACGGAACGCACGGTATCGTGGCCGTTGGAACGACGGGTGAATCCGCCACGCTGGACCCGGAAGAGCACATGCGGGTGGTGGGGCATATCATAAAACGCGTCAATGGCCGCATCCCTGTGATTGCCGGTACCGGCGGTAACAGTACTCGCGAAGCCATAGAGCTGACCGAAGAAGCTCACAAGCTCGGTGCCGATGCCTGCCTGCTTGTCGTTCCGTACTACAACAAGCCAACCCAGGAAGGGCTCTATCAGCACTTCAAGACCATTGCTGAGGCTGTCCCGGTCGATCAGATTCTCTACAACGTTCCCGGCCGAACGGCGTGCGACATGCTGAACGAGACCGTAGAGCGCCTGGCGGATATTCCGAACATCATCGGCATCAAGGATGCAACCGGCAATATTCCCCGCGGTGCAGAGTTGGTTGAAGCCGTTAAAGGCCGTCTGGTGGTCTACTCTGGCGACGACGCGACGGCCGCCGGGCTGATGCTTGCCGGCGCCAAGGGTAACGTCTCCGTTACCGCCAATGTGGCGCCCAGGGGCATGGCTGCGTTGTGCGAAGCCGCCATCGCCGGAAATGAGGAGGAAACCGAGCGGCTTAACGAGTTGCTCATGCCTCTGAACCGCAAACTTTTCCTCGAGGCCAATCCCATCCCCGTGAAGTGGGCTCTCTATCATATGGGTATGATCGGGGAGGGCATTCGCCTTCCGCTCACCCCTCTGAGTGACAGGTTCCACGGTGAAGTGGAAGACGCACTGAAAGCCTCTGGCGTACTCTGAGTCAGGCTGTACCATCTATCGTAACTGGAGTCGCCTGATGGCGTTTAGGTTCAGGACAGAAATCAAAAAATCCGAAAAATGCATCAGGCCCCTGGCGGGCCTGATGTTTGTTATGGCCCTGTCAGGCTGTAGCCTGATCGAAGACCGCTCAGAGCGCTATGTCAATGCCTCGGAAGGCACGCCTCTGAAACTGCCGGAAACGGCGGATGAAGGCGAGTTTGGTCAGATCATGCCGATACGCGAAGCGACCGCTGCCGACTCGGGCCGTATGTATCGGGGAAGCATACCCAGGCCGCCGGATATGACCTCCGATATCCTTGACGAAAACTATCTGGTTGAGGAACTGGATGGCCAGATATGGCTGCTGGTGAATGATGTTCCAGGTCGCCTTTGGCCTGCAGTCACCTCCTATATGAATGAGAACGGCCTTGGTGTGGCGTACGACAGCCCCCAGCTTGGCCTGATGCAAAGCGAGCTTGTTAACTTCAGCAAGCAGGCGAGGGGATTGCTGGGGCTGCCGGACAACCCCGACGGACCAGAAGCGAAAGTGGTGGTCCAGGCCCGTGTTGCGCCCGGTGTGCGCCGTAAAACCACGGAAGTGCAATTCCGTTCCTTCGAAGTTGCTGATGACCCGAACGAACTGATGGCATGGGGCGGCGGGGACACCCGTAGCCGCGAGCAACTTGACACCAGTCGGAAGCTGCTCGAAGACCTGGCCCAGTATTTACGCAACCGGGAAGACAGTAAGTCTTACTCCCGTGCGGCATTGGGCATGGCCAGTGAACCCCTGGTCAGGCTGGTATCGAACGACGAAACGCCCCGGGAAATTGTAATGAGCCTGGATTACGGCCGGGCCTGGGCGGAGGTTCGCCGAGCGGTGGATGACGCGGGCATACCGGTGATCGACCTGAACCGTGAAGACGGGTATTTCTTTGTGGATTTCCGGCCGGAATCCGAGCGCGAGCCGGGATGGTTCAGCTGGTTCTCCGACGCCCCGGAACCGGTACATTCGTTTGATATACGGCTTGAGGAACGCGACGGCGACATTGTCGTTTCCACCGCCATCGCCGAGAGTTACGATGGTGAGAATCGCTCGACCGAGCTGCTTTCAGAACTGTTCGAATATCTTTACTAATGCAAGCAGTGCCTGCACCGAGCGGGCACGTCCGGAGATCTGACATGGAAAAGCGTGAAGAGCTTTACGCGGGCAAGGCCAAATCCGTATACCGTACCGATGACCCCGACCGGTTTGTGATGGTCTTTCGCGACGATACGTCGGCTTTTGACGGCGAGAAGAAAGAGCAGCTCAACCGCAAGGGCATGGTGAACAATCGCTTCAATGCCTTCATCATGGAAAAACTGGAAGCGGCCGGCGTTCCCACGCACTTTGAGGGCCTGATTTCCGGCACGGAATCACTGGTCAAGAAGCTGGATATGATTCCGGTTGAATGCGTGGTTCGTAACATCTCCGCCGGCAGTCTGTGCCGCAGATTGGGTGTCGAGGAAGGGCTGACGCTGAACCCGCCCACCTTTGAACTGTTTCTGAAGAACGACGCCATGCACGACCCCATGGTCAATGAGTCACTGGCGGTCAGTTTTGGCTGGGCGAAAGCAGACGAGCTTGCCAGAATGAAAGAACTGACCTATCAGGTGAATGACGTACTGAAGGCGCTGTTTGAGGAAGCCGGCATGCTGCTGGTGGATTACAAGCTGGAATTTGGCCGTTCGGGTGGCCAGATTGTCCTGGGTGACGAATTCAGCCCCGACGGCTGCCGCATCTGGGACAGGGAAACCCGAAAGAAGATGGATAAGGACCGTTTTCGTCAGGGACTGGGCGATGTGATTGAGACCTACGAAGAGGTTGGTCGTCGTCTCGGCATTCGTTTCGACTGATCAGTCAGGTACAACAACCAGAAAACAGGTGCACTATGCGTAAACTGATTCTTGCCATCGGCGGCTCTTTGGTCATCGCTGCCCCAGTCGTAACCGCTGATGTGGTTGGTGTGGGCGCCAATGTCAGCTACTGGGATTCTGACCTCTCCGGCAAAGCCGGCAAAAACAACGACGTGGTCGACGTCGAAAACGACCTTGATCTGGAAAGCGACACCAATGCCAATCTGAGTGCCTACCTCGAGCACCCGGTGCCGGTATTGCCTAACGTGCGGCTGAATTATACCCGCATTGAACAAAGCGGTAGTGGCGAAGTGTCCACGCAATTTGACCTGGTGTCCGGCGACGTCGATTCGGATCTGGACCTGAGTCAGTTTGACGTCACCCTGTATTACGAAGTACTCGACAACTGGGCCAATCTGGATCTGGGCGTGACTGCCCGCAACCTGGATGGCGAACTGATTGTCCGTGAGCGGACCACCAATGGCCGGGTCAGCAAGACTGAAGTTGATGGTGTGATTCCGATGGGGTATCTGGCCGCCCGCTTTGATCTTCCGTTTACCGGTGTTTCCGTCGGTGGAGAGGCCAACCTCATCAGCTTCGACGGCGACTCCGTTTACGACTACAACGCCTACGGTCAATACGAACTGTCGTTGTTACAGCTGCGCGCCGGATACCGTCAGATCAGTATTGATTACGAAGACAGCGATGACCGTCTGGACATTGAACTTGGCGGCCCATTTGTGAGTGCCGGGCTGACGTTCTGAAGGAACAGGAGAGAACACGTTGAAAATTCTGGTTACGGGTACGGCGGGCTTCATAGGCTCCCATCTGGCGCATCGGCTGCTTGACCGAGGTGATGAAGTAATCGGCGTGGATAACGTCAACGATTACTACGACCCCACTTTGAAGGAAGCGCGGCTTGAGCGCCTGACCTGTAAACCAGGATTTACCGAGGTTCGTAAGGACGTGGCCGACAGGCCCGCCATGGAGGCCCTGTTCCGAGAACACAAGCCAGAGCGTGTGGTTCACCTGGCGGCCCAGGCGGGCGTGCGGTACTCACTGGAGAATCCCCACGCCTACATCGACGCCAATCTGGTGGGGTTTACCAACATTCTTGAAGGTTGTCGCCACAACGATGTGAAGCACCTGGTGTACGCTTCCAGCAGCTCCGTCTACGGCGCCAATGAAACCATGCCGTTCTCCATCCACGACAACGTGGACCACCCCCTGAGTTTGTATGCGGCCTCCAAGAAAGCCAACGAGCTGATGGCCCACACCTACAGCCACCTGTACAACATGCCCACTACCGGGCTGCGCTTCTTCACCGTCTATGGCCCATGGGGCCGACCGGATATGGCGCTGTTCATCTTCACCAGGAAGATCCTGGCCGGTGAGCCCATTGATGTGTTCAACCATGGGCACCACAGGCGCGACTTCACCTACATTGACGATATTGTGGAAGGCGTTATCCGGACTCTGGACAGCGTTGCCACTCCTAATCCGCAGTGGAGCGGTGAAACGCCAGACCCCGGCACCAGCAAGGCGCCATATCGACTTTATAACATCGGTAGCAACAATCCGGTGGAGTTGTCCCGGTTTATTGAGATCATTGAAGAGCGCGTTGGCAAAAAGGCCGAGAAGAACCTGCTGCCCCTGCAGCCCGGCGACGTGCCTGCTACCTACGCCAATGTGGATGACCTGATTGATGATGTGGGCTACAAGCCGTCCACCACGGTGGAAGAGGGCATTGCCAACTTTGTTGACTGGTACAGGGATTTCTACAAGGTTTAGGCTGGTGGTCTACAAGCTGAAACGGCGGCCCAGGGGCCGCCGTTTCAGCTTTCTTCAGATTTACCTGTAATCAGCCAGCACGCCGCCGGCGCGCAAGGCCAAGGCCTGCCAGACCAAGGCCAATCAGGGCAAGCGAGCCCGGCTCAGGTACCTGAACCGGGTTGTCAACGCTGCCGTTTCGTGCTGAAAACACATAGCGGCCATCAACATCCGAATTCAGGCGGTTCGATATCAGGGCATCAGGCCCGCCATCGAGGAATGCACCGTTCACTGCCGAGCCGGATAACTCAAAAAATGTTCCCGGATCACCGGTACCATTTGAATACCCGACCCGGGCCGAGTCCCCGCCAAGACCATTCGAATCGCTGCTACTGGCTGTGCCTGCTTCCCATTCGATCTGGTCATAGTTGAAGATGAAGTCAAAGTCACCACTGTTGATGTCGGAGCGATCCACGAGAATCAACTGGAAACTATTGCGGTTGGTGTGTGAGGTGCTGCTGGAATAGTAGTCGACATCAATCCAGTTCACCCCGAAGGCATTGCGTCCTTCGTACGTACCACTGCCATAGGTGACTGGCTCGCCGGCGTTCCTGGTATCAACATCGGCGAAGAAGGGCGCAATGATCTGTCGGCCGGTTGAGGTCAGATCAAAAGGTGTGTAAGTTGACAGACCCGAACCAAAGGTGACGTTGCCATTGTTATTGACGTAAAGCTCGTTGTGTTCGATGCCAAAAAAATTGGCGGTAAAGCCAATATTAACGGGACCATCGGAGCCGTCGTCGTTACGAATGACGGTATTGCTATCGAATCCTGAAACGATGGCGGCAGCCTGAGCGCCCGCCGGCGCCATTAACGATGACAGTCCAACGGTCATAGAAAGTGCAGTTACACTTAGCGCTTTTCCTAAAAACCTATCCATTTGATATATCCTTATTTGTTACGACTGGTCTTTGCAAGCGAAGATATATCTGTCGCTTGCCGCTCCGTACTGCAAATACGAGACCAAGAGCGCACTTTGTTGATTTTTATACGTAAATCTTGCTTACCTACCGTTGCGTATACGAAACCCGTAAAAAAATCTGACAACTTAGTGCCTTAAGGCACTGATAAAAGATATTTCAGGCACAAAAAAAGCCACTCGGCTTACGCTCTGAGTGGCTTTTTCAGTTGATATTCTTGTTTGCAGAAATGGTAGGACCAGGCAGATTTGAACTGCCGACCTCTGCCATGTCAAGGCAGCGCTCTAACCAACTGAGCTATGGTCCTATGTCCTGCAACGGGGTGGAAATATACTGATTCCGATGGGCGTGGTCAACCTCTTTCAGGCGGTTTTCTGCTTTCTGGCCCAGCCTTTTATGGCCTTGCTGAGCACCCCCCACCGATTGATCAGCAGTGCGAGGAATATCAGGCCGCAACCGGCGAGTTGCGTGGTGGACATGGATTCGCTGAACCAGCCTGCAGCGAACAGTGCGACCCATACCGGCTCCAATACAAGGATTACAACTCCGTGGCTGTGGGTAGCCAGGCTTTGAGCATAGGTCTGCAGCAGGAAGCGGCCTGCCGTGCCTACCACGGCACTGGCAATCACCCAGCCGGCGAGAATGCCTGAGAAGTTCTCGAGAGTCGGTGTCCAGGGTTCCAGCAGCACTGACTCGGTCAAGGTGACGGTGCCTACGGTGAGCAGCGCAATGGTCGTGAGGGGCAGGGCGGGGACGCGGTGTTTTTCCACGGATTCTCCCCGGCGGTTGATCACAGTGCGCTGGTTGGCTGCGCGGGTGTTAAGGGTGAAATACAGCGCAAAGATAAACGCAGCCACCACGAAGAAAACCTGACCGATTTCCGGCCGGAATCCATTTTTGAGCGACAGCAGCGCGAGCCCGCCCACCGCGACCGGAATTGCAAACCAGGTGCTCAAAGGCTGTGCCTCCTGGAAGACAACCCGGGCAATCACAGGCACGATGACCACGCCAAGGCTGGTCAGGAAGGCGCCTTCACCTATGTGGGTGACGTGAAACAGCCCCATCACCCAGAAGCTCATGGCCACCCCGAACACCAGCCCCACACCAGCACTGCGCTTGAATTGATCCAGGCTTAGCCGTTTCAGCGAAGGCCAGGCTATGACCGCCAGTACCGAACCGGCCAACAGGAACCGAAGGGCCATGAACATCAGCGGCGGCATCAGTAATACGGCTTCCTTGGAAAATATCCAGCTAATGGCTGCCATCAGGGTGACAACCACCAGTAACAAGTCGGATTTATGAGTGTTCGAGAGGGGCATTCAAGACCGCCATAGAGTGGATAGGCTTTAGAGCGACAGCGGCGGAGTTTATCACGGGCAGGTAAGAATGGCTCTTCCATGAGCCGGTTGGTGCTCCTTCAGACGGTTGGGTCCATCTTGGTATTTTTAGTTGTTGAGTGTGTTGTAGACCAGTGTCGACATATCGGTCTGGTCCGAACCGGGTACTTCAACATATCGGTCACCGGAACCCCACCACTGCCACCAGGCGCGCTTGTTGTAGGTGCGGCTGGCGAAATCGACACGCAGCCCATTGAGGGTTGTGTCATTCACTACCGGGACCGAAATGTTGCCGGTTTCCGAGCCCAGAACGCCGCTGTGGGAAGCACCCTCGTTCATCAGGATCGGAAAGTGGTTGTAGTACAGGTCCGACGGCCCGTTCTGGCTGGACACCTTGCCCGCCAGGCTCAGGTTCGAGCTACAGGAGTCGATACCGTTGCTGGTGGTGGCGCCACAGGCCGAGTGGGTTGGTACCACGCCATCATCGGTGCCGGCAATGAACGGCTTGGTGATGCCGCCGTAGGAAGAGCCGCCGGCCACAAACCGCAGGCGCGGAATATTATTGGGACTGACGGCGAGGTTGCGTGCCGTGTTGGTTTGCAGGTCATTGACCACGCCAAGGCTGCCTGGTTCAGGGGTGATGCCGGTGAAGGCACGTACCGCCTGTTTGAGTGGCCAGTTGTACCAGCTGTCGTTGTAGGCAATGTTCAGGGCCAGATCGGCCAGCTCCGTACCGCCGCCAGCACCGGAGTAGTCGATCGCAGCGAGTATTTTCAGCGGCTGCAGTCCGTCGGCCTGAAGCCAGCGTGCCTGGTTTTCCAGAAGATATCGGGTGACCAGGTCACCGGTGGAATGGGAAACCACAATGCAGAAATCGTTGCACAGCCCCTGCTGGCTGATGTCACGTAGCTGCTGATAGGCCTGCTGGGCGATGTTGCCCTCCACACGGCCATCGCTGCCCCAATCTACACGGGCGTCGGAACGGGACAGCCAGAAGGTGCGCCAGTAATCCTCGCCAGCACTTTTCACTTCATTAAGGTTGGCAGGTGGATTGGCCAGGTCTTCCTGCTGGAAGCCGTGAACCAGGATCACGTTGTGGCCCGCAAGCTGGGCGTGGGCGGTACCGGCGAACAAGCCGCCGGCGATGGCGACCGCAAGGGCGGTCTTACAGGCACTTCTCTTTCTTGTTTTCATAAAGGCTCCGTCTTTGTTTTATTGTTGTATCAGAACTTGTCTGCCAGCCTTTGCAGCAGGGCAGCACGTTGCTCTGATTCGGGGTCACCTGCCGGGCTGTCGGTCAATCCGTCCAGGTCCGGTGGCGAAAACGAGTAGCCATCATCAGGGCCATAGCCATAGTCGGTGCGGTCTCCGGGCGAGGCCGGCAGGCGCCGGATCTGCAGGTTGCGCAGTTCCAGGTTCCCGCTAATCTCACGATGGGCGAGCACCGAGCCATGGGCTTTGAGCTCCAGGGTGTCGGTGGTTCCGTCGAGTCTCTTCTCCGTCTGCAGCTGCGCGAGTGCGCGGCCGTTGTGGTAGAGCTGGGCAGAGAGGGCATAGAAGCCGGGGTCTTTGGCGTCGAAATGAACCGGTATGATCAGGTCGTTGTTGGTCACCCTTGGGTCGCCCAGGCCGTCAAACTCTCCCAGGTCGGGCTCAATGGTCAGGGTCGAAACGTGGCGTACGGGTTTGCCATCAATGGTTGCCTCAACGATCAACCGATATTCGCCAGGTTCTGCATCGGCCTCAATGACGCCTTCATAGTAGGGGGCGCCGGCCTCGTTTTTGAGAGTAGTGCTGGCAATCGCCTGGCGAGATTCGGGGGACTCCAGGGTCGCGCCCAGGCTTGGCCCTACCACCTGGGAGCCAGTAATGCTCGCTGCCACAAGAATGTCTTCTTCCTGTACGAAACGGTATTTCTCAAGCGTGACGGTAAATTGCCCGCCCCCGTCCAGCGGAAGCTCCACAGGGTCGAAACGGTTGCCGGCGTAGGCCCTGGCCTGATCTTCAGAGATTGGTATGGAGTAGGTCGGGTAGCGGATGTTCTGGCTGTATTGAGCTGCAGCACTGGCCAACATGAAGCCGATCGCATTCTCAGAGGGTTCCTGCTTTTCCGTGGTCGGCGATTCGACCGGCCCGGGCTTGGAGCGGGTGGTGTCTGTTCCGGAAGGGGGCGGGCTCCTGCCTTCGCTCTCCCCGGTTATCCAGGAGAACCGGACTGTATTATCGGCCGACAGTAGATATCCCAGGCCGACGGCACCGGACACGACGAACGTTAGGGCCAAGAGCAACCGCAGTGGCATCTTTGGATCCTTGTTGGAGACATTCTATGGCGCGAACGCCATTATTTTTGTTGTTGTATTAACATAACGGGCCAAACTGACTTCGCGCAAAAAAATGGCCCGAATGTGTAACAGAATGTGTCCAGGGTGTGATGTTGTTCACACTACCTCATAACCAGCCGGACTCTTTCACGGCTTCCAGGCCGAACCTGAGGCGAACGTCATCACCCACCAGGTCCTGGTCAATGCCGTAGGTCATGCCCCAATTGCTGCGCTTGATGGTGGTCTCGGCGGTAATGCCGAGGGTGTAGTCCTCGTGCCCGATGGGGTATTCGGCAGATTTGTTAAGGGTTACATCAACATCCACCAGGCGGGTTTTGCCCAGAAGGGTCAGGTCACCGGTCACAATGCCGGTGTTTTCGCCGGTGGTTTCGAAATTGGTGATCTCAAAGGTGATATCCGGGAACTTTCCACTGTTGAGAAAATCCTCGTTGCGCAGGTGGCCATCCCGTTTGTCGTGATTGGTGAAGACGCTTTTGCTTTTGAACGTCAGTGTGCCGGAGGTGAGCTGTCGGGTCTCCTCGTCGTAGCCGAACTTTCCTTCCACATCCCGGAACATGCCCATTACCGGGGCATAGCCGATGTGGTTCACCTCAAACGACATCGAGAAATGCTCATCGTCGATAACGTAGGTTTCCGGCTCGGCCATGGCAACGGGGGCGGACAATGCCAGTGAGGCGGTCAGTGCCGCGGTGGATAGGAACGCTTTCATGTCTTTCTCCCTGTTTGATAAAGCCAGCGCAGGTCTGTAAAAAACGAATAACAGAGCAGTAACAGCGCGATAGCGAGTATGGCAGTCGCGAAGCCGGTCGGCGTAATCGGCAATATGGCAACCATCAGGGTGACTATTTGCCATACGCAGACAGTTTTGCGTCGAAAGCTGTCGGGTAGTGGTCTGTCCATGAAGCGAAACCAGTGGCCAGCGATCACAAAAGCGTAACGCATCAGCCCCAGCGCCAGAACCCATGGGCCGGCTTTGCCCTGGGCCAGGACCGCAACACACAGCCCGAGGATGAACAGCGCATCCAGTTCCATGTCGAATCGGGCACCGAACGCCGTTGTTGAACGGGTGGCCCTTGCTATTGCGCCATCCACGCCGTCGAGAATCAACGCCAGTAAACACAATGACCCGTACAACCACAGCCAGTTCCCCAACCCGGAAGTGAACGGCGCCAGGCTGATGAGGAGTATGACGAGGGAGGCGCGTACCAGGGTTGCCCGGTTGGCCCAGCCGAAGTCCTGTTCTGCGGGCCAGAAGCGAATAACAGGCACTGCAATTGCCAGGCAAAGCAACACGGCGAGCGCGTAAAAACTGGCAGGGGGGTGGAATCCGATGCCTGCGGCGGTCACCATGAGCACCGTCAGTCCGCCGGACCAGGCAAGATCGGCAGCCAGGGGCAGGCGGAACGTGTGAGTGTGGGAATCCATCATTAAACCCCAGCGTATGATTGAGCGTGCATCCGGGCGTAACAGGGCCTTACTGAAAATATGGATGCGCCTGTATGCACTATAGCTGGCAAGGCCGCGTGTACTATAGCCTGCGTATACTATAGTGAGTTACGTGCGCTGTAAGGAAACAGACGATATGACAAACGCATTTTGGGTGACCGGGCCCCGGGAAGGGGCCATTCTCCCAGCAACCTACGATCATTGTTCGGCGGCCGACGCTGACAGTCCGGCGGTGTCTGTGCGAGCGCTATACTCCGGCGTCAGTCGTGGAACCGAGTCATTGGTTTTCAACAACCGTGTGCCACCGTCGGAATACGATTCGATGCGTGCACCGTTCCAGGAAGGCGATTTTCCCTTCCCGGTCAAATATGGTTATGCCAGCGTAGGCCGTGTTGTTTCGGGCCCCGGGGCCCTGACTGGCCAGTCGGTTTTCTGCCTGTTTCCTCATCAGGACCACTACCAGGTTCCCGCGTCCGCCGTCGTACCTCTTCCGCCCGGCCTTCCGGAATCCAGGGCAGTGCTGGCCGCCAACATGGAAACCGCGGTGAACGGCCTGTGGGATGCTTCACCACGAGTGGGAGAGCGGGTCGCAGTGGTTGGCCTTGGCGTCGTTGGTCTGCTGGTTGCCTGGCTTGCCAGCCGAATACCGGGTACCCGGGTTACCGCCGTGGACACCAATCCACAGCGTAAAGCGGTTGCGCGCACCCTGGGGCTGGATTTCCAGACCCAACGCCGACAGGACGATCATGACTTGGTCATCCACGCCAGCGGCCACCCAACGGGTCTTGAAACCGCTCTTGCGCTGGCGGGGCAGGAAGCGCGAATTATTGAGATGAGCTGGTACGGCGAGCAGCCAGTGCCGGTATCCCTGGGCCGGGCATTCCATTCCCGCCGGCTGACGATACGGTCGAGCCAGGTTGGTAACCTGCATCCTGAGCAGCGGCCACGCTGGCACCATCGGGATCGAATGGCGCTGGCCCTGGAGCTGTTGCGGGATGATGTCCTGGACTGCCTGATCAGCGGCGAAACCACCTTCGAATCATTGCCGGAGGTTATGCCGGCACTTGCTGGAAACAGAGCTGGCGGAACGGCCTCCGACACTCTCTGCCACCGTATTGTATACCCCGACAATTGACTCCCATCATTCGTATCGAGGACCCGGAACCCATGTTCAGCCTTACCGTCAGAGACCACATGATGATCGCCCACAGCTTTAAGGGTGACATTTTCGGCCCCGCCCAGGGCCTGCATGGCGCCACCTACGTGGTTGATGTCTCCTTCGAGCGGGAAGCCCTCGACAACGATGATCTGATCGTCGATATCGGGCTGGCGTCCGAGGTGTTGTCGTCGGTGATTGCCGAGTTCAACATGAAGAACCTGGACGATATCGAGGAATTTGCCAATCGCAATACCACCACCGAATTCATGGCGATGACGGTGTTCGACCGACTGGCCGCGGCGATCCGCCAGGGCCGGCTGGGTGAAACCGGCAAAGGCCTGTGTTCAATGAAGGTCACCCTTGGCGAATCCCATATTGCCTGGGCCAGCTACCATGGCAAACTCTGAGCCATTAACGTCGGTGTTGTTCGTTGTCCCGGGGGATACTGAACAGAAAACCGGAGGCTACCGGTACGTTCAGCGTGTTGTCGCAGGGCTCAGGGACAACGGCGTGGATGCCTTTGTTTCCGGGCTCTGTGGCAGCTTCCCGGTGCCAGACCGGATGGCGGAAGCATCCATGAACAGGTTGCTTGCCGACCTTGCGGATGATTCGGTGGTGGTACTTGATGGCCTGGCCATGGGCGGGCTTCCGGACGTGATCGCCAACCATGCATCCCGTTTGCGGGTTGTGTCGCTGGTCCACCACGCCCTGGCGGATGAAACGGGGCTGACGCAAGAGTTGCAGGATTGGCTTTTCCGGGTAGAGCGTCGGGCGCTGTCAGAGGTGGCCGGGGTCATCACGACCAGTGCCCACACCGCCTACCGCCTGAAAGACTACAGCGTACCGGCCACGGCCATCCGCGTGGTTGAGCCGGGCGCCGACACCATTGCCGGTATTGGCGCTGAAACCCAGCCATCAAGAGCCCAGGGCAGCACGATTCATCTGCTCTGTGTGGCCCACCTGTCGCCGCGCAAGGCGCAGCATCATCTGGTTGAAGCGTTAAGCGATCTCCGGGACTGTTCATGGCACTGCACCCTGGCAGGTTCGCTGGATCGCGACGAGCGCTATGCCCATGAGCTTCGCGGCATCATTGCGAACCTGGGGCTTGAACATCGGATCAGTCTTGCGGGGGAGCTGGACGACGCTGAGCTTGCCAGCGCCTATCGTAACGCTGATGTATTTGTGCTGCCGTCCGTTTACGAAGGGTATGGAATGGTGATCGATGAGGCGATTGCCGCGGGGTTGCCTGTGATCACCACTGATGGGGGTGCCCTTTCCACGACAGGCCTGCGGCCTGGCGTCCGGCAGTATCCCGCCGGCGATGTCGCAGGATTGCGGGCGTGCCTGGAAGACTGGCTGACTAACCCCGGCGCGCTTGCCGAGGCGGGCACCCAGGCGCAGCAGGCGGCGCGCTCCCTGCGAAGCTGGCAGAGTGCCGCCATTGACTTCCAACGGGCACTGGAAGACCTGCTGCCGCCACCGGACCCTACCACCTTCGACAGCGACTGGCTGGCACTGCGTGAGCCGGCAGACCACCTTGCTCGTAACAAGAAGCTGCTCTCGGAGGTGCTGGTTTGGGCGGAACAGGACTATTGTCATCCGGTCGTTCTGAGCGGTCATCACGCACCACCACTGCTGGTGGTGGATCTGGGTACCGGCACTGGCTCCAACGCCCGTTACCTTGTGCCGGCCATGACGGTACCCCAGTACTGGGTGCTACTGGACCAGGACGAACACCTGCTTGCCCTCGCCGGAGAAAGCCTGCAACACCTTGATGTCCCGCTGGAAGCCCATGCCTGTCACTTGAGCGCCAAGCGGCTTGCCGGGCAGATTCCGGATGGCACCCGGCTGATCACAGCTTCGGCCCTGATTGACCTGATGTCGAAAGACTGGCTAGAGGCATTGGCGGTAGCCGCCGCCAGACACAATGCCGGTGTGTTTATCGCTCTGAGTTACGCGGGTGATGTCGAGCTGTTGCCGGCAGACCAGGACGACAACTGGATACTCGAGACCGTCAACGAACACCAGCACAACGACAAGGGGACTGGCGCCGCGCTGGGGCCATCGGCGACGAATCACCTCAAGCAACAGCTCGAATTGCGTGACTACCAGGTGTCTGTTGCACCAAGCCCGTGGCATCTGACGCCTGCTCAAAGCGCACTTCAGCGCGCCTTGCTTGAGGGCTGGCGGGACGCGGTGATGCAGCAGTCGCCGTGCGAACGTCAGCGGGCCGAGCGCTGGTTTGGCCTGCGTCTGAAGCAGGCTGATGAGCAGAGCCTGTCGATCCGCGTGGAACATGAGGACTTGTTTGCCCGGCCAGCCACAGAAGGTGTTGCCTGACGTGCAACGCCTGCCCCGAACCCGTTACCTGCGCTGGGGTTTCACCCTGCTGTTGCTATTGGCCACTGGCTACTTCCTGGATCTGGGCGTGCTCTGGCGGGAACTGGCGCAGTTCTCACTACTGGCGTTATTGGCAGCCATGGTGGTGTCCGTTGCGCAGGTGGTGCTTTCAGCCTGGCGCTGGCGTTACACCGCCCGGCAACTTGGTCTGGTCTTGCCCATGGCTATTGCTGTGCGGGAGTACTACCTTGCCACTTTTCTCAATCAGGTGCTTCCTGGCGGGGTGATGGGCGATGTTAATCGGGCCTGGCGTCACAGTCTCGACACCGGTGAGCGCCTTGCGTCCGCTCACGCGGTCATGATTGAGAGAATGTCCGGGCAACTGGTGATGATGGCTGTGGCGCTGAGCCTGGGTGTTTGGCTTGTCTGGTACCGATACGGAATGCTCGAAGCCCTCTCGGAATATGGCGAACGGGCGCTGCTGTTGCTGGCAGGCCTGATAGCCACAGTGGTATTGGTTACAGGTATTTGGCAGCGCGCGAAGGACTATGTCCATGCGCTGCGGCGGGACTTGCGCAAAGCCTTGTTGGAGTGGCCGGCCGTGGGTGTCCAGTTGGTATCTTCCGCCGGTGTGGTGGCCAGTTACCTGGCCGTGTTCTCATTGCTGGCTCTGGGCGCGGGTTATTGGAGTGACCCGCACATGGCTTTGGTGCTGATTTCTCTTTGCAGCCTTCTGCTGCTGGTCATGGCCATTCCGGTCACTGTCGCAGGCTGGGGAGTGCGCGAGGGTGCTGCGGCATTGCTCTGGCCCATGGCTGGGATGCCGGCAGAGCAGGGCGTTGCACTCAGTGTCGGCTATGGGTTGGCGGTTCTGTTGTCCAGCCTTCCGGGCGTGCTGTTCGTGTTCACTCGTCGACAGTCGAACGAGTGAAATCCAGGTCAAACAGCATGTCACTGCCCAGGTCCACCATCTGGGCCTTCGGGCGCAGGGCGCTGTCGAGTTTCTTGATCTCCGGCAGTGAAAATGCCGGGCGCCCACTGCCGATGATCATGGGGGCGACCATGACATGCAGCCGGTCGAGCAGGTCCGCATTCAGGAACTCAGACACGGTAAGCCCACCGCCCTCCACAAAAATCTTGCGAAGGCCAAAGTCCGCGAGAACCGCGAGTATATGGGCAGGGTCCGTGGTGTCATCCTGCCCGAGGCAGGGCACATCTGTTACGCCGTGGCGGGGTGTCAGCTTGTCGCCAGAGTGGTAGTCCCCTGCGACGAGGCGGAGCGTGGGGGATGCTTCGTCGCTGAACAGGTGATGGCTGTCCGGAACCCGATGGTTGCGATCAATCACCACCCGGACCGGATTAATGCCGGACGTCTTACGGACTGTCAGCCTGGGATTGTCGGTGGATGCGGTTCCGGCGCCGACAATGACCGCTTCCGACACTGCCCGCAAGCGGTGCAGGTGGGTAATGCCATCCTTGCCATTAATGAACCTGGAGGCGCCGGTCACCGTGGCGATACGTCCGTCCAGGCTCTGCCCCATCTGGCCGACAACCCGCGAGCGTGAGCCTTGAGCAACCGGGCAGCACAGAGGCAGGAAAACCGACAGCAGGTTGCGTGCGTCGAGCTCTGCTGGCAGTCGAAGCTCCCATTCGCCGTTCTGGCCAATATCCAGTGCTGGCTTGTCACTGCCCGGCAATGAGAGTGTCACATTGCTGCGGTTCACTGCGTCCAGTACCAGCTCCCATGCGGTATTCTTATCCAGTGCTTTTGCCGCCATACCAAGTTATTTCCGTTGCTAATGGATTCATTATAGGTAGATTGTGTGTAAAGCTATATGTACGTTACATTTCCGGTTTGATTCACCGAAAGTGCCATCAGGCCACAAGACTAACCACGGCAGAGAACACTCCTATGCGGTACCTGCAAACCTTTAACCGCCGCCTGCGGCAGATTCGGGAAGCCGGGCAGTTGTCGTGCGGGGACGTGGCAGAAATGTGCGGAGTGGACGAGGCACGGGTGGTGAGTTGGGAATCGACTGATGCGAGGCAGCGGGCATGGCCGGGTGTCACCGAGCTACTGGATTTTTGCCTGAAGACGGAAACCCCACTGGAAGACCTGCTGGACCTGGACGACGCCGGGGACACCGGCCAGTTGGAGTTGCCAGGCCTGGCGTTCAGCCAGGGCGATGACCTGTCAACGGCCCTGAAAGAACTGGAGCGTGAAATCAGCCGGATTCAACTGTCAGAGGAGGAAGTGGAACTGCTGCGCCGGTTTCGGAAAACCTCCGGCGAAAACCGGCGCATGATCCTGCAAATCCTCGGCAAATAGACGCCTATTTACCTTTCTTGTAGATGTTTTCGTAAACGTAGTTGGTCGCTTCCACAAACCCGTCAATACTGCCGCAATCAAACCGGCGGCCCTTGAATTTGTACGCCAGCACGCAGCCGTTCTTCGCCTGTTCCAGCAGCGCATCCGTTATCTGAACTTCACCGTTTTTGCCGGGCGCCGTGCGCTCGATAATGTCAAAAATATCGGGCGTAAGGATATAGCGACCGATAATCGCCAGGTTGCTGGGGGCGTTCTCCGGCGATGGCTTTTCCACCATGTCGGTGATGCGATAGAGGCCGTCTTTCATGGACTCGCCTGCAATCACGCCGTATTTGTGAGTCTCGTCTTCCGGTACTTCCTCAATGGCAACGATGGAGCAGCGGAACTGGTTGTAAAGTTTAACCATCTGGGCGAGTACGCCCTCTTCGGCGCCGTCAGCCACGCAGAAGTCGTCCGCCAGTACAACCGCGAATGGGTTGTCGCCAACAAGGTTGCGACCGGTGAGAATGGCGTGACCGAGACCTTTCATTTCGTTCTGGCGGGTAAAGGCGAACGAATTATTGTCGATCAGCTCCCGGATGGAGGTTAGCAGGTCTTCCTTGCCTGAGCCGGCAATCTGGTGCTCAAGCTCATAGCTGATGTCGAAGTGATCCTCGATGGCCCTTTTGCCACGACCGGTAACGAAACCGAACTCGTGAACCCCCGCTTCTGCAGCTTCCTCCACACCGTATTGAACAAGGGGCTTGTTCACAATGGGCAGGATTTCCTTGGGCATGGCCTTGGTGGCCGGGAGAAAGCGGGTGCCATATCCGGCAACAGGGAAGAGACACTTCTTGATCATAACGTTCGTCCTTAGTTCGTTTCGGTCACAGCCTGTTTGAAGTCAGTCGTCCGTGTGGGCTGACTCACGAATTGTGCCAAGTGTAACCAAGTTAGTGATCCAAATGGAGGCTTCGGTAGCGAAATGTAGAATTTGGTAATAAGTGGCACCAGTTCCCAACACCTCCCGCTTGTTGAAATCTATAGAAAAAACTTTCAGAGGTGTTTGTAAATACATGTTTTAAATGAATATTAAGTTTGTAAATTTTAGCAACCAGCGATGGATTTAGGGGCGTTAATGCAATACATTCCGCAGTGACGATTTTTTAAGAATAACCGGCGTTCTTCTCGACTGGCGGCCGGCGCTCACTGGCAGGATTAGAAACATTGAGACATTCTTTGTTGTTCGCACTGATTTGGTGCGTTCTTAGCCAACCTTTGTATGCGGAATCATCCGGGGCTTGGTTGCGTAATGGCTGGAAACCCTATGCTGATAACTTTGAAGGCACTGTGAATGCGTTCCGCGATGAGCGTGAACACTGGCTAAGATCCCGATTGAAGTTCTCCGGAAAAACCTCACTGAACAGTGACGGAATGGATGGGGACATCGGCGTGTCTGCTGACAGTCTGGTCAGCAGCAGTGATGCTATCGGGTTTCACTATCGCGATGCCCGGTCCCAAAAAAACCGCTCGGACATCAACGCCACGTCGTTTCGTTATCGCTTTCCGGCCGGCGCCAATCAAGTCACCGTGGAAACAGGAAGTTCATACTACAGCCGCGCTGTTACCAGTGGTGACAGGCGCTACAACGCCAGCGGCGAATCCAGTGTAGTAGGCGTCGGGGCCAGTCGTCCGCTGTTTTCAAGGTTTGGCCTGGCGTTTGATGGCATTGCCCGCCATACCGGTCGGGACAGCCGCGCCCTGGAGAAGGGTAGCCTGGTATCAGAGAGCCGCTACGAACTGTCCTCAGTTGGCGTCAAGGCAAAGGGCGGTCATGAGCTTTGGGGGGGCTTGCAGGCAAACACTGGTCTTTTGGCGGTGAGCGGTCGCGAGTACAGTTCGACTGACTACCGGTTGCGGGACGATGTCGGGCGCGAAGACGCATTCTACAAAGTCGCCATGTCCGCTTCGCTGGAACAGGAGCTCTATCGGTGGCGCTGGCGGATTCACGGTCGTTACCAGTTCGCTGATGAAGATCTTCCGGTGTCGGAGTATCTGACCGTGGCCGGGCCTTCCATGATTGCCGGTTTTAACGGCCAATCCGTGTCGGTTGTTCAGGGCGGCTGGTTGCGCCTGGATACTGCCAGCCCCACGTGGCAGATGCCATTTATGGACGGTGTACTTTCCAGCGTGAATTTTGCGGTGTTGCACGGCTGGGTTCCCTACTCAGAAAAACAGTCCAACCGCCACGGCCGGGCCTCAGCTGGCCAGGTGTCATTGAAGTTCGAAGGCCGGGCGTTCACAGCGAATGTCAGCGTAGGCCGTATGATTCGTGCCTCCACGATGGCCATAACCATGCCTGAGCGCCCGGACGTTCGGTTTTCCCTCACCATGGGTATCTGATTGCTTGCTAACGACGTTCTAACTCCCGCCTGAAACCCCTCCGGCTTCCCGTGGCCAACCTGCCTTACGAAGATGTCACTTGAGACGCCGCCCGCCGCAGGTGCTACATTGAAATGTCGATGGACATTTTTTTGAGGTAGGAGCTACATGCATTCAGGGAAACGATGGCTGATCGGCCTGATATTGCCGGGGCTGCTCTACGCCCATGCGGCGGGGGCGCTTGAGTTCAGGGAAATAGTGGACAAGGCCAAAGCAAGGGCTGAAGGTGAGTATCAGCCGCCACCTTCGGTGCCCGGGTTTCTCAGGAACCTGAGCTACCGAACCTACCAGTCCATCCGCTTCAATCCGCAAGCCAGCCTTTGGCGGGATGGGCGCTCCCGGTTCCAGGTGATGATGGTGCCGCCGGGGAGCTATTACACTCACACTGTCAAGTTGAATGAGGTGGATGCCGACGGCGTAAAACCCATCCCGTTTGATAAATCCGGGTTCAGCTTCCCGGACCCGGAACTCGCCAAAAGGGTTCCCGCGGACCTGGGCTATGCGGGCTTCAAACTCACGTACCCGATGGGCAGTGGCGACGAACAGAATCAGTTTCTGGTCTTCGCCGGCGCAAGCTACTTCCGGGGCGTGGGTGCCGATAATCACTTCGGCCTGTCGGCGCGGGGTATAGCGATAGACACCGGACTGCCCTCCGGAGAGGAAGTGCCATCGTTTGTTGAATTCTGGCTTGAGCGGCCGGGAGGTGGCAGTGAACGTATGCGGGTTTACGGCCTGTTGGATGGCCCTAGCGTCGCCGGTGCCTATCGTTTCGATATCCAGCCTGGCGAAACCACACGTATCGATGTCACCGCTGAGTTGTTCTACCGCAACCCGGTGGATCAACCGGGCCTGGCGCCGCTGACGTCCATGTTCTACTACGGCGAGAATACCGCCAGGCCCCGGGGTGAGTGGCGACCTCAGGTGCACGATTCAAGCGGACTGCTGATTCATGACCAGGGCGCTGGCGAATGGCTGTGGCGACCACTGACGAACCCGTCGCGCCTCCGGCTCAGCTACCTTCAGGTCGATCGCCTGGCTGGCTTCGGCTTGATGCAGCGGGATACCCAGTTTCACCAGTTTGAAGACGCCGAGGCCCGATATGACAAACGGCCCAGTGCGTGGGTTGCGCCAAGGCAGGGGTGGTCGAATGGCGAGGTGGTGCTGGTTGAAATCCCCACCAATGCCGAAACCAACGACAACATCGTTGCCTTCTGGAAACCGAAGGAGCCAGTAAAGCAGGGTGACCACCGGGCGCTTGCCTACAGCCTACGTTTTGGCGACGAGGACGTATCCGGGCAGGACACCGGGCGGGCGCTGCAAACGTTTGTCGGAGATGGCAATCGCCCCGGAGGCGGTACGGAAGAGGGGGCCTACCGAATCATTGTTGATTTTGCGGGGGGGGCACTGGACGAACTCAAGCCCAATGCAGCCATCGTCAGTAATGTCAGTGAGGGGAGCGGAAACAGCGATGCCGTTGAGATCATAGAGCATTTCGTTGAGTACGTTGAGGCTGATGGCACCTGGCGCCTGTCGATGCTGGTGCGCCCCGGCGGTGAAAAGGCCCCGGTTCTCCGAGGACAACTCCTGCTTGATAATGAGCCGCTGACCGAGACCTGGACCTATTCCATCGGCCCGGATTCCGGGCTTGGCCAGAAACAGTAGAGCGGGGATTTGTTCATGCCGGAAACCTTATGCCAGCAGGCGATTGAGAGGGTCATGACCTATCTGCACGACGATGGCGTGGAACTGGACGCGGAAACCTGTCGACAGGTGTTGCGTCTGGTTGACCGTGCCATGGCGGAAGGTGATGGGCCGGACTTGCCCGCCCGGTGTATTGAGCTCGTGCCGGACTACTTCAATCTGCCGGGAATGGACATCCCGGCACCCATTCCATCCCTCATGCGCGGCCACCTGGGGTACTACCCCCATGACTGAGGTTGTTAACGCAGCCCCAATCGAGCGTTCGGGAACCTGGCGACGTACGGCCACAGTGCGTCGTTTTTTCCTGACACTGTTTGTGGTTGGGCAAACCGTTGTTGCCAGTTACTTCCTGCTCTGGATTCTGCCGTATCACGGCGGCACATGGGTGGAGCTCAGTCTGCTTGCGCTTTTCATCCTTCTTTATATGTGGATTGCAGTGGGGTTCTGGACGGCCGTGTTTGGCTTTGTGCTCAGGCTGATAGGGGGCGATCGCCACAGTCTTCTCAAACGCCATCCGGAGTCGGAACTGGAAAACACGGCGTTGGCGAAAACCGCCATCGTTATGCCGATCTACCATGAGCCGGTGCAATGGACGCTCAGTGGGTTGAAGGCTGTCTATCAGGACATTGAACGGACCGGGCACCTGGACCGCTTTGAGTTTCATATTATCTCCGACAGCAGGGACCCGAACGTCTGGCTACAGGAACAGGCCGAGTGGCACCGGCTGTGTGAGGAATTGGGGGCCGAGGGGCGGCTGTTCTATCGTCGGCGGCGCGTCAATCTCAATTTCAAAAGCGGCAACGTTGCGGACTTTTTGCGGCGTTGGGGCCGCCGTTACCGCTATATGGTTGTTCTGGACGCCGACAGCCTGCTGAGCGCGGAAACCATCGTGAAAATGGTGCAACTGATGGAGCGGGAACCCAACGTGGGTATCCTTCAGACCGCACCCACCATTATTAACGGTGAGTCTCTGTTTGCCAGGGTGCAGCAATTTGCGAATCGCCTTTACTCGTCGTTGTTTGCCACCGGTCTGGCGGCCATACAGATGGGAGACGCTGCTTTCTGGGGCCACAACGCCATTTTGCGTGTCGAGCCCTTCATGGCGCACTGCGGTCTTCGCAAACTACGGGGCTTCGGGCTTTTTCGCGGGCCCATCATGAGTCACGATTTTGTAGAAGCGGCTTACATGGGGCGAGCTGGCTATGAGGTGTGGCTTGAGCCTGAGCTTGGTAACAGTTTTGAAGAATCACCGCCCACCATTTCGGATGAGCTATCCCGGGACAATCGCTGGTCCAGGGGCAACCTCCAGCATCTCTGGATCCTTCTGTTTGGGCGGAAGTTGCGTCTGGCCCACCGGATGGCACTGCTGAACGGCATCATGGCGTACCTGGCGTCGCCTCTCTGGTTGGCATTCCTGATTCTGACGACCGTTGAAGCCGTGCAAATGACGGTCGCCAGCATCAATTATTTCCCGGAAGGGCACCAGGGGCTATTCCCGCTATGGCCGGAATGGCGGCCGGAATGGGCTATCGGGCTCGCGTTGAGCACTCTGTCGCTGCTGTTCCTGCCAAAATTTCTTGCCATCTTTGATGCTGTAATCCATGGCCTCGTGCGGGGCTTCGGAGGCGTCTGGCGGCTATTTCTGAGTGTGATGCTGGAAATCGTTGTGTCCGTCCTGCTGGCTCCGGTCAGGATGATGGCCCACAGCCGATATGTTCTTGGCGCTCTTCTCAATGTCTCTTTGTCCTGGGCAGGGCAGAACCGTACCGAAGAAACGACATGGCGGGACGCTTTTCTGACCCAGCTTCCCGGCATGCTCGTGGGGGCTGGCTGGTCCGCCTTCGCCTGGAGCCTGGACCCCATGTTTTTCCTCTGGTCCTTGCCGGTAGCCGTACCACTTGTGTTGGCGGCCCCGACATCGGTGGTGCTCAGCCGCGTATGGCTGGGCCGGGCCTTCCGGAAAAAAGGGCTTCTGGTGATACCGGAAGAGCTTACGCCAGTGGCGGTATTGAACGACGCCAGACGCGCAAGGGCCGTGGGTGATGAGGTCCCGGTGATTACTGCCGTAGAAGCAGCCGTGATCCGGCCTCGCTTGAACCGGCTCCACCGTGCCCTGGCGCGCGCTCATCGCCAACCCAGAAGAGCAGAGTTGCTGGCGCCATTGGTACGGCGGCTCGCTGACAAAGGGCCGGAGTCATTGTCCCGGAACGAACTCAGCCAGGTGTTCCGTGACCGCACGGCACTGGCGGAACTGCACCAGCTTGCCTGGCGTTCATCGCCGGACAGTTTCTGGGGGCGGCGAATATCCAGTCTGGGCAAGACAAAACCTGAAGAGTAAAGGCTTCAATATTAGACGGGAGCATGACATGGACAGACGCACACTGATCAAAACCTTCGTCAGTCTGGCGGGAGCCCAGGCACTGCCCCTCTCGGCATTGATGTACAGTGGTTCCGGCGTGGCGGGCGAGGTTGGTGAGCCCAAGCCATTCAGTTACGCGTGGCTGAAAGGCCATGCGCGGGCATTGGCAGGAGAACCCTGGGTGTCACATGAAGGGGAGTTGCCCGGCTCGTTGAAGAATCTGTCCTGGGACGATTACCAGGCGATCGGCTTTCGCCCCGAAGAAGCGCTTTGGCGTAACGACGACAATGCGTTCCAGGTGCAGCTTTTCCACCTTGGCCTCTACTTCAAAACCCCGGTGCGCATCCACGAAGTGGAAGATGGTGAGGCCCGGGAGCTGGCGTACAAGCCGGAATACTTCCGTTATGAGGGCGAACAGCCCCTGGGAACCCTGCCGGAGGATCTTGGCTATGCCGGGTTCCGTGTTCACTTCCACACGGACTACGAGCGCGACCTGGCCGCTTTCCTCGGCGCCAGCTACTTCCGGGCGGTTGGGTCAGAGATGCAATACGGGCTCTCCGCCAGGGGTCTGGCGATCGACACCGCACTGGAAAGCGGGGAGGAGTTCCCGCAATTTTCAGCCTTCTGGCTGGAGAAACCGAAACCGGGCAGCCAGAACATGGTGGTCTATGCGCTTCTGGATTCACCCAGCACGACCGGCGCCTATGCCTTTACGTTGACCCCGGGACGGAACATGGTGATGAGCGTGGATGCGGCGCTATACCCGAGAAAACCCATTCAGCGGGTGGGGGTCGCGCCACTGACCAGCATGTACCAGACCGGTGAAAATGACCGCCGAATGGCCTACGACTGGCGCCCGGAAATTCACGATTCGGACGGGTTGTCGATCCTGAACGGGCAGGGGGAGTGGCTGTGGCGGCCGCTGGTGAATCCTCGCTCCCTGCGGGTAAATACGTTTGTTGACAATAATCCTCGTGGCTTTGGCCTGCTGCAGCGCGACCGCCGGTTTGCCAACTACCAGGACGACGGCGTGTTCTACGAGAAACGTCCGAGCACCTGGGTCACACCCCACGATGACTGGGGCAAGGGCAGTGTGATGCTGGTGGAGATTCCCACCAAAGACGAGACGTTCGACAATATCGTCGTCTTCTGGCACCCCGAGAAGCCCATGGAGCCGGGGCAGGAGTATCTTTATTCCTACACGCTGTCATGGGGAGCCGAGCCGCCGATGGAGCCAGAGGAGCTGGCCACGGTCCAGGCAACACGTACGGGATTGGGTGGCGTTGTCGGGCAGGAACGGAAATACTTCTCCTGGCGGTTTGCCGTGGACTTTGCTGGCGGCGCGCTGCCGCTGGTGGGGGACGATGCAAAGGTAGAGCCGGTGATAACGGCCAGCCGTGGGGAGGTGGAAATCACCTCTGCGCGGCCATTGGACTCCATTGGTGGTTATCGGGCGATGTTTGATCTGGTGCCTGACGACTCGTTGGAGCCAATTGACCTGCGCCTCCAGCTCAAGTTGGGCGATCAGGTGCTTACCGAAACCTGGCTGTACCAGTACACGCCGCCTCCCATGGATGAACGCACGCTTTATTAATGTCGACTCCGGGTAGTGATGGCTGTTTTTCTGTCAACAATAAAGCTGCTTGAAAGTTCCTGATTGTTGACAATAATCGAGTTAGGGCGTAGATTTCCGGTAATTCTAGTCACTATTGTTGACAAAATATGCCGGAAGCTATCGCCCAGACCTATACTCGCGCCGACGAAGCCTTCGATTGTCTGCAAACGGCCATCGTTAAGGGCGACCTTGCCCCTGGCGAAAAGATCGGCGAAGTCGAACTCTGCTCCCGTTTCAATCTTACCCGTGGCCCGCTGCGCGAGGCGCTTGGCCGCCTTGAATCCCGAGGGTTGCTGGTGCGCCGGCCCCACGCCGGGGTAAAGGTGGTCTCAGTCAGTGCTGATGAACTCATGGAGCTCTACCGCATTCGCGAAACCATGGAGGGGCTCGCCGCCCGTCAGGCCGCCGAGCGGATGACCGATCAGGAAATCGCTGACCTGTCCGCCACCCTCGACAGCCACGAGCGGATGATTGAACAGGCCCAGGGTCAGGCCTACTATCAGGCGGAAGGCGATTACGATTTCCACCACCGCATTGCCACCGGCAGCCGCAACACCAAACTCGCACAAATGCTGCTGGGTGATCTTTACTATATGGTCCGGATGTATCGTTACCGTTTGAGCACCTCATCCGGGCGCCCTCACATGGCGCTGGGGGAGCATCGCAGGATTGTTGAAGCCATCGCCCAGCGTGACGGCGAGCTGGCGGAATTCCTGATGAAACGACACATCCATGCGGCCCGCAAAAACATCGAGAAAAAGATTCAGCAAGGCGATTTAACGATCTAGAACCGTCACCCCAAATAACGAGGTTACTCATGTCCAAAACACTATCCCCAGGCGCACGCTTCCGCAAAGCCCTGAAAGAAAACCACCCCTTACAGATCGTCGGCACCATCAACGCCTATACTGCCATGATGGCCGAAAAGGTCGGTCATCAGGCCATCTACCTGTCCGGCGGCGGCGTTGCCAATGCGTCCTATGGTTTGCCGGATCTGGGCATGACCACTCTGAACGATGTGGTCGAGGATGTCCGCCGCATCACTGCTGCCACCGACGTCCCGCTGCTGGTAGACATCGATACCGGGTGGGGCGGGGCCTTCAACATTGCTCGCACAATTCGTGAAATGGAACGCGCTGGCGCAGCGGCGGTTCATATCGAAGATCAGGTGGCCCAGAAGCGCTGTGGTCACCGACCGAACAAGGAAATCGTTTCCCAGGAGGAAATGGTGGATCGCATCACGGCCGCCGTGGATGCCCGTCAGGACGATGACTTCTTCATCATGGCTCGTACCGACGCATTCCAGAAGGAAGGCCTGGACGCCGCGATTGAGCGTGCGAAGGCCTGCATAGAGGCGGGCGCCGACGGCATTTTCGCCGAAGCGGTGACCGAGTTGGAGCACTACAAGGCCTTCTCTGAAGCCCTGGACGTGCCGGTGCTGGCCAATATTACCGAGTTCGGTGCCACGCCGTTGTACAATCGCAAGGAGCTTGCAGAAGCCGGCGCCGGTATGGTGCTGTATCCATTGAGTGCCTTTCGCGCCATGAACAAGGCTGCACTGACGGTTTACGAAAACATCCTCGAGAAAGGTGACCAGAAAGACGTGGTTGATCTTATGCAAACGCGGATGGAGTTATACGATTTCCTGAACTACCACGATTTCGAACAGAAGCTGGACGAGCTGTTCCAGCAGAAAAAGGGTTAATCAAAATCCAAACATTGATGAGGGGGAAAACCATGGCTGAAGCAAAAAAACTCGGAGGCGCAGGTCTTCGCGGCCAGGTGGCTGGCGTAACGTCGCTGTGTACTGTTGGCCAGTCCGGTGCCGGCCTGACCTATCGTGGCTATGACATCAGCGATCTGGCGGACCACGCCCAGTTCGAGGAAGTGGCTTACCTGTTGTTGCGCGGCAAGCTGCCTAACCGGCAGGAGCTTGAGGACTACAAGAAAAAGCTTGTGAGTCTGCGTGAACTGCCTTACGCCGTGAAATCCGTGCTGGAGCATATTCCCAAAGACGCCCACCCCATGGACGTCATGCGCACCGGCTGCTCCATGCTGGGTAACCTGGAAACGGAGACCGACTTCAGCCAGCAGGACGACAAAATCGATCGCATGCTGGCACTGTTCCCGGCCATCATCACCTACTGGTACCGCTTCGCCCATGAAGGCGTGCGCATCGATACCGCCAGCGACGTGGATTCCATTGGCGGCCATTTCCTGGAACTGCTCCACGGCAAGAAACCCAGCGAACTGCATGAGCGCGTTATGAACGTGTCGCTGATTCTTTATGCAGAGCATGAGTTCAATGCCTCTACGTTCACGGCTCGGGTGTGCGCTTCCACCCTGTCGGATATCCACAGCTGCGTGACCGGTGCCATTGGTACGCTGCGCGGACCGCTCCACGGTGGCGCCAATGAGGCGGCCATGGCGCTGATCCAGAAATTCCAGACCCCGGACGAAGCCGAGAAAGGCCTGATGGGCATGCTGGAGCGCAAAGAGAAGATTATGGGCTTCGGCCATGCGATCTACCGGGAGTCTGATCCCCGCAACGCCATCATCAAGAAATGGTCCGAGGAGCTTGCCAGGGAAGTGGGTGATACCGTTCTGTACCCGGTATCGGTTCGTTGTGAGGAAGTCATGTGGCGCGAGAAGAAGCTGTTTTGCAACGCCGACTTCTTCCATGCCTCCGCCTATCACTTCATGGGTATCCCGACCGAACTGTTTACCCCCATCTTCGTGATGTCACGGGTGTCTGGTTGGACCGCCCATGTGAAAGAGCAGCGTGAGAACAACCGCATCATCCGCCCAAGTGCCGAGTACGATGGCCCGGCGGATTCGAAGTGGGTGCCGATCGACGAGCGGCCGTAATCCGATAAACCAGAATTTGAGTACCGCCCATGAACACTGATTACCGCAAACCTCTCCCGGGCACCGACCTGGAGTATTTTGACACCCGTCAGGCTGTGGAAGACATTCAGCCTGGCGCCTACGACAAACTGCCGTACACCTCCAAGATCCTGGCGGAGCAGTTGGTTCGTCGTTGTGATCCGTCGGCATTGACGGATTCCCTCAAGCAGCTGATCGAACGTAAACGGGACCTGGATTTCCCCTGGTACCCGGCCCGCGTGGTCTGCCATGACATCCTCGGCCAGACGGCCCTGGTGGATCTGGCTGGCCTGAGGGACGCCATCAAGGAAAAAGGGGGAGATCCCGCAAAGGTCAATCCGGTGGTGCCCACCCAGTTGATCGTGGATCACTCGCTGGCCGTTGAGCACGCCGGTTTCGAGAAAGACGCGTTCGAGAAAAACCGTGCCGTGGAAGACCGCCGCAACGACGACCGTTTCCACTTCATCAACTGGACCAAGACGGCGTTCAAGAACGTGGATGTGATTCCTCCGGGCAACGGCATCATGCACCAGATCAACCTGGAGAAGATGTCGCCGGTAGTTCAGAACCGTGACGGTATTGCGTATCCGGATACCTGCGTGGGAACCGACAGCCACACGCCAATGGTAGACGCCCTTGGTGTTATTTCCGTTGGTGTGGGCGGCCTTGAAGCCGAAAGCGTGATGCTGGGCCGCGCCTCCATGATGCGCCTGCCAGACATCGTGGGTGTGGAGCTCACGGGCAAGCTGCAACCAGGAATCACCGGTACCGACATGGTGCTGGCTATCACTGAATTCCTGCGCAAGGAAAGGGTGGTGGGTGCCTATCTGGAATTCTACGGCGAAGGCGCCGACAGCCTGACCGTAGGTGACCGGGCCACCATCTCCAACATGACTCCGGAATACGGTGCCACGGCGGCGATGTTCTATATCGACGGCCAGACCATCGATTACCTCAAACTGACCGGTCGTGAAGACGAACAGGTCGCCCTGGTTGAGAGATACGCCAAAGAGACAGGCCTGTGGGCCGACAGCATGAAAAACGCCGAGTACGAGCGAGTGCTGACGTTTGACCTGTCCAAGGTGCACCGTACGCTGGCGGGCCCGTCCAACCCCCACGCGCATCTTCCCACCTCCGAGCTGGCCGAGCGCGGTGTTGCCGGCAAGTGGGAAAAGGAAGAGGGCAAGATGCCGGACGGCGCGTGCATCATCGCCGCGATTACCAGTTGCACGAATACCAGTAACCCCCGCAATATGGTGGCCGCAGGCCTGATCGCCCGTAATGCCAACAAGCTGGGGCTGACTCGCAAGCCCTGGGTAAAAACCTCCCTGGCGCCGGGCTCCAAGACGGTAAAAATGTACCTGGAAGAAGCCAACCTGATGTCCGAGCTGGAAGAACTCGGCTTCGGCGTAGTGGCTTTCGCCTGCACCACCTGTAATGGCATGAGTGGCGCACTGGACCCGAAGATTCAAAAGGAAATTGTTGATCGGGACCTGTATTCCACCGCCGTGCTTTCGGGCAACCGGAACTTTGACGGCCGCATTCACCCCTACGCCAAGCAGGCGTTCCTGGCATCGCCGCCGCTTGTGGTGGCCTATGCGATTGCGGGCACCATCCGCTTCGACATCGAAAAAGACGCCCTGGGGCACGACAAGGATGGCAACCCCATTACCTTGAAGGACATCTGGCCGGATGATGCGGAAATTGACGCCATCGTGAAGTCCAGTGTGAAGCCGGAGCAGTTCCGCAGCACTTATATTCCGATGTTCGACATCACCCGGGATGCGCACACCAACACCAACCCGAACTACGACTGGCGCCCCCAGAGCACCTACATTCGTCGCCCGCCGTACTGGGAAGGTGGCATGGTAGGCGAGAAAACCCTCAAGGGTATGCGCCCGCTGGCGGTGTTGCCGGACAACATCACCACCGACCACCTGTCGCCGTCCAATGCCATCCTGATGGACAGTGCAGCCGGTGAATACCTGCATAAAATGGGCGTGCCGGAGGAAGACTTCAATTCCTACGCCACCCATCGGGGCGATCACCTGACGGCACAGCGCGCCACTTTTGCCAACCCGAAACTGTTCAATGAAATGGTCCGGGACGAGAATGGCAAGGTGAAGCAGGGCTCCCTGGCGAGGGTTGAGCCGGAAGGTAAGGTCACCCGCATGTGGGAAGCCATCGAAACCTACATGGAGCGGAAGCAGCCACTGATCATCATCGCTGGCGCCGACTATGGTCAGGGTTCCTCCCGTGACTGGGCAGCCAAGGGCGTGGCCCTGGCGGGTGTGGAAGCCATCGTTGCCGAAGGCTTTGAGCGCATTCACCGTACCAATCTCGTCGGCATGGGCGTTATGCCCCTGCAGTTCGAGGAAGGCACCACGCGGCAAACCCTGGGTATTGATGGTACTGAAACCTATGATGTAGAGGGCACTGCTGCACCGCGTGCGCAACTCACTCTGGTTATCCATCGCAGCAATGGCAGCACCGAGCGTGTGCCCGTGATCTGTCGTCTGGATACAGCGGAAGAAGTGTCTATCTATAGTGCTGGTGGCGTGCTTCAGCGCTTTGCCGAGGACTTCCTGCAATCGGAGGGCGCCGCATGACCCACGCGCCCCAGATCAAAGTCCCCGCCACCTACATGCGTGGCGGCACCAGCAAGGGCGTGTTCTTTCGGCTGAAGGACCTGCCCGAGGCGGCACAAGTCCCGGGTGAAGCCCGGGATAGATTCCTGCTGCGTGTGATCGGCAGCCCGGACCCTTACCAGAAACAGATTGATGGCATGGGCGCTGCCACCTCCAGCACCAGTAAAACCGTTATCCTGGCCGAGCCAACACAGCCCGGCCACGACGTGGACTACCTGTTCGGACAGGTGTCCATCGACAAACCTTTCGTGGACTGGAGCGGCAACTGCGGCAACCTGAGCGCCGCTGTTGGTGCGTTTGCGATCAATAGTGGCTTCGTCTCTAAAGACCGTATACCGGAGAATGGCATCGCCATCGTCCGCATCTGGCAGGCCAATATCCAGAAAACCATTGTAGGCCGTGTTCCCATTACCAATGGCGAAGTACAGGAAACCGGTGATTTCGAACTGGACGGTGTTACCTTTCCGGCCGCAGAAGTGCAGGTGGAATTCATGGACCCCGCCGATGGCGAAGGCGCCATGTTCCCCACCGGCAACCTGGTGGACGACCTGGACGTACCCGGTGTTGGCATCCTCAAGGCCACCATGATCAATGCCGGCATTCCCACCATCTTCCTGAATGCAGAAGGCATTGGCTACAAGGGCACGGAACTGCAGGACGACATCAACAGCAATCCCGAGGCCCTGGCGATGTTTGAAACCATCCGCGCCCACGGTGCTGTCAAAATGGGACTGATTCAGTCCGTAGAAGAGGCCGCCAGCCGCCAGCACACGCCCAAGGTGGCGTTTGTGGCAAAGCCGTCTGACTATGTGTCTTCCAGTGGCAAAGCCATTGGGGCAGGGGATGTGGACGTGCTGGTGCGGGCCCTTTCCATGGGTAAGCTCCACCACGCGATGATGGGAACAGCTGCCGTTGCTATTGCTACCGCAGCTGCCGTACCGGGAACTCTGGTTAACCTGGCCGCTGGCGGCGGTGACAGAACCTCCGTGACCTTCGGCCACCCATCAGGCACCTTGCAGGTTGGTGCGGAAGCCAGCCTGGTCAACGGCCAGTGGACAGCCACCAAAGCCATCATGAGCCGCAGCGCGCGAGTGCTTATGGAAGGTTGGGTTAGGGTGCCCGGGGATTCGTTAGCGTTGTAGAGGTGTCCCAGTGAGTATGTGATTAAGTTGTCGGATTACGGCCCGGTAGGCGTAATCCGACGACGGTACTTAAACCTCCCTACTACTACGGCGGCGCAGCCCAAATTCCAGCATGCCAATAGGCATTGCCGGCCATCGCCAGAGTCAACCCCCGGCCAGCCCGTAATTGCGTCGTTGTTTAATCCTTATATCCGGATAGGTTACACACACCCCTGTCGTCGTGGCGTCAGAATACTTTACGCATCTTAGTGCTGCCCAGTCGCTAAGACTCGTTTTTTATAATGGAATCGCTATAAAACGAACTATTCAGATGCTTTTAGATGCCTTTTTCGAACCCAACCCGAGAAACGACCGCTCTAAAACTTATTTGAAAATTTACATGGCGCTTAAGGCGATGCATTAACGAGGATCTGATGTCGAAGATGCTTACACCTGACCCTATACAATAATTGGGTTTTAATTATAAGTTATTTAAATAAAAGGATTTTCAATAAATGGTATGGCTGATGCTTATAGTAGTTCACCGCTGACTTGCTTGCCTGAATTTCAGCTGCCAGCGTTCACATTCAAGGAGAGAAACTATGAAAACTGCATTTAAAAGAACGTTCTTATCAACTCTTATCGTGCCATTTGCTCTGATCGCTCAGTCTGCCAGTGCGGTGATGATTACCGACTGGGGATATGATGTCAGCAGCGTTTTCTCGGACGTGTCTGCGACTGCTGGAGATGGCAGCGTTACGGCGTCTGACTCGAATCGTAAACTGTCTTGGGGTGTTGGTTCTGGAGATCAGTCGTCCGTTTCGATCACCGACGTAAGTGCGCCGAGTGGCCTTGAAACTAATGGGGGCTTCGTAGCTGGGGGAGTTTTTACTCATACTAACAATGTTCTCCCTGCCAGGGGTGCCGCACTCTCCGGTTTTACGCTCACCTCCACGCTGACGCTGACCCCGTTTGCTCCTCCGGGTGGCGCGTTGCCTCCAACATCTACTCCGTTCGTGAGCTTCTTCAATGAAACGATGAACAGTGGCACCTGTGTTGATGATTCTGTCTCCGTTTGCGATGACATCTTCACGATCGACAACTTCGACGATTTGGGTGCTGTTCCAAATGGCTCGGGCGGTTTCGAGTTCGCTTCGTCGTTCATTCTTGACGATTACAACTACACCGTCTTCCTCGAAATCATTGGATTGGGTGTATTGGCGGACGACGCCTGTATAGAAGCGGGAGCCGGCGTTGGGTGTGTTGGTCTTCTCACTGAAGAAGGCGAAACCAACAACTTCTCCACCCGGTTCCGTATAGAGGCAAGAGAAGTACCTGAACCAGGCACCTTGGCACTGTTGGGTCTCGGCCTAGCCGGTCTTGGTCTGGCCCGCAGGAAGAAAGCAGCAAATGTCTAACGTTTGAGCAATCATAACGTTCAGACGATAGTGCATGAATAAAGAAGCCCCCACCTCTCTGTGGGGGCTTTTTTATGTTGAGCTTGTCTCTGTGCGGACAGCCTTGACGATCACTCAGAGTCACTCAGTTGCCGGTCAGGCAACTTCCCTCTCATTTGCCTCGTAGCCGGTATCCGGTCTCGCCGGCAAGTATCGCCCGTCGTCAGTAATCAGCGACCAGACGTCCGGACGGCGTTTCCTGATGCCGTCGATCAGTGATGCTGCTTCGGTGAAGGCAGGGCGGCGGCGACCGTGGTACTCCATGACGGGCCCTACATGATCAAATTCCACCCCAAACCGTTTCAAGAGGCGCAGCTGTGCGGGCTCCATGACGGCCATCCAGTGAGTTATGCCATGTTTGACCGACATCTGGAGGATGGCTGAAAAAAGCCCCAGGCTGATATAGGGCATGGCGCGTTTGCCATTTTCAGCATCGCTGTAACAGGTGAAATCACTGATACCTGAGGTTGACTCGTCCTCATTGAGCCGCCGCCGGAACTCCCGGCTGACCGCCATCCGGGATATTTCAGCAATGTTCTCTCGGCGAGCGCCGGCAAATGCTTTCTGTGCATGCAGGCCCATCCGGGGGAGACAAGGGCCTTCCATGGGAAAATCGGCCTGTTCCGGGTTGTCACCCGCCATAACGAGACGAACGGCAGCGACGCTGTCTCCGGTTATCCGGTGCCGGATCAAGGCATGTGCGGATCGAGGGTCGTATGCATCGTGCTCCCGTTTATCGGCAAAGCAATTCGGGTCCTCGAAAGGCCGGTCAATGCAATAAACCTGATACCGGACTGCAAAGACTTCATCGATCGTCTCAGGGCACATCGCCAACTGGACGTCGAATACCGAGTTGAAAATGGTGCTGACGTCTTCGTAAGCAGGCTGGTTTATTGTTTTGTCTGCTTCGTGCTGAAGTGCAAACCCTTTGTGCATCTCTGGATCCTCATTCTGTCCCATTCAGGGCGCTGTTAGAGCGATAGTCGCAGTGAAAAAAAGCGCCGTCTGAACATCAACTGACGGCGTACTACGGGTGTATCGAGGTTACAGCTCATCAGACCTCGGAACGTTTTATCCTGGGCACGTAACGTCCGGGCGCCAGGATAAAATTGGGGTCAACTGTGGCTTTCAGTTGACTGGCAAGTCTGGAAAACGCAGAGTCGCCGGTATTCAGAATTCCCATCGCATCATTGTTGAGGCGATAGGGCAGGAAGCCTTCCTGTTGCCCCGCGCTGACCAGTGCGCGATAGCAGTCGTTGGCTTTTGCGGTCGCATCAGCATCGCTGCGGTCAAAGAGCAGGGGAACAGTCGAGTCGAAGCAGCGATCATTTACGGTTGTCAATGTAATGAGTGGATTAACGCCATACTGGGGGCAAACTCTCTCGATCATGTTGATATAACGGCGAACATCGTCCCCTCGTATCGGAACCAGCGGCGCGAACCATATGAGACCGCAGCCATCGCGGGCGGGGTTTTTGGGTTGTCCGGGCGGTGGCAGATTACCTGAGCGCCAATACGCCAGTGCCAGCGCGACATCATTGGGGGAGCCATGCATGATTTCCAGTGCTCCGGAGAGCGTATCCGCCATGCCCTTAACCCGTGTGGCCAGCCTGCCAGGCAGCAAGCGGGCAACAGCCTGGACCGTGTTAACTTTCCGCCGGTTAATAAAGATGAGTCGGTCGGTTACTGGGCCAAGAAGTCGTCGTAGCGTGCGTCGGGCCGCACGGGCGACTTCCTTCGAGGCATAAATAGCACCAACCCCGCTCCAAGCCGGGACACCGTGACTGTTGGCCATGCTTTCAACTTCACGGGCGGGCAGGACACCGTTAACAGCCTTGTCCTCTGGAAAGGGCGTCATCATCGAGAGCATGCGTTGGCTGTTGAGCAGGTTGATCGCCACCACAGAACCGCCGAGGGCTCGCAACACGGCCCTGACAGTGGGGATCAGTGCTTCCAGTTTGGCATCGTCTTTTGTCGAGAAGAAAAATGCCGTCACGGTTTCGGGAACGGGCGCGAGGGCGATGGTCATATTTACAACCACGCCGAAATTCCCCTGGCTGAAAAGTCCGTCAAGATAGGGGCCCAGTCCCCACTTGAAAAGCCCGTCTACTTCCGCTGCGCCGAGTTCGCTGAGCGGCGTCTGGTATCGGGTGCCATCGGGCAGGATCGCTTCAATCTTCGTCACTGCCGCAAAATGGTCTGTAACAGGCGTGATGCCGTAACCCCGTTCAAGAGCGTTCCCGAGAATGCTGCAAGTGGGGCCTGCACCGGTCACTGGAACGAGATAATTTCCTTCCTGATGATCAAGAAAATCCCTCAGGGCACCTTGGGTTACGCCAGGCTCAACAGTTACAACGCCCAGTTCAGGGTCAAAACCGGAAATACGGTCAAGCCGGCTCAGATCAAGAATGATACAGTCGTCTTCAACAGGGTTTGCACTGCCGTAGCCCCAGTTATTACCGGTGCTCACGGGGTAAACCGCGACCTGCCAACGTTGCGCGACCTGCAGAACCGCTGCCACCTGTTCCTGATTCTCTGGCCGAAGCACGGCCGGAATAGTACGGCTTGTACCTGTTGTGGAGGCACCGAAGTTCTCTGCGCCAGTCACGACTACTCCGGATTCACCCAGAATAGTGAGCCATTCGGCAATTGCAGATTTGGTATAGGTGCTGGTCACTGGCGTTTCCACGGTTTATCGATGTCGTTGACAGTTGTTAAGGTTAGCTGACGGGTTGTTCATAATTAGGCCGGAATTATAGGCGAGATAAGGCTGGGAAGACCACGTTATAGTATTACGGCTTGGAAAACGAAAGGTGATAAAGAATTGAAATACAAACAATCAGTTAAAGCGAAATTTGGGGAATTGTATGGGGGTTGTTTATTAAAAAATTTTAACTTATTTGCGTAATTAATTGTTAACTAAAATAAATAAAGGATTGGGGTTCTTTCTATCTAATTTAACTTATTGAAAATAGTGAGATTTAAATAATTTTCCGTTTATTTGTGTATCGTGCAGAGGCATGAATATTTTAAATATGTCGATATTATAATTACATGTGCATGAATTTCATGGTTTGTTCAACTAGGCTGAAACGGATAAAACTTCCCAAAAGGGACACAGTTCAATGTCAGCAACTTTTGATCTGAACGATCGCCCCGACTACGACCACCTCCTGCAGACGATTGCCGATTACACCCTCAGTTATCGGATAAAGAGCCAAGAGGCCATGAATACCGCCCGAAATTGCCTGATGGATACACTAGGCTGTGGCCTGCTTGCCCTGCGATTCCCAGAGTGTACCAAGCACCTTGGCCCATTGGTCGAGGGTACTGTCGTTCCGCACGGTGCTCGAGTTCCGGGAACCTCGTTCCGGCTGGATCCGGTGAAAGCGGCCTGGGATATCGGTTGCATCGTCCGCTGGCTGGACTACAACGATACCTGGCTTGCCGCCGAATGGGGCCACCCATCCGACAACCTGGGGGGCATTCTGGCGGTGGCTGACCACCTTTCCCAGAAACGGGTAGCGGAAGGCAAAGCGCCACTGTCCATGAAAGATGTGCTTGAAGCCATGATCATGGCCCATGAAATTCAGGGTGTATTGGCGCTGGAAAACTCTTTCAACAGGGTAGGGCTGGATCATGTAGTACTGGTCAAAGTGGCGTCCACAGCCGTCACCGCGAAACTGATGGGCGCAAACCGGGAGCAGTTGCTGTCAGCGCTATCCCACGCCTGGGTTGATGGCCAGTCGTTGCGAACCTACCGCCACGCGCCGAATGCAGGCTCTCGAAAATCCTGGGCGGCGGGCGACGCCACCTCACGCGCTGTGCGGCTGGCAGATATTGCCATGAGAGGGGAGATGGGTATCCCGAGCGTACTGACAGCGCCCCAGTGGGGCTTCTACGACGTGCTGTTCAGCAAAACCAACAAGGACCAGAAGGTCAAGCCTGAGGATAAACGTCAGTTTTCTTTGCCCCAGGATTTCGGCTCCTATGTGATGGAGAACATCCTGTTCAAGATTTCCTTCCCGGCGGAGTTTCACGCACAGACAGCGGCGGAAGCGGCAGTCACGCTGCATCCCCATGTTAAAGATCGTCTGGAGGAAATTGACCGCATTGTCATTACCACCCACGAGTCCGCCATCCGCATTATCTCCAAGCAGGGCAAGCTCGCAAATGCCGCTGACAGGGACCACTGCCTGCAGTATATGGCTGCGGTGCCGCTGATCTTTGGCAGCCTGACTGCAGAGCATTATGAAGACAGCTTCCATCAGGCAAACCCGGTCATCGACAGCATCCGGGAAAAGATGGAAGTAGTGGAAGATGAACGGTATACCCGTGAGTATCTGGAAGAGGACAAACGTTCAATCGCCAATGCCCTCCAGGTATTCTTCAAAGATGGCTCCAGTACGGACAAAGTTGCGGTTGAATATCCCATCGGTCACCGTCGCCGCCGGAAGGATGGGATTCCGCTGCTGGAAGACAAATTCTACAGCAATCTGGCCACTCGGTTCCCTGGCCAGCGCTGCGAACAGATATTCCGGCTCTGCAAGGACCAGAAGGCCCTGGAAAGTACGCCTGTGCAAGAGTTTGCGGAGCTTTTCGTGATATGACACTGATACGGAAAAGTTACATATGTGTCAGTTTAATTTACATCCCAGAGAGCAGGGTCTTATAAGTGCCAGAAACATAAACAGTTATAATTATGGCACGAGCCATGCAACCAGTACTCCTGTGTACGCTACGTACGTCAGATCTATGGAGTACTGATATGAAAAAGATAACAACCATTCTCGCAACAGGACTGCTCTTTGGTGTTTGTTCCTGGGTTTCAGCGGCGCCTATTCTCGCAATCAGCGACCAGGGTGGAGCGGCAGCCAGTCAGGCAGAGAGCGACTTCCTGGCCTCCCTTAGCGGTGGTTTCCTTACCGAAACCTTCGACGACAACACCTACTACACCCCCGGAACCCAGTCAGCCACTATTAATTCCCAGGCCGGCGTCGGTTCCTTTACCCGCGTGGTAGCCGGTTCGGGGGGGCTTTGTGACAGTGGCAGCTATGACTGCGATAACGGCCTTGCGGTGCTGGATGCAGGCACAACGCCCTTCAATGGCCGCTACTCCGTCTCCGGTAACAACTGGCTGGACAGTATGGATGCTCGGGAAATGAACATATCCCTGGTGGCAGGCTACAGCGCCATAGGCTTTTACATGACAGATCCGAACGACGCTGGGGGTCGGTTCTCGATTGGCGGCTTAGATTTCAGTTTCGGGAATATCTTCGGTTCTGCACTGGGTAATGGAAGTATTTTTTACATCACATTGTTCGATACAGAAGGCTTGGGCAGTGTTTCTATTTTCTCCAACAACTCCAATGACGGGTACGGATTGGATAATGTAACCATCGGCATGGTGAGGTGGACCCAGTCAGTTGGACAACCTGATGGTGTCCCTAAGCTATGATCCGGTTGTTTCCCTGGCTCAGGCTGCCAAGGATATGGATTGCCCGTAGTACACCTCATCGGGCGTTTGGTAATCAAGGGTTTGGTG
>Ga0208013_1000113_pt1 | contig 62917 bp, 70 predicted proteins | sample 16_taG_FD_184091 | JGI IMG/M metagenome (GOLD analysis project Ga0208013, IMG submission 184091) | Marine viral communities from the Subarctic Pacific Ocean - 16_ETSP_OMZ_AT15313 metaG (SPAdes) (version 2) | ecosystem: Environmental > Aquatic > Marine > Oceanic | place: Pacific Ocean | collected...
TGCGGGGCCATCTTGACCCTGTCCAACCAGCTTGGCGGTTCTTGTTTACCAGTGTCTGGGTCGATATCTACGCCACTCCTCCCAGCCCAGCCCCCTTTCGCGGCCTCCCATTCAGTGAATGTTAGTGATTGAAACGCACCAATAGCGGCACCGTCGATCTCAGGAGCGGCCTTGTCAATAGCCCGCCACCTTTTAACGTCTGCGTCTCCGTGACCTTCGCCCACCAGTAGCTCCGTCGCCTCCTCCGTCGTCGTTAAATCGTCAATGCGGTGTGCTTTATCCAAGCGAGCAATGGTGCGTTTCACGCTCAGATATTCAAGATAGATTTCAGTAACCTCGTCGTTGAAACCCCTGTCCGCTGCGATCAGCTTGATATCATGCACGGAGGCCATCGGTGGCCCCCCTGCTTGGAGTGATTTTTTTTGGGCGCTAACTACGCGGTGTAATTTTGCCGCTTCTTCAATCGCCCACTCCTCACGCCGTTCGTCGAGAGAACCCCTCTCGGAGAGAGCCGACTCCCTGTCCCTGTCCCTGCGCGGCTCAAACGCTTGCAGCATGGCTTCGCTTGCGAGGCCATAATCTTCGTCGCCCCTTCGGGCGGTGATGCCGGAAGCTAGTCTGAAGATTTGGGCGTGGGGCTGGGTCGTGACCCGCTGGGCCGAGATCCGCTGAAACCCCTGCCGCCAACCACGAAGCCTCTGCTGAACAGCGGGTGTGAATCTGGTAGAGAGGGAAAAGATCCCCTCGGCAGCGGAGTCAGATCCCCAGTCGTGGTATCCGTATTCTCCGACGGTTGTGATTTCTGCGAGTTCTGCTTCTTGGCCATATTGTTGATTTATTTTAGCCGCAAACACCCCGTCTGTCAACACAGGAAGCATACCCATGTAATCCATCTTATAGTTAATTACAACTATCTCGTTAGCGCCTACCTTCGTGAACCCGAAGTCAGGATGCACGGACGTTAAGAAGTCCTGTATCTCTTGTTCCTTGGACTCTGTGAGATTTTCTCCAAACGTGAGGTGAAAGCCGTGGGACTGGTTGTTGCCCCCAATGATGTGCATCAGGTTGTCTCGCCTAAAGGACTCGGCTGCTTCCCTCGCTTCCTTATCGGCTTTGTCGATACGCTGTTGCTCAGTGAGGTCGGGGTCTTCGGTGACGGTCGGAACAAAGACAGGGGTTTCCTCCATCTTTTTTGTTTCCTTGCTCCGTAGCTTGTATGGCTTGTCCTTTTTATTCTGGATTTGATACCCCTCGCCATCTTCAACCTTTACAACTTTGCCCGTATCAATTTTAGCATTTTCACTAGCGGCGAACTTCTCCGCTTCTTCCTGCGTTTCAAACCGAACGCCCCCTCTGGAGGTCGTTCCACGCTTTGATACTTTGTAGAAAACATCCTGCTTCGTGTGCTTAACGAACCTAGCCCACGGCACGGCGTCCTGCATGAAGATGTATTGGAGCGACCGTGCGTAAGCGCGGATAGCGTCGTCGTCGTAAGTCTCCTTGCCCCCCACATCTGCTGGCTTGTTGGGGTAAAGAGTAGACAGGACGTTAGGCGTCACACCACCCGCGTATCCCCCCGTGGAGATTTTTGATGTAGACAGTGCGATGCCCAGTTCCTTTGCGAGGAGGTCTTCTCCGGTAGTAGGGTCGATTATCAATCGCATCGCTTGCTCCGTGAACGACCTTTTCTCGTCGATAGACATAGCCGCGAGCCGTTTCCCCATCTCTGTTTGCTCGGACGCGATTACTTCCCACGTTGCCAACAGCCCCATCGAGTTTACGAAGTAATCGAAAGAACGGGACGCTTCAACGAAATCAACTCCGGTTGCGGCCAGTGCGTTCTCTGTCCACCTACGTTGGTGGTCTCGCTCAGATGGCGCATCGGACATGACTTCTGTTTCCTCCCCCTTGACCATCTTGATCACTTTCCGCCTGACGAAGATGCGCTCTTTGCCTCTTCTGACCAAGTCCCCCGCCGCTATGCTTTCGGCTTCTGTCTTCTTCTTGACCGCTTTGTTTTCGGAACGCGCTTTGATCGCGGTCCAGATCATCGCCTGCACTTGGTGCGCCTCGTATCGGGGTTCCCCCTCGGCAAGGTTCTGGTTCAGGGAGTAGGTGAGGCGGTTGATCATCTTCTCAGAAAACCCGAACGGACCTTTCCCTTCTTTGTCGGTCAGCCCGATAGTATCGTAGCCCAAGGCCCTGTAGACCCACATGTCCACGGTGACTGGTTGCTGGATGTCTTCCAAGAACGCGGTGTCGATACGCATCGCCCTCAGTTGTTCCGGTGTCGCTTCCTGCACGATGTGGAACATGATGTTCTTGTAGAAATTGTCCGTCTTCCGGCCTACCCAATCTCTGTTGTCGTATAGGACGGCACGAGCTTTGTTATCCTGAACCGCAGTTTTAACCTTATAGTCTTTGCGGGAGACTTTATTGGCGTGTTGCTCGTAACCCCGAATAGCGAAATAGGTATTAACCTGCACTCCGGTTTGCGGGGAGTAGATAGCCAACAACGCGATGAGCTTTTCGGCTTCGACAACATTGCCGTTGGTTATTTCGAGAATCTTCTTGGCGGCGTCTTCATACCAGTAGCGGCCTACCTCGCCCTCGACGGTTAGTTTCTTTAGGCGTTCCTCCAGTTCCTCGACGTCCTTTTCTGTTAGGGGGTCTTCCGAAGGCTTTTCTCCTTCGGACAGCATCCCCTCTTGAAACTTGCGGAGTGGAGTCCCTCGGAACCTGCCGTCTTCAAACCTATCATATTCAAGACCTTCAGGGAAGACGCCGTCGAAATCAAAGTCACCGACCGTGATCCCTGAAGCCAAACCCCTAGAAAGCTCCTTGGCAGCTTGGCGGTCCACCGGATCGAACTTGCGGACATCGTCCCCAATAACAGGGGTTTGTTGTTTCTGGGTAGTGGCGTCGAGGTCGTCTGCCCGACGGTTCAAAGCCCGACGGAAATTGCTAAGTCTTGTCTGCCTGTCTTGGAACGTGTCTTGGCTAAGGCCCAGAGCAGCCCACAACGCTCGCATGAACTTCGTCCGCTTGTGTAGTAGTTCTGTGGCTCGGTTCCGGTCGCTGTTCGGGAGGCTCGCCAGTGTGTCGGCGGCCATACTTGCCGAGACCACTCCGGTTTCTACTTTCTGGGCGAAGGAATTCAACCCGCCACGAGTAACCCCAGCTTGCTGCTGAACGTCGCGGCCAGCGGTAATACCGGAGGACACGAACTGGCCCTCACCGAACGCCACGTTAAGTATATTATTGCGTCTCGCAATAAGGGTGTTGGCCATGTCGGTGCCGTCGGCCCCCACGCCCATCACGCGCTCGACCGCAGACCGGATGACATCGTCGGACATTTTGCGTAGCTCGTTCGCGCTGTTCTGGAGGTCAGTGGTGGACATGCCACCAAACACTTCGCCTGCCTGCCCCATCACCCGTAGCGTTGCAAACTCGGAACCCCCCTCGTTCCAAGCACCGCCCTTCGGTTCACCCTGCGCCCTGAACTTGAGTGCGCCACCCGTGTCCACATGAACCACGTTCCCTTCACCGTCAACCATGAGGTTGTCATATACCAACCCGACAACGTCCCAGTTGGCCAACCACGCGTGGATTGCGAAGTCGGGGAAGGCGGCCTTACGCATGGCCGGATCTTGTGGATCGAAGTCCGTGAAGTCCTCACGCCACTCGGAGGCCGTCCCCAGAACGTCCTCTCCTGCTGCGTTCTTGCCCGTCGCCAGACGGATGGGGAGGATGTCAGCGCCTGCGGTTTCGTAAAGAATCGTGGCCAGCACCTCGTTACGGGCGTGTTCTGGTGACTTGCTTTCCTTGAAGTAAAATTTATTCCCCTCCCCGTCTTCATACACCCCACCCATGTTAGACCCAAGTTGCCTGCCAACCTTCGTCCAGCCACGGGCGTCAATAACTTCCCCCGCGTCTGCTGGAACCTGAGCCGTGATCCCTGAAGCCGCCATCGCGGGTTCGGCTTCCCTCGGCTCATCAGCCCGCTCGATGGGCTTGTTCATGTTCGCCTGCTTCCTGAACTGCTCGATGACAGATTCAGGGTTGTTCGGGTCGAACGGCTTGAGGTTCGTGGAGTATCGGTAACCCGCCTCCAGCGCCCTGATTTCATTCACCACACGGTCAACCGCCGTCCTCATCTGGGGGCTTATGTCGCGGCGAGACCTGTAGTAGCCGAGCTTCTTCAGGAACCGTTGGAAGTAACGGATGATTTGTTGGACAAGGTTCGGGTTCCTGCGGAGGAACGCGATCTCCTCCTCGGTAGTGAAGCCCCTCGTTACCTTCTGGGCGTGTTGCCGGAGCCTCTCCTCCACTATTTCACGCTGCGCGGCGGGGTCTCCGTTCCGCCACCCTTCAAGGAGGCGCTCCCTGTTGCCTACGTTGCCCTCGTCGCCGTAGTTGCTCACGGTCTCCTCGGCGTCGGCGAAGGTCATTCCATTGATAAGTTCGTCCCGCTCGGCCTTCGTGATCGTGGCTACCGAGGCCGCGTGTGCGATCTCCTCGTTCGCAATCACAGCGGTGATGTTCATCTGAGTCCGAATGGAAAGGGGCCTGCCCCCATTGTTAGCCTGAAATTCTTTCAACAACCCACTCAGTTCCAATGGGTTCACGATCAAGGTTCCAGTATTAGAGTCCACATACATCATCGGCGGGGCGACCATGTTCCCGTCCGCGTCCACCGACCGCTTGCTGGTATCAACCTCCATACGCATCTCAGGTGGCACGATGCGGTTTCTGATGAGTGACAGGAGTCGCTCCACGTTTGCCCGCCCGCGTTGCTGGGCATCAACGTCAACTCCGGTGGCCCCCTGCACGCCGGAAGAAAGTCTCACAGCTTCCTGCTGTGAACGGGAGACATCTTCCGCGATCTTGCCCACGATGGACTCGGTCGTCACTGGCTCCTTGGAAGTCGTGCTGTTGGTGGCGGGGTCCGTCGGGAAGACGCTGTCCGCGACGAAGTCCTTCGCGGTGCGGGACTCCTTGTTCGGCAAGGTAAGGAACTCCTCCACACTAATCAGTTTGCGCCTACTGCGGCGTCTCGGCCCAGCCGCCAGAACAGAAGAATGCGACAGATCCAGAACGGCAGAGAACGCCGAGTCAAACTCGGGGTTTGCCCCCAGAAAAAATGAGCGAATGGCCGCAACAACTTGTTCAAACCTGCTGTATAATGCGGGGGCATTCCTGTCGGCCAGCATGGTCTTGACGAACTTCTGGAAATCTGTGGACGTAAGGAAGTGCGCGACGAACTCATCCACGTTGGCAAGGGCGTCATACACACGGGTGTCGTGATACTTGTAGACCCTGCCACGGCCCATTACGCTAGGGACGGCGCGTTGCGAGAAAACAACGGGCGTAGTTTCTTGGTTTGATATTGCCTTGAAGTCTGCCCGAATGTCGGCGATTACTCCTTCCAACAACCCAATCGCGGCTGCCTCTTGGCGTGTTTGCTGGGCGGCTGGTTTTCTGGTGACGCCAGTCACATACGCGTGGATCAACTCGTGGACGAGCGTGTCGGCCACCCCCCTCGGGTTATGTCCGTTAATGTTTATTGAGATAGCAGGGGTGCCGTCAGTCAATGTGTCGAACTTCCCAGCGTAGTTCAGGTCGGTCTCGTCAATCGACAACTCAATGCTCCTGATGAAGTCGGGTGACTGGAGCAGCAGTCGTGCGATGGACACGAGATGGGAGTCGTATTCCTTCTGGGCGCGGTCAGACACACCGACGATCCGTTCTAGGGCCTCAATTATGGACTCGGGGTCTCCGTCTTTCAGACCCAGCGCGGCGATGGCCTTCTTATTAGTCTTCTGGTCATGGGCCTTGCTCATGCCCGAGGGCTGCGACCGGAGCAGCAACGCCCCGACGGACCCACGAACATAGTTATGGAACGAAAATACTTCCGCATCTGACGGTTCGGCACCGCCCTTGAGGCCACGGATTTTGTCGCGGAGGAACGCACGGTAAGCTGCGTCGGTCTTGGGCGTCCCTTCCACGGACGCAGAGGACAACGCCATTAGTTGCAGAGCCTCCCTGACGGGAGTACCCATTTCAAACCGCCGCCCTTTCAGGGCTTTCTGGAATTCAATGCTGGCCGGACTCGTCTTGTGGTTCCCCTGCGCCATCCACTGGACAACGTAACTCCACAGTCTTTTGGTAGAAGTCCTGTTGAAATCAATAGACGAGGTGTTGAACACTTCGTTCTGGACGAGGAGGACTACGCTCTGCCGCAGGTTGGAATCTCCGTCCAAGGCCGCGACCGCGTCGGCGTGGGCCTCGTTGAGGAGATTGGATATGCCCGACTCGGGGAATGGTGGTGGGGCGTTCTCTGGGAATGGGGTGTAGGTATCTTCAACTTCAGATGCCGCGTTATAGTCGGGGTCTGCTTGAAGGTCGGCAGCTTCGTTCACCGACACCGACGCCACGAACGACTCCTTGGAGTGCTTGAGGCGGGCCGTCTGCTCGGCCATGTAAGTGTCGGCAACTTCTCGGCCAAGCCCAACGAGAGACACCTTGCCGTCAGTGAACAACGCTTCCTGCGCCCTGAGACGTAATTCTATCTGGGCGGATTCAGCAAATTCAGGGGCGAGTTCCCCAGTGTTGGGGGTGACAAACTTATCAATACCGACTCCTTCTTCCAGTTGGGTCAGGACTTCTTGCGCGGTCGTTTGCGTGTTCGGCTCAAACGGAGAGTCGATTACTGCATCCGGCTCCCTTAACCCTTCGTCGCGTAGCGTGAGCACCCGCTCAACCAGATCAACGACCCGTGTGTAGTCCGGCTGGAGAACCAGAGCGCGGTCTGTGGGGGTGAGCGCGGACACGAGGCCACCGGACTCGGGGACCATGATGTCGGACACGACCACGTTGTCACCAACGCGAGCGAACCTGAACGCGGGGTTCAGGGTTGGGGAATCCAAATGGGCCGGATCGACAACGATGGACGCTCCCGTCTCAAGGAGACTTAGCATGGTGAGGGGGTCGTTGTTAAACTGCCCGCGACCGACTCTGTCCAAGAATACCTTCCCTTGGCCATACGCCGAGTCGAGGGCGAATCCGCCTTCTGGACGGGTCACAGGGAGCTTGGGGTATGCTTCAGAGATTTGTCTTTGAATCTGGTGGTTCGCCTCACGAAGAAATACTGCCGACGTAGTGTCTTGGTTAAAGGGGATGCCCAATCGTTTGAGTTTGGCTACAGTTAGAACCTGTGGGAACCCGCTTCGGATAATACCATCAACAGCTACCGTATTGTTCTGGCGCATAGCGCCTGTTTCAAGGTCTTCAGGGCCAAAGTTGTCGCGAAAATCTTCTTCTCGTTGTCTTTCCTCAGTCTGGGCATATTCCTGCTCGTAGAGTGCGGCGAGTCTCGTTTCGGGAGATTCCAGTTTCTGTTCAACCTTGAGGTCTTTCAAGGCGAGGACGCGGTCCTTGAATGCCTCCCCCCTTAACTCGATAGCTTGTTCTGGGCTTACGGCCTTACCCTCACGGACCCGCTGCTCCAGCGCCCGCCGGACAGAAGATTCGCCCGCGACTTCAGCCCCCGCTACCTGTTGATCCATCTTCTTGTAGAGGGCCTCGGCCTCGTCGATCTGCCGGACAGTTTCCCTGAACCCGACTTCAATCGCCTCGGCCTCTTCGGCGCGGGCGGGGTCGATGATGGCCTTCTTTTTGGGCGGGCGGGTTCCTTCAAATACGTCAGGCTCCACGCCTTCGGTGCGACGAGGAATTAAATTACGCACCGCTTGGTGGTCCGAGTTTTCGAGTGCGCCAGCTTCCTGAACTGGCAACTCCAGTTGGTGCATCAGGTTCCCCTTGGCCTCCACGGTCGTCGGGTCAGCCCCAGCGACAGTCGGAACGCTGCTGCCGAGAACATTGTTCACGGCCCTTGCAGCGGAGTCGGGGTTGACTTTCTCCTCAAGCAACGCCTCCATTTCTGGGTCCGGTGTTATGCCGGACGGGAGTTGTGTCCCCTCTTCGGTGGCTTCCGGCTCCCTCCTCCCAAGCTCGGCCTCCTGTTCTTCAAGAGACGGGATCACGGATGCCCGTGCGTCTTTCCGCCGCATGTCGGACACTACCATGTTAACATATTGTGCAGTTACCGGAGCACCATTCGCGGTAAGGTCTGCGGACATTTCCTCCAAAACATCTTCGTAGAATGAAGTCTTTTCCCGTTCCCGTAGAACGTCTGGTTGCAGGGCGCGGAAGGTTCTTTGGACGAGGGGGACGGAGCCTCCCATAATCCCGCCCAAGACGAACGCGTGCCAAGTCTGCTGGAGCCGTTCCAGCATGGGGGTGTCCTCGTGCAGGGCCGCGTCAGTGACAAGCCCGTTGACAAACTCGTCGATGCTCTCCTCAACACCCTCGTCGAACACATTTTTGGCCAGCCCCTTGACCCCGCCAAATGAGTATTTTTTCATCGTCGTCTTGATCGCTTTCTGCGCTGCGCTCAAGAAGTCGCCCCCCAGCTTACCTGTGATCTCCTCACCCGCTCTTTTCATCTGCTTGTAGCTGAGACCCTTGAGCAGGGCATCTTCCACCCCGCCGCGTCCGATAGTAGAGAACGCCGCCGTGAGAACTCCGGTGAACGTGCCAGCCATGAGCATGGCCCCGAGCGCCCTGTCGTGCGCGTCTTCTTCGGAAACGCTGGGGTCTTGCTTCAGTTGATTGTATACCGCCCCGTAGGTTGCCGAACCGGAACGGGTTGCGGCAGGGATGAAGATGGCGGGAAGGTTGCCCAAGTGGGCAGAGAGTTTACTGTTGTAGGCGTTGAGGATGTCAACGGCCCCTTCTTTGGTCCCCTTGATCAGGCTTGCTTCAAGCAGATCCTCCGCCTGAGCGACGGTGGACTTGGCTCCGGTCTTCCTGAACACGTTTGAGGTTATCGACTTGAACATGCCCTTGGCGGTCATGCTGGCCGTGGCAGTTCCTCCGGCCTTGAGGGACGCGTAGGCCACACCACCAGCACCACCAGCGGGGGCAGTCGCGGCTGCGAGGAGGACGGTCGCCCCAATGTCAATCAACATGGGGAATGCTGTCTCGGCGGCGTCTTGCAGGAGTCCAAATTCCTCCCCAAAAACAGCGGCGAGTTGGCGGCGGTCTGCGTTCTTCTGGCTGACCGAGGCCAAGTAATCTTGCGCCGGATCAAACCCGAACGCGGCTGGGATAGCGGCGAACAACTGGCCAACTCCGTTCAGGAATGACATGCCAATTCCAGCAGCCCTCTCGGCAAACTCGTTGTAGTTGTCCTTGTCCGCGACGAACCCCTCAAGAATCTTGTAGTCCTCGACGCCAGCAGTGCGCCCAGCGATGAGCGCCTTGTTCCACTCATCGGACACGCTTGAGCCGTAGTCCGACAGGAACTTGTCAAGCTGAGTGAACTCGGATCGAAGATGCGAGATGCGCTGCTTGTTAAGCATGGTTTTAACTTCTCCACTAAGCTCGGGGTTTGCGGCAAGGGTCTTGTCGAAGACATCCTTGTTGATCATCGCCTGCACCGACATGGTCGGGAGGCCGTAACCCCCTATCCGCAAATTCTTGCCTACATCGTCGTCGTCCGCGTCGTGGAACTCAAACATTTGCTTGTTGACCGCGTTGTCGAGAACCATCTGCTCAACCGCAAGCTCCATGTCTTCGGGGCGCATGTCGAACTTGAGGGCATACTTCGCCGCTATCTGTCGAATGTCGGACCCTCGTGCCTCGTTTACCGCCTCGCGGCGTTCCTCTGCCTTGTCGATGTCTTCCCCCTGACCCATGATGCGGCCAAAGAAATTTGAAATTCCTCTCCCAAGGTTGTCGGCCTTGTGCTCCAACCAGTCCATCGTGCTATACTCGGACTGGGCAGCTTCCGTGGAAAGTCCGTCTAGCTGGATGTCGAAATCCTCGTTCTGTTTGCGTTCCACTTCAAGGAGTCTGGTAGCCCGTGCCAGTCTCTGGATGCGATACAGCGGGATACTGAACCCGTCGGGGGTCTCTAACTGCGCCTGCGCGGCCAACGCGTCACCCATCGCAACGCCCCCCTCGGACGACGCCTTGATCGCGTCTACAAGATCCATCCGTGCGGCGGCCTCACCTACGATAAGTTGGCCGTTCGACAGGCGGGCCATCGGCAATTCGCCTGCGTCTACCTTGACTCGCAGTAACTGGTCCCGATTCCTGTTTACTACGTCGCCAGCCTTTTCGCGTAACGGTTGCAGTTCTTCAGCATATTCGGGGGAAGGCGACTCGACGGCAGCCGCAAAATAATTGTCCAGCGTCCGCTGATCTTCGCCGTGTTCCGGCAGGCTCTGCTGGAAGGTGCGGGCGAGTTGGTCAAATGTCTTGCCCCTCTGGATGTCCTCCATGCGTTGCGCCAGTTCTTCCGCGTTCGCTCCGTCCGGCTCAAGTAACCCTCCCTCGCGTAACATATCGGCAAGCCCTTGCCGGACTCCTGTCTCGACATCGGGGGTATACGCGTCTGCCTTGATGAACTCCTCGCGGACATAATCCCCGAACTTTAACCTGCTCTCAAGCGGGTCGGCATAAACATTTTCAGTTGACCACTCGGAGAACCCGAGGGTGTTGACGGTTGGGGTATCAGTTTGCTCAGACATAGCTGACGCGATGGGATATGTGGGTTAGCAGCTAACGCTTGGTTTGAAAACGGGATCTGGTATCTTCTTGCACCACCTTACTTTCAGGGGGGACGAAAGTGGACTCGCCATATAGCTCGTCGAATAGCTGCATACGCTTCGCCATTAGCTGGTCGAGCAGGTAATTTTTCCTAGACCCTACGTCGTAGAAGTGATCGGCATCGTTATATTGTTCAAGGGCCTTTCCGGTAAGGTATGTGTCTGCGATGCCCGACATTTGCTGCACATCCTCCTTGGTCATCCCCAACTTTGACTCTTTTTGCTCAAGCGGATCGAAGCTCTCCTCTTCTTCTTCAGTTTCCGGTTTCGTTGTCCCCGCCTTGCCCAAACGCCGGACGATGGCAATATTGTCCTTGAGATCGGCAATGTCCGCGCCGAGCCTTTTGCCCCTCTGGGTGGTGGCCGCTTTGCCGCTGAGTGCTTTCGCGTGCGCCCTCGTGACTTCTATGAGACCTTTCTCCTTCTCAGTCCTGATGCCGTCCGCGTCGGCAAGCTGTTCGGCGGCAGGCACATCCCCGAGGGACGATATAGCGGTCATCTGCGGGATGTAGTAATCCTGCTGGGCCTCAGTCCCAGCCACGGATTGTGTCGCGCTAGTGAACAGCCCCTTGAAAAGTGGACTGCCCGCCAGTCTGGGCTTGCTGGTATACAAGTCTTGGCGGGTCTGATTGATGAGGTTCACTTTATCAAAATTACTCATATCTGAGTTAAGGCTCTCGGATAGCTGCGCGGACACGACGGCCAAATGGTCCGCCTCTTCCTGCTGCCTGCGACTATCTTCCTTGGCCTTGTCGAACTCAAGCTGCGCCCGTTGGAAGGCCAGATCCTGAGCCTGCACCTTACGACGTTCGGCCTGCATCTGCATCATCGGCCTGTCGTATTGCTCGTAGAGATACTCCGACATGCGCGTGGATACGGGGCGCATACCAAAGTATTCGCCCTTCATCGGGGCGATGTCGTCGCCATATGAGAAGTCAGCCATTTACTTTCTGCGTCTGTGCTGTTGCTTTTTTTGCTTCCGGCGTTCTCCCCTTAACGTCGCCTTCTTGTCGGGGAGCAAGCTTGGGTCGATAGACCCCTTGCCTTTAGGCAGGGGGGTAGTTTTTTTATTGTTCTCCATTTCTATCCGGTCCCGCTGGGACATGAGCGGTCGCCCCCTAAGTTCCACAGGCTCCACAGGCTCGTTAGTAAACGGGTCGATGGGGGGACTCGCCGCTTCAAACCCCAGTGCGGAGTGAAATTTGTCAAACCCACGCGCCATGGAACGCCCAAGTGCGTCCGGTTTTTCCGGTGTGCGTGGCTCCTCACCGCGAGGGTCAAAGTCTTCAAGTGGTTCTTCTTTTTCAAGGAGCCTTTGCCGTTGGGCGGCGGCATCTTCAGCTTCGCGCAATCGGTGCTCCTGCACCAAGGGGTCAAGGGGGTCCGTTGGATCAGCAGCGCGTCCGAGAAGGGATTCCTCAAATTTTTCGCGGTCTCGTTTTCTTTTCCAATCACCGTGCGGATCATGGCCTAGCCTTTTCAGTTGCTCTTGCAGGGCGACTGTTTCTCTCCGACCACGTTCTCGTGCTTGTTTATAATCGTCTGACCAGAGATCCTCGTAATCGCGCATTGTAGCGATGCCCGGAGGCGGATTGAATTTCACATCCAAGGGAATCTTACCTTCTTTCTGCATCTTCTGGAATTCCCGAGCATCCTCTCTGGTACGCTCCTTGAAGCTCTCACCGTATTCGGCGAGATACTTCTCTTTCTCCTTCTCCCGATCAGAAGCCGCTTTCTTCTTCCCAACTGCCCGCCCGATTCCGCGCCCAACAGCGGACGGAATTGGGGCTACTGTGCGTAGTGCTTTTTCGACACTATTTAAAAAATCTGACATGGCTACGACACTATGTTTGCGTTGATATTTTCTTCACCTTTGCTGATGAGTGCTTGTGCTGCTGCTTGTTCTGCTGCGAGGGCCTTTTTCTTTTTTTCCAGTTCTAGCCGATCCCGCTGGGACATGAGGGGTCGGCGGGGTGCTGCGGCTCGGACTTGGGCCGCGACAGAGCGGTGACCCATGCCCTCCAGTTCACGCGCCTTACGGCGGAGTCTCCCACCTGTGGATTCAAGTTGGCGGGACTCATCTTTGAGTCCACCGACGGAACCTTCCAATGCGGTGCCTCTTCCGAAGGGGGCTTTCTGCAAAGCTGCAAGGCTATCTAGGCCCGGTGTCTTTACCCAGTCGCTCCCTGCGGGGGACCGGAGGTAAGCTACGTGTGCGGCAGCTTTTCGGGCGGGGGCCTCTTCCAGCATCTGGCGACCGATCTGATTGAACTCTTCAAAGGAGGTGAGATTTTGGTTGATCATCTCATCCCTGATTGTCCGCATGACCTCGTTGCGTTCTTCTATGCCAATCGCCTCGTTGCCAATGGCCTGCCGCATCATGGCCGCGTATTCCCTTGTAGTGGGCGGGGGTTCTGTTGGCTCTGTTGGCTCTGTTGGCTCTGTTGGCTCTGTTGGCTCTGTTGGCTCTGTTGGCTCTCCCATCCAGTTCTGTTCGCCGACAGTCCCGTCATACTCAGGGCGGTCAAAATCAGACCCAGCCGCGTGGACGGGGAGGTCACCCTCATAGGGTGCGGGGATGAAGTCGGCTGCTTCGGCTGCTTTGGCTGCCGCTTCTCTAGCGGCGACTGGCCCGCCCGCCTTGAAGCCAACTGTCTTGTCAAAGTATAATTCTTTTTCTGAACGGGATAGCCCACCGCTGCCGTCCGTGTCAAACATCTCAACCAAGGTGCCGTCGAGGGCTGCCTTGCGGAAGGCTGCCCTGTCGTCTGAATTGAAAAACTCGTCGGTTTCTGGTTCGTATTTTATGGCTGGCTCGCCCCTCTCCTTTGTGTAAGACGAACGGCTCACGGTGGCCCTTGTTCCAAGGTTTTCTTCGGCCTTACGCTCAAATCGGGTGCCTTCGTGTTGCTCCCGTAGCATCTCCTCCATCTTCGGAAGAAGTTCACTTCCTCGTTGAGTTCTAAAATGACCAAATATAGCTTCCTCTTCCTTGTCTTTGAATTCAGCGTCCCCCGCACCACCGTAAAACCACTTGTCGCGGCCTGTTGGCCGCAGATCAGCGGGGACATCTTTGAGATACTCCGCGTCCGCAGCCGCCCGCCTCCCCTTCTGCATCGCCACAAGGGCCGAAGCACCGAGCGTGGGGGGTCTTTCTGCGTGTTCTTTAAGAGCAACGGCACGTTCTTCGGCAGATATCTTGCCGTCGTCATTGGTGTCTGCCTCGGCGAGAAATTTAAGCTGGGCGGCGGACGGCGCAGCCTCCCCCGCTTGTCCAATAATATCCCCCAATCCTTCTACTACCCTCGGACCAGCCTGATAAAACGAAGACATGGCTCCGACAGGGTCGAGCGGACCTTTCACGGCTTGTGTAATAGTTGGCGTAACCTCCTCTTCGAGCAAAGGGATCTTCCACCCCGCCGCGTCACTCTCTGGATCGAAGGCGATATCACGGGTCAAGACTCGTTTATCGCTCCACGGAAGCCTTACCCCCCTTTTCTGAAACCCCTCAAATGTCGATTCTCTTCCTGCCCCAAGAACAGGGATCACATCTTCATCGGAGAATTGCTCCAATGCCCGCACGGCATGATAGTATGGTATTTTTTTGCCCAGCGCCACCGCAGTCTTGCCCAGTCCTTTACCAAATCCTTTGAGCTTTACCTTTCTTTGCCTGCGATGTTCTTCAATGATCTTTTTTTGTTCAGGGGTCGGCCTGCGGAAAGACCTCGCACGGTGCGTTTTCTCATGCACGGCGATCTGACGAGCTAAGTTTTGCAGCGCCCCCTTCCCTTTTCCCTGCCCCTTCGGGCGGGTGAGATTATACCGCTGGGCCAGCTTTTTAAGCTCTTTTGCGGAGGTCTTGCCCGTCTTCTCGTTTAGAACCCTCCGCAGAATTTTCTGAACTTCTGCGTCAGTAACAGTGACTTTAGCCATAACTATCGCCTAGCTGGATTTAATTTTGTCTGTTTGCCAAAACCGCCGCTCCCGCTGAGATTGCCGTAGGTTGAAAGCCCGCCAGTTGTAAGCCCTTGCCCTGCTCCGCGACCTTTTGTAGCCTCGGCTTTTTTGCCGTCGGCCTCCTCCTTGGCTTTCCTCAACGCTTCCTGCCTTTGCCTTTCGGGGTTAATGAGAGACTTTTGTTGCAGCGTTCTTTCCTGTGCGGGTGCAGCAGGTGCAGGTGCAGCGGCAGCAGCAGGCGCGGCGGGTAGGGCGGCAGGGGCAGGGGCTTCCCCATAACTGTCCACCTGTGCGTCAATATCGGCTTGCGTTATTGGCTTGCCCGTAAACGGGTCCGGCAGGAGTTGAGGAGGAGGAGCAGAATACTTTATGGGCCGTTCATCATCGGGCGAACCATAATCTGTCCAATCCTCCGACTTAAAAGGGTCTCTCGGTTCATCCCGATTACGTTGGCTTGGGTCACGAAAAAATTTAAATCCAGACATACCAAATCGACTAAAGTGCGTGTCAAGAATATGGGTTAAGGGGGATACTGTCAATCCAGCAAAACCGCATCTCGGTTCTGTAATGCCTGTCCCAACTGCTTAATCGTGGTCCGACGGTGCGGGCGTCCGTCCTTCCCTTCCTCGGGCGGGTCAACCGCCACGAGGCCAAGCCGCTGACGGGCGCAGTCAAGGGCCAGAAACGCCGCATCAGCAAGGTCGGGGCTGCGTCCGAAGCGGGCCTTAAATTCAGGTTTGGATTCTATTTTAACCCGCAGGGTGCCGCTTTTGATCATGTCGTAGTTTCGGCTGGTGATCTCTTGGGCCAGATCCGTATTCACCCCAAAGACTTGACGCGTCCTCATCAGTTCTTTCCCCACGAACCAAAGCTCGGAGACCCTGTTCACATACAACTCCGTGCCTATCGACCGACTGTTGGCGCTGACCCGCTTGTCGCTGGCCTTGCCACCGAAGCTAACTCGCAGGAACCCGCTGCCCCACTCGCCCGAGAGGACATCGCAGAAAGGTGCTCCTGCGCCCGTCGCGTCAACTGCTACATTCTCAGGGAGGATATTCCGCTTCTCGCAGTGTTCCTTGATCTGTTTGACAATCTGGTAGGTCCGAGGGACCGCCTTGTTGGTGGCGTCGTCGTTCAAATGAACAGCCTCCCCGAACTCGATGACGTATTGTCCTGATTTGTCATACCCCACCGAGGCTGTGTAGAGGATTGTCCGGTCGCCTCCGTTCGTGAACGCGGGGTCGATTCCGGCTACACGGATGGGGGTTCCCTCCCACTCGACCTTGGACATAGCCTTGGACATGGTCAGTTCGTTCTCGCCGTAGATGCCCGTCGTCTCGTCAGAGTCAAAGAAAATGGCGCGAATCATTCGCATGTAGCCGCGAGACTCGGGGCCGAGTAGCCCCTTATCCTCGTCAACCTTTTCCTGAGTAGGGAGCCAAGGGTAGAGGACTTCCCCAGCTATTATGTTAGGGGAGCGTTCCCCATCGAGGCGGATGTAATCCCCGCCCCACTTCGTGGGCCACCCATCCGCTGTGTGGGTATCCACCGAGTCCCAGCCGTTGATCGGCTCCGACCATATCCCGAACGCGTCGAATCGGCTGTTCGGGTTGGACATGCCGATCAGTTGGAACTCAGGGTTCTTGGACAAGTTGGATAGCCCTGCCTGAAGAATGGCTTCCGACAATTCCGATAACTCGTCACCAATCAAAATTACCCTCTTTTGCTTGATCCCGATAAATTTCCCCACGGCCTCGCGTGTTTTAGATTTCTCGGCAGCGATGAGCGAAATACCCGCCCGTTCGATTAGTATCCCTTTCTCATCCACATAGGCTGCGTTTCCAATGGAGTCCCGAATCTTGATAGGAGCCCCCTCGATGACCGATAGTAATGACATCACCGATCCCCAGATCCTCTTGCGGGCCTCGCGCAACGTGGTCGATGTCATCAATACCAACGTATCTTTTGGTTTTGACAACCAGTTAACTATCCCCCACGCGGCCATAGTGTGGGACTTACCAGATGACGCAGACCCCCCGATGGCCAGATATTTATTATTAAGCGCGGCCCAGACCATTTGCTCGGCCCACGGGTGGCGGATCATTAACTTTTCAGGAAGATCAGAATGGTTCCATAGCTCGTCGCATACCCGCCAGAAGTAATACTCCTTTGCGCGTAGGTGTTCGTGATTAGCAAACCCATACAACAAAGCGGTGATCAAGCTGGTGGGGGGAATTAAAAGCCCCCCGACATCCATGCGTTTTGTTTTAGGGTCGATTCGCGGATCGAGTATCTGCTTGATGGATGGGCTGCTTACCGCCATAATCTATTATAGAGATTACGCCCTTCCAAAGTGTCTGACAAACCTAAAGACAGTCTCCAGCAACGCGCCCTGACGATGTATAAGGCAGACTGGAAAACCGTTTCCATTGCCAAAGAGCTAGGGGTTCACCCCGGCACGGTGCGGAGGTGGTTCAAAAAGTTAGGCATACCCGCGAAGAAAAACGGGTTGCGCCCACACGAGCCTGCGCCGGAAGCCCCAGCAGATGAACTAGCGGGGGCAATAGACCAGCAGCTTGAATCCACCACGGACGAGGCGATCCTTCGCGCAAGCCACGACGCACGACAGGAAGAAGACGCGGCGATCTTGGAAATCGCGGAACGACAATCCAGCCCCGCCGATAAATACCAGCACTACGCTGCCGCGACAGGCATCAAGCTCATGCGGGATAGCGTGAAGAACCTACGCCCCGCCAAGACAGTCCGCGAGTTGTCGGAGCTTGACCAGTTCATCCGCCGTAACCTCGGACTCAACGCGAAGAACGGAGGAGGCAAGATGCAGATAGACATCTCCATCTTAAACAATACGAAAGCCGACCGTGGGGAGGGAGCCGTAAAACCCATCATTGACTTAGACTGATGATTTACGACTTGAACTCCGGTGCGCCTGAATTCGACGGAGCGAAATACAACCCGTCGGACGACCCATATTTTTACCGACAAGCTGACCCCACTTGTTATGCGGGGTTCTCGGAAGAAGCCGAAAAGACCAAAAAAGATTCGGTTGGGGGAGTCATGTTGTTTAGCGAACTCAGGGACGCCTATATTGGCATTGTCGAGCACCCGCGCAACCCGCCCGTCGCCTGCTACTCGATTGCAGGGACCAAGATTATCCTCAAGGAGAAGCACGGGCTGAACAAAAGGGAAGTCGAAATGGCGCTCGACCAGTTGAAGTCCTGTGACCTTGGGCCGAACACCCCGTGTTTCCTCGACTCAACGTCCTTGTAGCTATGGCTCCCCTGTTTGAAAAAAAGACAGTAGAGGTAAACCCCACTGTCTTGATCCGAGAAGACCACCCCACCAAGAATGACTTCTCATTTTCTCACCGCAAACTGGTGGGGGTCTTCTTTCGGGTGACTCCACACACCGCCCGCGAAGTGTTCTTCCTTCAGGGGCTGGGCAAGAATTATGTTGTGTTCACGCCCGAGAGTGGTGACGGTCTAATCATATCCCCTTCATGCCTGAAGGGTATGCGCCAGTGATTGTCGGAGTAGACAACGGACTAGATGGGGGCCTCTGTGCAATCTCCGCATTTGACGGCGGGGTCATTGACAAGATCGCTATGCCCACGATGCAGCGAAGCAAGAAGCGGGAAGTGGCCACGGCCAAGATCAACGAGTGGCTAGTCAACCTGAACACACCGTTCACGCTGGCGGTAGAAGAACCTCTAGCCCATGCGAAAAGTTCGCAGGCCGTCCGCTCTATGGCCATGAGCTTCGGCAAGATCGTAGGGATGGCCGAGGTGAAGGGGTATGACCTCGTGCGGGTGTCGGTCCATAAGTGGCAAAAAGAAATGCTAGGTAACGTCCCGAAAGGGCAAACCAAAATAGCGGCCATGAAATTAGCCGAGCAGCTATCCCCCGCCGAGAACTGGCTGAAGAACAAAAGGTGTCGCACCCCACACGACGGAATGATCGACGCGTATTTAATTGCTCAATATATTTTGACAGGCCGCCAGAAGGGTGTATAGTCGCCCCCATGCCAGACAGTCACTCTGATAGAGACCACGCTGAATTCTCCCCATCATCGCTCAAGTATGTAGCAGGATGTGCGGGGTATCACGGGAGAAGCGGAACAAACGCGGCTGCCGAAAAGGGGACACGGATACACGAGGCGTTAGAAATAAACGACACCTCCAACCTCCAAAGCGAAGAAGAGGTTTCAATCTATGAGCAGATAATGGAGGAGGAAGAAGCATTCCTCGCCAACTACGCCCAAAGTGGGAGAAAGCAGACCGAAGATTTCAAGGAGATCCAGTTGACCGTTGAACTGGAAGGGACAGAAACTTGGGGAACGTGTGACCGCTTGACTGTTTTTGACGACAACACAGCAATCCAAGCGGATTACAAAACGGGGATCTCAATGATCGACCCACCGGAAAAAAACTGGCAGGCGCAGGCTTACACCGTAGGCACGTTTCAGCGGTTCCCAGAATTGGACGAGATCACGTTTGTATTCTACGTCCCCGTTCGGAACGAGACGCTGTTTCACACGTTCACGCGGGAAGACATCCCCGCCCTTGTCAGGAAACTGTCCGAGACAATCAAGAAAGCAGAAGAAGTCCGGCCTAAATGGAACGACGGCACACCGGAGCTATCCGACCTAACCCCCACAGTGAACTGTCGGTTCTGCCGTCACGAAGATGCTTGCCCCGCGCTAGGTGGGTTAGTGGTTTCTGTGGCCAAGAAGATCAATACTGATCTGCCGGACGTTGACCTCGATGAAGTGGAAGACCCCGAAGTAGTCGAACAGCTATGGGTCATCGCAAAGATGGTTTCCAACTGGGCTGACCGCCTGAAGAAGAGGGCCGTGGACATGGCTAAGAACGGTATTGAGTTTCCTACTTTACGTCTAAGGAACATGGGGGCCACCAAGCGGGTGGAAGATAACATGGGGCTGGTGGAGATCGCGGAGCAGTTCGGCTTGGACAAGGAAGAGGTGCTGGAAGCAGCTAACTTGCCCGTCGCAAAGCTCGCCAAGGCGGTGGGAGCCAAGGGGGCAAAAGAAGATCAGAAAAGAATTTCTAAAGAATTTGTTGACGCCTGCGTGGAAGCAGGTATAGTCACCACATCTCAGGCGAGGCACACCCTCTCCTAATCAACGAAACACGAAACACAAAAAGAAATGGCAGGGAAAATTAAGGAAGCTCCGGCAACGGAAATCATGTCCCCAGCGAGCATGATGATAGAGCCCTCGGACATTGAGATTCCACGGATCAATGTTGTGCAAAAAACATCCGAGATCGACGCGCCCTTTGGGTCCATCGTTCTGGATAAACAGTTCGTTATCGCAGAGCCGGAGACGGCTGTTGTGACCATCCCGATCTCCGTGATCAAGGGCTGGCGGGAAGACATTCCCTACGACGATGATGAGATGCCTCGCATCGCTCACTCTCAGGAGGAGCGGGACGAGATCGCCAAGACCTCGGACTACCCAATGCTGGAGTTCGCGGACATCACGCTTCTCTTTGAGAAGCCGGACAAGACGGATGTAGGGGCCGCCTACCCGTTCCCTATCGGGGATAAACTCTACGCCCTTGGTCGCATCAACGTCGCCAAGGACGCGTATCGCCAGACTTTCAAAAGGCTGGCTACGTTTACCCTGTTCAACCCCGAAACACCTCCCTCGACGAGATACTGGGACTTTACGTCCTCGCTCATCTCTCGCGGCAAGTATTCGTGGTATGCTCCGTCCCTCACATTCACCGACAAGGAGACCAGTGAGGCTGTTCAGAAGTTCACCAATAACTTTGCAAGGTAGTGGCTGACTTCGACGAAAAGACAGTGGAGGAGGAAGTCGTCATGCTTAGTGGTATGATCGACGAACTCGACAACTCCATCAATACGGCCTACGAAAGTAAGCACAAGCTCATCTCCATCCGAGCCGCATTGGCTGGTGCCATCGGCATGTCCCTTCCAACTGAAGACAGGAACCAGTTAGACCTGACGCTTGTCATGGACGGGGAAGAAGTTGATGTGGTCAAGGAGGAGGAGTAACAGATCAGGTATTGCGGCGGGGCAGTCGGAGTTTACTCGGTAGTGTTCTCTAACTGTTCTGGTTAAAGCATCGCCTTGGTGGTAATCGCATAAAAGCCACCGCACTTAAAAGCCCCCACTGATCTGGTAACTATCGGTGGGGGCTTCTTTTTGGAACCATGGAAACCTACGCTCTCGACTACGAAACTTACTACGACAAAAGGTGCAGCATAAAGACGCTCGGCCCACTGGGCTACTTCTCTCACCCAGACTTCGACGCCTACCTGTTGACGGTAAAAGGAACCGACGGCACGGAGTTCGTCGGACACCCCAAAAAGTTTAACTGGAATTTACTTATTGGTAATACGGCCCTGAGCCACAACGCATCATTCGATGAAACCTTATATCTACATGGCACGGCCCAATCGTGGTGGCCAGAAGTCCAACCAGCCGAATGGCATTGCACGGCGGACCTTGCGGCGTATTGCCGCCTTCCTCGCTCGCTCAAGGGAGCGAGTCATGCAGCTTTTGGATTAGAAATCGACAAGTCCACCCGCGACAACATGAGCGGAAAGAGGTGGGAGTCGATGACGGACGAGTTCCGCGAAGAGGTCAGTGCATACGCGATCAAGGACGCCGAGCTTTGTCTCCGCTTGTGGGAGGAGTTCGGTGACCGCTGGCCGGAGGAGGAACGGGTTATTAGCACCCTGAACCGGAGGATCTGTCAGGGAGGAATCCCTATCGACACGGACCTCTTGAAGAAACAACTGGAGACCATCAACGAGAAGTTGTTTGAGGCCGAGTCCAATATCCCGTGGCTCGGAAGCAAACCTCTCCTTAGCCGCGCTGCGTTTGACGAGGAGTGCCAGAAGGTCGGACTGGAACCGCCTGCGAGTCTGGCGAAGACCAACCCAGAGAGCAAGAAGTGGATTGAATACAACAGTCAGAAGCACGACTGGATTGAGGCCACGCAGAACTGGAGGCGAATCAACGCACTCAAAAAGAAGGTCGAGAGCTTCGACGTAGCCACCATGCCTGACGGGAGATACTACGGAGGGTTCATGTATTTTGGAGCGCACACTGGGCGGTTCAGTGGGAGTGGGGGAAACCTGAACCTCCAGAACCTGCCAAGGGAGGAAATGTTCGGGATCAACCTCCGACACCTCATATCTACAAAAGAAGATAAGAGGTTAGTGGTGGCCGACCTGAGCCAGATCGAGGTGCGGACATTATGCTGGCTGGCTGGGGACGGGAACATGCTCACGGAGATCGAGGAGTGTGATGATATTTATGAAGCCTTTGCGATCCGGTTTGGTCGGTGGGAGAAAGAGAACGGGCCGCTCAAGCAAGACCCCAAACTCAGGCACAAAATTAAGGCGATGGTTTTGGGGTGTGGTTATGGGGCAGGGAAACAACGGTTTGCAGACATGTCGGGAATGACACAGAAAGAGGCAAACGCGGCAGTCGATCTCTATCGTAGCTCAATGGATTCAGTGACAAAACTATGGCGAGAATTCAACAACGACATTGTAGGCGCATATAACCTATCGGAGCAGGGAATGCCCACACCGTTCACGGTGGATCTACCGAGCGGGAGAGTGCTGGACTACGGTTTGATTTCCGCAGACAAAGTTGAAGGGGGCCGGACACAACACACAGCCCACTTCCCCAAGGGGGCCAAGATGATCCCCATCAAATTGTGGGGCGGGTTTATAGCTGAGAATGCTTCGCAGGCTCTGGCCCGAGATATTTTTTCGGACATGCTTGTCAGGGTGGCTGCTGCGGGGCATAACGTCATCATGCACGTTCACGATGAGATCGTGGTGGAATCAGACGCCGACAAGGCAGACGCCGCGCTGGCCGACATCCTGAGCATCATGTCCACCCCACCGGAATGGATTGCTGACATCCCGCTCGCGGCTGAAGGGGCAATACTAACCCGCTACACAAAATGACCTACCGCTATATTGAAAATCTACGCAGTGCCGCCGCAAGGAAGACCGCCGACCTTTCCAAATTCAAACCTTCAGTCCCGCCGTTTTCTTCCAAAGCGGAATACAGGGCATGGTGTGCGGATACAAAAACCAAACACGTATTTTATTCCACGGTCGAGGGACGCGCCCCATCAAAACGGGTATCCTCCGAGAACCCCACCAACAAAGTCTACGGCATCGTAGCGGACTACGACGCGCCCGTGGACTGGAGTCTGGTGGACGGGAAGATAGCGACCATCTGCGCGAATAGCCTGCCGACATGGAGGTCAAAAACATACAGCGGGTATATCCGACTGGTCTGGGAATTCGCGGAAGCGATCCCCGTGCCACCGGACATGTTTGCCGCGTTCGCCAAGGAGATGAAGAAGATCCTGAAGCTGAACAAAATCTTCGCTGGCTTCGACGAGACATCGTTAAACCCGTCACAATATTTTGAGTTAGGGTCCGACTGGCACAAGATCGGGGTGCCTTTGCCCAAGGCGATAGTCCACACAGCCCTCCTTAAAGCCGCCGAGACCAGCCCACCGCAATCTGGGGACACCGCCATCCCTATTGACGTTGTCGCAGAGAAGGTAAGATCCGACTATGGGCATCGGTGGGTGGGTCCATTTGAAGTCGGAAGCAGGGGGCCACTGTTCTGGATCGACGACGGGATCGACCGTGAAGGTTGTCAGGTTACAGATGATGGGATGATCTGCTACAGCGACAGGGCGGGGCGCGGATTCATATCGTGGCGCGACATCTTTGGCCCATCCTTTGTCGAAGAGTATGAGCAGAAGAAGCTCGGCGCTCTCCTCGACGAATACTGGTTCAACGGAAAGCGGTTCTTCAAGCTGTTAGATAACATCGCCGTTGAGATACCAAGGGACCAACTCGTTCTGGAACTCAGGCAAATGGGCTTCTGCCCGAAACAGAAAAAGGGCAAACCCCTGTCGGAGGTTGAGGCTGCGATCCTCGTAATCAGTAACCAGAATCGTATAACGGAAATAGCTCCGGTTATCTTCTCAAAGGACCGCGTGGTGGAATGCAACGGCAACCGCATCCTGAACACCGCAACCATTGAACCAGTGGAACCTGCTGACGACGGAGACCCGAAGAACTGGCCGTTCCTCCACGCGTGGCTATCCCAGTTATTTGAAAACTCCACGCCACGACCAACAACAGATTACTTCTACGCGTGGTTAAAGAGATTCTACGAAGCCGTCCTTGAACGGGAAACGATGCAGGGGCAGGCACTTATTCTGGTTGGCCCCACTAACAAAGGCAAAAGCCTGTTATCTAACAGAGTTATCTCGGGCCTCGTCGGTGGGTTCTCCGACGCGTCTGACTACTTGTCCGGCCACACAAAATTCAACAGGGATCTGGGCCGCGTAGCGGCATGGGTGATCGACGACACGACAAGTGCCAGTTCCTTTCAGGATCAACGGAAAGCAACTGAACTCATCAAACGGGCCGTGGCAAATCCTCGCATCGAGTATATGGCGAAGTATGCAGATTCCATCTCGGTCCCGTGGGCAGGACGGGTAATCATGTCATTGAACATGGACGCCAACAGCTTATCCGTGATACCCGCCCTTGACAGTAGCAACCGTGACAAGCTCATGGCCTTAAAAGTGAGTGATTTTGCCACAAGCAACTTCCCGCCTAACAAAATGCTGGAGGCCACCATCAAGACAGAACTCCCCTTCTTCGGGAAGTGGCTGCTGGACTGGACGGTCCCACAGGAGATCGAGGCATACGGACGGTTCGGAGTGGTCAGCTTCATCGACATCTCGGTATCGTCAGCCGCTTACGACAACTCGTCCCGCTCGGCAGTAGCGGAACTGGTCGAGTTCTTCGCCAAGAAGTGCCGCGCCTTGAATGGAACACTGAAGAGTTGGGAAGGAACCCTGACCGAGTTTCAGGTGACGCTGCATGACTTCAACAACGGGCGTAACGTGGGGATGTCTAACAACCTTGAATTCGTCCGGCGCGGGATGTCGGCGTTGGAAGAAGCAGGGAAAGCCAACACACATATTCGTCCGGTCAAGTCGGTTGGGCGCGGCGGCGGCAAGGTGTGGACGATCAGTATCGAGGAGAAATATGACATTATCCCCGCCGTTGTGGTTACGTCATAGTGACGACGGGGACCGTAAGCTGGAGATCGGAATGTGCCACCCCGACACCTTGTAGGTGAACCCGTAGTCGTCTTCCTCGCCCTTACGTTTGAACTCGCCCTGTTCCATCAGGCGGTTCTTGGTGATCCAGCCCAGCATCCACGCCCGTGTCAGATCCTTGCGGACACGAACAAAAAAGTAGTGGCTGGCCTTGAGGGGTTTACTTTCAGGACAGACTACAGAGGCCGTGAAATGGGGCTTGGGCGTATCGCGGCATGTCTTGGACTTTACGTCAATTTTTCTATTCCCCATTAAGTAGTCATGGGTGCGGCTGTAGTTGCCAACGTATTTGGAGTCGGGGAAAAGAAGCTCAAATGCGATCTCACCAAGGAAGCCCGTCATGCGCCCCGCACCACGGGTGAATGAGTTCGGGAGCACCCCAAGGTTCTGACTTCGCTCGAAAGCCTGCTTTACGTTCTCGGAGTTCGGTTTGAACTTTATGAGCTTGCCCCTGCCCTCTTTTGAGAACTGGCGAGGCAGTTTCTTTTTCACAACCTCAGTAGCCGCCCTTCAACCTCTTCTCGACAGCTTCAGGAAAAGAGTCGCGGACACGGGACGACTTCTTCTTTTTGGAAGATGAGTGGACGTATCCCTTCTTCCCAAGCGCGATGTGCTGGGCGTAGGTGTTTGCACGAGATGTCTTGCCCGTCTTAGGGTGATACATCAGATGCGGCTTGAAAGTATTCTTTGTCCTCTTAGGCATTATTTTGTTGGAATCGTTTTGTGAATCTTTCCCACGCTGGAAAATAGATTTCGTCCATGCACCTCACGATGCTCTCTTCCTCGTAAGATTCGGAATAACTGAGGCCGGAGATGGCGAGACTGGCGTGGAGCATCTCGTGTCGGACGGTGTCGTGGAGTTCTTTTCCTTTGAGTGTCTTGTCGATGGTGATGAGCTTTCGCCTGTGGGAATACATTCCATAACAGTCGTCGTCCCCTAGATCCCCCAGCCGGATTCGGACCCGAACCCCACCGATAGTTATGCTCTTGGGGATGCTCATCCTTCTGCAAACCTGATGGCGGCGCGGGCGTAGACTCCGGCCAGCTTGTCTCGACTGTCGTTAATCATCTCCCACTCACGCACGTTACTCCCAAAAAAAGGTTCCGCGATAACGGCGTAGGGCGGGACTTTGCGGAGCAGATAACTGCCGCGTTGTTTCGGGCCGCGTGGTTTAGCGCCCCGAGACTTCATGTCTGGGTAGGCTTCTTCCATCTCATCACGCAGGGTTTCGGCCAGCCGCTTCCCTCCGCTACTGGTATGCCAGTAAAGCCACTCGTGGCCCTTGGCAGATGGACTGGCGGAATTGAAATGTAGCTCTATGACGGCCCCGACGTTGTCTTCTTTGAGCTTGCGAGCCAGATAGTTAATTGCTCCGGTGTAGCTTCGGGCGGGATAGTGGTCGTAGATAACGTAATCGCCCCCACTGGCCCACCCGTGGTTGTTGCTCAACACATGCCCAATCCGGCGGACCATGTCGCGGTTGAAATCCCATTCAGACAGGACGTAATCGCCTGTAGTGTATGCCCCCTGATCGCCAAGGCGTGAGTGGCCACATGCTAACCCGATTTTCATTTCTTGTATTTAGAGAGCAGCCGATACAAGGAGGCAAGGCCGACCGTGATGCCAACGACTAAGGAGCCAACTCGCAGCCAGTATTCAAACTGTTCCTGCATACTCGTGATAAGCCCGATGGTGGGTGCGGCCATTCCTATCAAGGAGTCGATGATGCGGGGGTTCATTATCATTTCTCTCCAATGATTACGGCACGGCGATAGCTGTAGTCGCTGTGGAATTTATGATCTTTCCGCCCAACAAGGACGCCCTCTTTGAACTGGTAGGACTGCCCGTCAATCAGAGTTACTGTCGGTGGATCGTATAAGGCGCTTGCGTTCGCGCTCGATGCGTTTAGCGACCCGCTCGATGAGCAACTTGCTATGAGCGTCACCAATGGAAGCAAGGCCATCAAGGCGATCTTCCAAAGCGTCGAGATGTCGGTCTCGTTGCAGTCGGACATGTTCGATGTAGGCATTGAGTGCCGCAGTTAAAAGACGGAAGAACGTCTTCACTTGCTCTTAGCCTTGCCCACGTTGAGGGCGAGCCACGATACGACGGAAGAAATGCGGTTTACCCATTTATTGTCGGACTCGTTTGGAGTCATGGTGGCGATGAGGGAGGCCACAGCGATGACGCTGGCAACGATTTGCAGAAGCTCCTCTTTGTTCTCGGTGATGTATTGGATCATGGTAGGGGTTACATTATGTTACTGGTGTAGGCTCCCACACCAGAGGGATCAAATCTAATGGCGGGCTTGGCCGCGCCACGGTGTGCGTCCAGTTGCTCGTCGAGCAAGGCGCGGCACACGGACCAGTGGTAATTGGACCGCTCAACGTCTGCGTTCTCTTCGGCAATGGAGCCAAGGAGCGCGTGTTTGATTGCGTTGAGGCTGGAGATGTAGACAACGTCCGTGCTGTCGATCAGCGTTTTGAACTTCCGCTTGAGGAGCAGCCGCAGCGACATGGTCTTGGAATCCCTGTTGTCGATCCGGTAGCGGCGGTAACGGGTGACTTGGTTGGCTTCTTGCAGATCATTGGCGGCGACCAGAGAAGTCGAAGATCCTGTCTCTTCCCAAGTTAACTTAACGGGGTCTGTTAAGTTAGCCGTCCCCACCCTTATCTCACTGATGCTGGTTATATCGACATTATGCGGGTGCGTTATAAGACTAGCCTCACTCCCACAAGTAAACTTACCCCCCACAGAACCAGAATGGGGCGAAGTGGGGTCGGAGGTGTTTGTCCCATCCGAAAAGGTAACATGAACGGTCCCAGATGCGGGGAGGTGTGCCGCGGGGCTGACTGGGCTCAAGGTCAAGGAATAGGTCTTCCCATCCACAGGCTCCTCGACCGTTGCTGAGTAGCCGTCGTCCACGATCCCGAAAGCAGCCATGGTGTTCTCCCCAGCCGTGTCGTCCCGCCCAGCCAGTCGGTAGTCGTGGAATTGGCTGCGGACTGCGCGAGGGTAAGAATAATCAGTAGTGCTCCCGTCCGTGTCTACAAGAGCCGAAATAATTGACTCAGCATCGTCGGGGATAGTGAACGTGCTGGCCGTGGTGGTGACAACATCCTCAAAGACGAGGTCGCGCCACATGCCCATATTGTAGAGGCGTGGGAGGGCCAGATTCAGTTCTTTCAGGAACTGGGCGGAGTTAGCACCCTTGGACCCGCATACGTCTAGCAGGGCATCCTCGACGCCTTGAACGGTCAATGTGGCCATGGTTCAAAGTAGCAGATGGGGGGTCAAGGGTCAAGGGTCAGGCCAGTGGGCAGGGGGATCGTGAAGTCAGGGTCTTTTGCGGTTTCCTGTGCTTTTATGTAGTCAGGAAAATCTTTGTCTTTAACCGAATAAATCCTGACAGGCATAGTTGTGTAACCATTATCCAGCAAGACCGTAGCCCTGTGCCTTCCCGCGTGTTCTGTGACCCTGCCGTCTTGTAGCGTCAGATGAGGAAGATTGAAAAAAGGAACCCCCCTGTTAAAAATAACTCTCGCGGTAGTGCGTTCTTCTTTAGCCAAAAACGTGGCGAGGCCCAGAAAATCTTTAGGGCTTATTAAAAATAGCTCGGGCTTGAACCCACTAGGGGGGAAAGAGTATTTAGTAAAACTGCCCCCTTCAAAACAAGAACAAGCGCACTTAGCTTCCCTCATCGGCTACCCTCATCAAGAGGAAGATCGACCAATAAACGTCACTAGATATGTCTTGGGTCACTTGTTCATCTTCGTTCACAGACCCTAACTTTACACGGTATGTTCCTACTTCAATAGTGCCGTTTCCAGTGTTCTGTCTGTCAAGTGCGGTGAAAGAATTATCTACAGCAGGTATGTCTGACTGAGCCGTCCCCCCGTCTACCGTCACCCAACACTTGGTGACCTTATCGTTATCGTCATCGTCAAGGTCAACTTTCCAGTAAAGGTAAACGTCACCATACCCGTCCAGTTGGTGGTATTTTGTGTCGTTGTCGTTAAAGTTAATCCCCGAAGACATTACCGCCCCGTCTTCCGTGTTTATTGTAGGGACTTTTACATTTAGACCGCCTACGGCTGCTTGTCCCGATTGACCGTGCGTATGGGCTAAGTTAGTGATGGGGACTGGGCCTCCACGAGCGGGGATCTCGATAGTTGCGGGGCCGCTGCCCGTAACCTCATATGTTCCCGTAGGCCATGTATCAATATCCTCTGTTAATAAGGTGTCTGGAGCGGAGAGGGTATAAAAAAGGTTAAGCTCATCAATCCTCCAAAGCAACTGCCCGTAAGCAACCTTGGCCCCGTCCGAGCCGTGCATCAGCGCAAACGCATGGGGGCGGTGCCGAAGTTCATCCTCTTCAGGGCGGTGGGAGTTAGCATCGGCACTGCCGATAATGGAGCCGGAAGGTTGCTCCGGCGTGGGCATCGGCCTTTGCAGCGCGTCAAAAGAAACACTGAGGTCGGGGTTAAAATCCTGTGCCATTAAGGTGCGTAAACGTCTATGATTTCCAGCAAATAGCCGCCCCGAAAAGGCTTCTGGGCGGCAGACCCGACAAAGCTACTCGGCCAGTCCGTCGGGTCAGATGCCAGAAGCCAAGGCTTGGGGAACGCATAATCCCCCATCTTAAATGTAGGGTGCTCGGTGCCAATAAAGTCAGTCAATGTAATTGGCCCACTCAGCACATTACTAACACTTACACTATATAGCGCCCCGGTGTATCTCCCACTAGTCGTCTTGAAAACCTTGGGTTCAGGTATGGTGCCTTCAGAAAAAACAGTGCTTTTCCATACTTGCCGGACCCTCATCTTGGTCGGGCCGCTGTGACCCCCCTTCCCTTCTTTCATACGAGCAGTCACCGCAGTATTGTTAGCGCCGTCTTTTCTAGCAACTGATGTAAAAACCAGACCATCTAGCACAGCAGGCCATGTGAAGTTCTGATATGTGTAATAATCCCTGATAACTTTGCCGCCGAGATGGTCAGTAAGCCCCTGCGGGATAACATCCTGCACGGTAACCTGCCACCAGTCGTGACTTAGTTGTTGGACTTCCTTGTTCACCCCCGTAGCAGACAGACCCCACGCGGTGGGATCGTCTGCGGCAGTTTCTATTGCAGCGGATGAACCCGTAAGGTCGGCCCCAGCTTCACCACGATAGTAAAGTTTTATCTTAGTCTCCAGAACCTTGTCTGTGGCAGAGTCCAGCTTCTGGGTAACGATGTCCTGACGGTTAAAGTAAACCCGCTGCTCGACAACGAAGAGGCCGTCCAATTCCTGATCCCCGATGCGCTTCTGCTGGCGTGTGAGCAGAATATGGGTGTCTGCAAACTGATTGAGCGGGTCAGGCATGGCACCCCCCGCCGGATACTCAGTGTCGGCGTCAGCAAAATCAGACCGCAAGGTCACATAGGTCCGCACTACGGTATCATATTTGTTCCCACCCAAGTCCGCTTGGCTGTATTCAAAGTTGTAATCGTCTTGGTGCAGGCGTTCAGCGGCATAGTAGTATTCAAAATATAGCCCTTCGCCGTCGGCCTGCTTCACATAACACAGCTTGTGGGTGGGGAACTTTTCCGTGTCAGGGTGTGCGGTCCCGTATTGTGGGTGGGATTTGTAAACAATGGTATTGGCCGCTGTAACATCAGCAGCGTCCCATGTGCTGGTTGAACCAGACCCACGGACAAAATAAACAAAATTGTTGTCTGTCTTGGACCTTATCTCAAAAGTTCCATTTGCGTTAAGGCCGTTGTTGCCGTCTGGGGCGTTTATAACAGTGACAACATCCCCAACAACATAACCGTGGGCCGTAGAAGTCACTTGAACAAGGAACCCCGATTCGTGGTAGTCCCCGTCATAGGTGCCACCAGCCGTAACCTCAACCGCCTGCGTAGCAGACGAGATAGATGTTACCGTTTTACCGCCCCCAGCCCCAACGGTCTTGGCATCAACGGTCTCGTAAAACAGAAGGTCCGCAACGCTTGGTGATACAAACGAAAGGACGCTCTGGCGTTCTGGCGACGGCTGGTTGCGTTGGAGAGGCATGGTTCACTTATTCGTCGCTTTTGTTCAGGGTAATGTCGTTACAGCCCCAGCGTAATCGGGGCTATACTGCTCTGCCCACGCAACGAGTTCACTCGATGGCGGGTCGCCTGATGTTTGCAGGGTGAGAGCAGGCCCACTACCCAACTCCCAGAAAGAATGGTAAATTATTCCAGTGTGAGCATCAAGAACGTCATGCGTCTGCTCATAGGCTGTTTTTGTAACGGATAGCTGTCCGACTACCAGACCAGTGAGGGTGGGAAACCGTAAGTAAATATCAGAAAATCTAATGACAGGGTGGCTGCTCGCTTCAGCGAGATCGGCAATCTCACTCGGCACATACGCCGCCAAAGCCCCGCTGGGCGTGTCTTCTTGGTATCCGCTTATCGCGGCGACGGGAAGAACTGTAATTGGGCCATCTGAAATTAGACTGCCCCCAAGGAATACTTCGTCGCCATCGACAGTGACCAAAGGGACATCAATGCTGTCTACATAAATAGTGAACCCCTTCATTATGAATCCTGTGTGGTTAAGTCTGTGTGGCCAATCCCGACACAAACATCATAAATAAGCCCCGCCAGTGTTTCTGCATTAGCCGCAGATAGCCCCGAAGTTATGCCAACCGAAGATGCGTTCCCGACAGTGGAGCCACTTAGTAAAGAAATCGTCGATGATGGTGTTGATCCACCTGACTTGGTGGCCGTTACATTCTCCACGGCGCGGGAGGCTTTGATTCGTGTCATTGCTACGGCATTGACTAACCGTGTAGCAACAAATACTCCGTCCTGCTTTTCGGAGGTGGACTTGATGTTCGCGCTGTAGCCCGAACGAAATGCTGTCTCTCCAGTGTCCTGCTTTAATTGAAAATTACTGCTGCTGCTGGTGTAAGCATTGACATAGTTCGATGTCTGACGGGTCATGTTCGTGCCAGAGAAAAAAGCCCCGCAGTTATTATGGGCTATCCCCAGCGATGATACGGTATGAGATGTAGTGATGCTCTCGTTAGCAAAGGTTGCGTAGCCGTCATTCATGTCCCCAGAAACAGGGGCAGCGGCCCACGACTCCGTGGAGGTGGGGTTCATCACATCGCGCAATCCGGCATTAACCGAAAAGCCGAAGAAGAACATCTTCTTGATTACCGACCCAAGGCTGTTGGCATCGAGGGCGTCGAAAAAATCAGATATTGCGCTCCTCTGCGCGGTGCTGAATCCATAAGAATCATTTGCCACCACCTTATCCATGTATGCCGCCGCTTTAGGGTGGTATAGCAATCTAGGCGGGGGACTCGCCCCGATCTTCGCTGACAGACCTAAGCGCATTAGGCTGCGTGGTAACAGAGGACGGTTCCAGAGCGGAGCTTAACTGCGGCAAACTGCCCGTAAATAGTAATTCCAGCAGGGACAGTTACGCCATCAGCGGCAGAATCACTCCGTAGAAGTTTTTTGCCGTTGGTTGCTGAATCGGTGAGTTCGGGCCATTTAGAATGGTCCCCGTCAGTATAGCTGCCATCACTGTCGTCATCGTAGCCATCAAATATGGTGTCCTCGATGACGAGGATTGCACATATTTCTTTCACCACTCCTTCAGTTCCAGTGAGCATAGTTGCCCCCGCCTCCCCGAAGGATTGTTTGTCGATATTGGATGTTGCCATGATTGTTGGTTGTTGAATTATGCGTCACCAGCACCGATCTGGACGGCCATGTAAGTAACGTCTACGTTTCCGGTGTTACTTTTTATCCTCACGTTACCGTAGTTCTCTATGCTTATCAGATTGGTTTGCCCGTTATGGAGGACAAGGTGAATGGTTGTCCCTTCGTCGAGTGATAGCTGTAGCTCAGAAGATCCTGTCGTGTTTTCGTTCTTGAGAAGCAACATGACCAGACAAGAAGCGGGGTCAACTTCACCATCGTCTAACGCCTCGTAACTGGTAGAGACAGTCTGCGTGGCCAGCAAAAAATCTGTTGGGTCAGCCGAAACAGTTGACGAATCATTAAAGGCCAAAGATACATTGCCAATAGACAGGGACACGGTGTGGGATACTGACTTAGCGGCCATACGTTAAAGCAGTTTACAGATTTCCAGTTTAGGGTCAAGGCTGTCGCTGGGACAGGCGCTTCTCGATCATTACCATAAAGCCGCTGCCGTCGTCGTGCTCATCATGGTGATCGTCTCCGTGATCTTTGTCGCCGCCTTCGCCGTGACTGCTGAAAACGTAGTCTCGCGCTGAATCGAGATAATCCGTAGCTAGGGTTATCTTTTTTTTAACCCATTCCTCATGGACATGGGGACACTCGCACTGTGACATGTGCTCCAGCAGGGCATCGGCATTCTGCTTCAGGTTGTTAAGCTGGTGCTGAACCATCTCGTGGCCCTCGTCCACCTTGCCCCCCTCGGGCGCAGCGCCCTTGTTCTCAGGGGCGTCCACGGGGACCATGTCGCCCTTCTTGTTGTCGTCGTGGGGGTGCATTGTTAAAATCCTTCACCTAACCCGATGGCATACCCTTCTTCTTTAAGAACCTCAAGTGCCTCGGAAGGGGTCATGTCGGCAAATCGTTCGTCACTGAGGTGTGCGCTGAGTTTGGCCAAGGCGTCTTCGTCAACGCCCTCCTTTGGGGGTCCGCCTGTTAGCCTTTCAAACACAGTCGTTGCGCTCTGCTCTATCATCTCCGGTGAGAAGAACGACACGGTGGGTTCCGCTTCGTCGCCGTCATCATCATCACCGAAGCCTTCGTCGTCTGGTTCTGGGGCGGGTTCTTCTCCATATCCGGCGTAAGGAAGTAAATCGGCCCCAGTTATCTTGGAAGTGTCAACACCCTCATCTTCAGCGTAGCCCCCCTCAAATTCTGAGGGAGGGGCCGTATATAGTTCTTCAGCAGGGGCAGGGGCAGGGGCAGGGGCAGGAGCAGGGGCTTTGCCACGAGCAATATCCCGCGCCAGTGCGGCTTCAAGATCAGGATCTAACTGTATCCCTTCTCCTCCTCCTGCTTCGGTATAAATATTTCCCGTCGTTGGGTCCACCACCACATCGTCCGCTGCCGGTTCTCCCGCTGGTTCTCCCGCTGGTTCAGGCTCTGCCCCTTCAGCCGCTTGCTTGTCGAGCGCCATCTTCCTGAGCATCCGGCCTCGGAAGTCTGCGAAGGTCTTGGCCCTCTCGGGGTCCAACATGCCTTGCTTGTCGAACTGCGCGTCTACATATTTTTTTTCGTAGAATTCTTTGTCCCGCTCATATTGCGCTTCAGGGATGAGCGCGGGTAGCCCCTGTGCCTGAAGTTTCGCGGACGTTTGTGCGAGCCACTGGTTGTTGCCAGTGAAGTAATCTCCAGTTCGGGGGTCAACCATAGCGGCCCCGTAGCTTGAGGCAGGGAGGTATACTTCTTTCTTGGGGAGGGGTTCCCCGTCGGCTCCCCTTGCCACACCGTATTTGGAGGCGTGAAAATACTCTGGCCCGAGTCCCTGCTTGGCTCCCGCAGTGAGGATCATGTCGCGTTGCTCTTGGGAAAAGTCGCCCCCAAATATGTTGGCGGGCAACCTAACAGCGGCCCCCTCCGGCCCCTTCAGGTAGTCATGGATTATGGCACGGGGTTTGGGAGCAGTCTCTGATCCTTTTTGGGAAGGGTGGGCCGCACGGGCCTCTTCATCGAGAATTTTCTGCGGGTCTCTTAGCTCGTCGTCCGGTGTGCCTTGGAGAGGCAACGGGCCGAGGTTAGGTTTCGTTTCCGTTTCCTTTTTCTTCTTCGGCTTTGGTTTGGCAGCCATAATCGTAAAGTAAAATCCCGAACCCCGAAGGGTTACTCAGGGTTCGGGATTTATGGTTAGGGTTGGAGGTGGAAATTTAATCCAGCAACGTACTGGCCTTGAGATTGGTGAGAGAGATCGCTTTGACTTTCTGCTCTGACACATCATAAACAAGAATCAGGTCGGCGGCAACAACATCGCTCGACCCCAGTTCTTCAAGAGTGGGAGTATCATCAAGAGTAGGCATAATCGTAGTTGGGTTATGCGCGGGGTAACGGGTTAAGCCGCTACCCCGCACAAGTTAAACCTAGACCGCAGCGGGGGTGCTGCTGGTGCGAAGGAAGAGGATGACGTAACCGAATTCGGTTTTGATCGGCTTCGACGCACTGGCCATGATCCCCCTGAAGAAACCAATTTGGCCGTCAGGATTGCGAATAACATCGGCAATATTCGTCCACTTGAATTCGCCTTTGTATGACACGGGATCAAACTTGAGACCACTTACATTACCAACAGGGGTAGGAATCAGGGACTCCATCACATCTTGGTGAAGAATGAATGCGGCTTCAACAGCGGCGCTGTCGTAGGCCGTGTTCATCACGATCTTATTATTGGTCTGATCCACATCATAGACGGGGACTTGAACCAAGTTGTTATTGTCACCTGACAACGCGACATTGAACCGAGGGGCCATGTCATCAATCAGGTGGTAGAACCCCCTGAAGGACTTCTCAACACCAAGGGGGGCGATGAGATCGCTGACCTTGGCATTGTTGTAGCGGATGTCATCGCGGAAACCTGCTTCGGTCTGGAGTTGGTAGGAAGCCTCCGAGGAACACACAAGGGTGAACACGGGGCGTCCGTTCTCACGACCGTAGGCGTTGTTGCCAGCACCTTTACGAACAAGCTGGAAATATGCTTTATCCAGAATTGCGTTGGAGATGTTGGCATCGGTGCCGACTGTATCTCCTGAACCGGAGCCATCGCCACCATCAGTGATGGTATCGTCAACATTAAGAAGATCATCTCCTGTCTCTCCGTAGAGGGCTTTACCTTCAGCCCCTGTAGAGAAGACAGAGGAAGCGGCTTGGGCATAGATCACGTTGTCGGCCTGCATACCAAACTGTTGGCGGTAGCGATCTTCCCAAGACTGACGGGTGGATTCCTTGAGGAGATCCATGATAGCCCGAAGCTGCTCGGTGCGATGCACAGCGTAGCGAAGTTCCTCGACGTTGATACGCGGGGATTCGATTACTGCGCGGCTGAGACTGTAAGTCTTGAGCTGCTTGGAGAAGTCGATGATGTTAACATTGCTGCCTTCAGTTGGGAGCGAGGCAGTCGTGTCAGTCTGCAAGGCGGTGAACCCGCGAGAAGCGCCGAGCGTGTCATTGCCCATCGCAGACCAATCCGTGCCAACTTCTGAGTCGGCTGGAGAGGCCCCAAGGCTGTTTGCCAAAGGCGTGATAGGCAGCGCACGGTCATAAACCAGTGTGCTGAGTTGATAGCCCATTCCTTCAGGGAAGGCGGCTTTTTTGATGAGGTCGATCCAAGGACTGGTGTGCAGAGTGGCTTTATGAATATCATTGCCAATCCGCCCAGCTTCTTGGGTCAGAATCGTGTTAATGTCAGCCCCTGCGCCAGTCGTGGGACCGGTTAGTGAGCCGGGAGGTCCGAATGCCATTGTATTGAAAAGTAAAAAGTTGGATGAGAAGATAGGCCACTCCCCTTGTTGGGGCGTAAAGCGGCCTGACTGAATTGGTGAACGCTGCCTAACTAGAACTACTTATACGGCTAGAGCAACCGACAGGTTCGGGTGGTATGGTTTGGAACTCAGCCCAAGAACAGCAACTTTGTAGAACTACTTGTGGCTAGAGCAACCTCGTCGTGTATGGGGCAGTCTTAACCAAGAATACAAAAATGTCAATAGGGAAATTATTCGGCCTCGCTAGTAATCCTGCTCTTGTATAAATCCTCAGTCAGCTTCTCAACCCGCTTCTCCAACGATTCCAGCATCATGTTCTGGCGGACATCGTCGGGGAGAGAGCCACTGCCCCATTTTCCGGCGGGCCATTTTTCCACAAAATCCGAGTTTTTGGCCACATCACGACCCATCATCTGGATCTGGAAATCGTTGTGCTGAACCTGCGAAGTAGTGCTAGACGCCCACCAGACTATCCCAGCCGCCTGAATTGCGAGGCCGACGTAAAGACCAATCTTAGAATCCGGTTTAGGTTCGGTAGACATTGCGGGATTATTTTCCCACAAAGTCAGTCAAAATCAAGGCGGGGCTACCTGTTCAAATTATTTGACCCGAACGCCGCATTGATGGCGTCTTCAAACGAAGAATCCGCCCCAGCGCCACTAGCAACCTGACCGGAGGACGGCGTGTTGCCAGACATGGTGGGTTCCGCGCTCTCGTATTCCGCCAGCCTGTCAGTCAGGGTGGCATTCTCAGCCCGCATGGCGATGAACTCACGGACCACGGTGGGGAGAAGCTGTGCAGAAATCGAGTTGAAGGTAAAATCTACAGGGTGCATGACGGAGGGGTCTACTTCAGCCGCCTTCTCCTGAATCGCGGCCATGTCCAGCCCCTCGACGCCAGACAGGAACGGGAGCTTCTGCTGGACCCGCTCGGCCACATTCTGGGCTACTTCCTGCCGGACGCGCAGGTTTTCCGCCGCCGCGTGCTGAGATTGGCGCTCCGCGAGGAGTTCTGCCTCCTTCATCGCGGCGTCTGAATTTTCCCACAGGTTGTTCCGCATTTGAAGAACGGGGTCAATTTGGTTAACCAAGTGATAAATTTTTGCGCGGTCCCTGTCAGAAACATCATGCAAAACGTCGTTCAGGGCGCGGTCCTGTTCTTCTTGGTCGGACAGGGACATGGCGTCAATGAGGGAATCAGAGTCTGCCCCATACCTCTCAGCAATAGCAGAGGCTTCCTGCACGATATTCTGCAAGGGCAACGCAACCGCTTCTTGGTAAGCCTGTGTCTGCTCCAGATTGGTAAACATCTGGGCTTGTTCGTATTCAGCAATTTTTTGCTGAAGCGCCTCAACGTCTTGTGACTCGGCCAGCCCAGACAGTTCTTTAATTTTTTGTTCATACTCTTCCTGCTGTTGCCGGAGAGTCTGTAGCTCGGTGCTGGTGTCCTTCAGTTCAGACTTCAGTTGCTTGAATCGGGAGGCAGCTTTCGGGGTCCAGTCGTCACCGATGTCCTCGGAAAGATTAGCAGTGGGGTCGGGGGTGTCCTCTTGGACGGCTTCGGCCTCCGGCTCTGGTGTGGGTTCCGGCTCTGGTTCAGGAGTAGTAATAACGTCCTGTGGTCCGTCCGAAGTCATTTCTTCAAAAGCCACATCCAAGGCATCCATGAAAGAATTTCCTGAATCCTCGCCAGCGTCAGGGACGTTCGCGGTTACTTCTGCTACGGGGTCTGCTGCCGGAGCCTCGGCTGCTACGTCATTCGATGTGGGTCCACTCATCTGGAGTTATGTTTGTTTGTTTATCTGCGGGCGGGTTAGCTAATTTATACAAATCATTTAGCGCGTCACGGTAACCAGCATACCAAGCATGGCGCTGTGCGTTCCCCGCCTCATCTTGCAAAGTATTAAACGAGGGTCCAGCTATTTCCTTCAGAGTGGCCGCAGCTTTCTTGAAAGCATCCGACTCCAGAAGCTCGTGGAGGGCCTTGACGGTGACCAGATCCCGATACCAGCGGTCGAGGGGGATTGGGGGCGTTATCTCTTTTTTAGGCATCTGAATTCTTCCGCTCTTCGCGCAACATTGCCTTTGCCAAAATAGCATAGTTCACAATGTCGTGACAGGCATCTTCAACACTTTCGTCGGGGACTTGTAGTTCCTTGTCGTTCACAAACGAGCGGATTCGCTGGATCTTGTCGAGGACACGCATCAGCAGTCCGTGGACAGGGTGAATGCCTATCACTACGCTACTCTTGAAGTTGGCAAACGGGTCGGTAGCATCCTTGCCGCCCGTGTAGTCTGAATTTTTTGTTCGCATGATGTCCTTGCACTCGCGGCAAGTGACATCATGTAGCTCAAGGAGTTCTTTCGAGTTCACTGTTTTCACGGAATTCTAGCGCAGCCTTCGCATCCCGTATAGCCATTTCTTGGTCATGTTTTTTCTGCTTGATGGACATGTCCAGTTCCGCCTTCTCTTGGGCGATCTGCATCTTCACCTGATGCTCCATCATCTTGGCATCAGGTTGTTGGGGCTGTTGTGGTTGCCCTTCCTCGCCGCCTTGCTGGGCTTGGTCCCGCTGCATCTTCTGGAGAGCCTTCATCGTGTTGTTGATGACCTCCTCGGCATACTGGAGAACTTGCTGGGTCTGCCCAACCAGTCCTTCCAAGGCAGGGTCGCCTGCCGTGAGTTGAACCGTCTGGCTAACGTGCTCGTAGAATGCCTGCACCGCAGGGAGCGCCTGCATCGGGTCGGCTGCCCCTGTATTGAGTTGTTCAATTAACTGGTTAAGGGCCGGAACATGGACTTCCAAATGTGTGCCGTGCAACTCGTTCCCTACAACCGGAACCTGTGATCCCGCCATCAGTTGCTGGTTCTCAAAGTAAGCAATCTTGAGATCAATAGTCGGACGCTTCTCAACTTCAGCCGGAACGTAACGGTCGGCGAGGTCATGCCCCACACGAGTAGATACAATGTCGCGGGTCAGGTTGCGGCGGCCAACGTCGTCGAACTGGCCGCTGATTCCTTGAAGCTCCTTGAGGGCAACCATCCGGTTGGCGTGGCTCCCGTTACCGATTGATCTAACAGCTTTGGTGCGGGCTACGTCGAGGGTCTTGATAAACTCCTTGGGGACTCCCTTCGCTTCGCATCGTGCAAAGAAGTCATTGATGGCCTTGTCAGGTTTCTTGGTTGTGACCACCCGACGAACCACCTCGCGCAGGAGTCGGTTCCAACTGGCGTAGAACAGGTTGAGGCTCGCCCCCGACAGACGGGTGGTGACATCCATGTCGGCCACGATCTGCATCTGGTTCCGGTATGGGGAACCCTGATTCGGGCCGTAGGTGCTGACGGTGTCCGTGTTCAACTGCAACTGCTGTGTCAGATCCTGCAAGGCAGGCTGGACCGCAGTGCCGAGGTTCGGGATCGCCTTCTCGACAATCTTCACGTTCGGAGACAATACGGCATACGCGCCGTAGTAAGTGAACTGCAATTCGTCCAGAGACCTTTGTGTTTCGGGTTGGATCATCACCGCAGAGGCGAGCATAGCTCCGTCAATCTGCTGGCAACGCAATCGGTTACTGGTCTGGACATGGGCAAAGATCCTCTGACCTAAGCCCCGAATTGAATGATAGGTTCCATTGCTGCCGACGCCGTAGGTGAACATCACATACGCCTGCTCGGCTTTTTCGTAACGAGAAACTTTCTTATACAGGAAATCCTTCGGGGTGTCTTCGGCGCAGATGTAATGACTAACGCTGCCGTCCATCTCCTTGACCCAGAAGTGCAGGACCGAAACCGAGGGGTTCTCGATTCCGGTGTAGATGTCGTTGTTCTTCAACTCCTGCTGCAACGCCTCAAAGTCGTCGTAGAGGCTCCTGTTATCTGTTCGCACGTTTTTCTGAATAACGCGCTTCACCTCATCCACGTTCCACCCGACCTTGGCCGCAGCCTTGGGGTTCTTGATGTAGGCAAACAATTCGTGCAACAGGTAGTTGCGCCGCCCGATGGCCACATCAATAGAGTCCTCGCTGGCGGGGGTTTGTCTCGGGATCAAAATATCCGTGAACCCACCGACACGGAACTTCCAGTCGTCGGGGGAATCGAAGTAGGAGACTGCCACCCCGTGCTTGATGAACGTCGTGCATAAACGGAGATAGGCGCTGTGGAATTCGGGCCAGTTCCGCATCAGGTGCGTCAGTTCCTCCGCGACGATTTCTTCCGCTGGCTTGACCTCGCTCGCTTCGCCCTGCGTTCCGCGCACCTCGACAAGTCTTTCCAAAGAAGAGTAAAGGTCAACATAAGCAGACAAAGCCACATCCAAGAGTCGCTGGGCATCGCCGAAATTCAGGTTTGTTTTGAGGCCCTGCCCGCTAAGGGCAAGGCTACTAGAATTGTAGGGAGCCGCCCCGTCAAACATCGAGTCGATGCGGGCGCGGTTCAACGAAGACTTCTCGTCTGCCGTGCGGAGAGTCGAGTAAATACCAAGCGCACTCTTTACGTCCTTCAGTCTGGTCTCTACGGGTTTCCCCTTCTCGTCCAAGGAACCAAGATTCAGGGTGTCGATGGTGTCAAGCGGGCGGTCGCTCATTGTCACAAGTGATACCGTTTTGACTACCTTTAGTCAATTATGTATATTTCAGGTTAAGGGACATGATGCCGGACGAGCCAGCCATGGTTTTGTTTTTGACCGCTACAGTTGCACTGCTGTGGGCCGTCACCAAACTTCTGGACATTTAACTGGGAAATCCGGTTGACACTTAACATGGTGCTCCCTACAAGGGGGTTGATGAAACTTCACATCATTGCAGCCAGTGCAGCATGTATCCTGTTTGGGGCATCATGTTCCACTTCGGACTTGGGCGGTTCAGTTCCCCTTCCATTCACTCAGCCAGCAACATCGGCTCAGTTGGAACTGGAACTTCGCCCACTCCCACCACGTTTCTGTATCGGGCTTGACCTCGTCCCTACTGAGGGCGAGTCCGAGGCGGAGAGCGAGACAGCGGAGTAGGGCTACAGTGTGGGGGCTTAGGCCCTACTTTAACAAACTGACAGGTAATCCCAGTCAGCCCCCACACAAACTTTATAACCCGCTACAGGAAGCGGCCCGTATCCCTGCGATTGCGGGGGCCAAGCAAGGACGGTAGCCACAACCTGTAGCGGGTTTCTTGTCGATCAGATCGACACATCTGTAGAACGTGTCGATTATTCAGGGCCACATCGACTTGAGGGCCTTGTCGATTCGCACCTTGCGGACCTTCCCGTCAGGGGACACCAGTGATGCGCTCTCCCACCCTTGGTGGTCGTGTGTATCTACAACGTGGATACGGTTGGCCTTGCGCCCCCGCTTGCACGGTTCGATGCAATAGAGCACCCCCAGTTCCGTGATCGCGTAGCGCGGGTAGTCCGGCAGGATCTTGGCTCCCTCGTCCTGAAGCACTTGTTCACGAGTCAGGGTGGGGGGTGGGGGTTTGTTAATACTGTCGTGGACGAAGAAGAACGGTTTCCCGTCCTCGCTCACGACCTTTGTTCGGAGCATGTCTCCCACCCACTGGGGCTTGAGAACGCGGTCTGTTTTCAGATTCATCACGAGGTTCGTGATGGGGTAATACGCGTAGTGCGTCGTCTTGGGGATTAGCTTGAAGCCGTCTGGAATTTGCATATCGGGGAATGAAAAGTTTTTCTGTAACTACATACCATATATTTCTATATATAAAGTATACTCTCTCAAGAAAAGTTTCCAAGTCAGGTTTGCAAATTCTGCCTTCTTGCCGCCTCACGTTCAGCCTTGAGTTCGCGGTAGCGTTCTGCCCGCTCGGCCAAAAGCCGCTTCCGGTGCTTGCGGTAGTAGGCTTTATTGTAGGCCAGCCTTCGCTTCGCTTTCTCGGGGTCGGTGCTCTCGTCGATCTGTCGCTTCTTGTTGATGCGATTTTTGTTGTTCTTGTAGTATTCACGCTGGTAGGCGCACCGCGCTTCCCTGTTTCGTTCGTAGTAGGATTCGTTAGCCATACCCGTCAATTAAAGCAGCCATACCATATTAGTCAAATTTTTTCACACACAGAGATATATATGGAGGGGGGCGGCGACGAAAAGGTGAGCAGTGGGGGGTGGCGTCCCTTCGGGAATGTTGACTATCCTGCTGCACTTACCATGGCTCCGGCACCATGGTTCGGGAATCCTGACTACCCTGCTCACCTTACTATGGCTCCGGCTTCCGGCCTCGGGCTGCATGGCTCAGGCTGCCGGATTCGGTGGGGAGGGCTGGCCTTGGCAGGCCCCCGATCCCTGCACCCTGACCCCTTGCTCCGGCCCCCTGAAACGTAGGGCTTGAGCCACTCCCCCTCGGCCCCTGTCTGTTAGATCCTCAGTCATAACCCACTTAGCCTCAACGAGTTACACTTGCATTTTAAGGCCCCTAGGAGGCCCGCTACGGGCTTTGACCCCCTCTCGGGGGTCTTGACCCTCGGAACCAATTCAAACGATTCAATACATTGTATATACATCATAACTCATTGATGCTCAATAAGTTACAACTCGTCTCTAACAGAATCTAACAGTTTCTGTTAGACTGTAACCCCTTGACCCTCAACACGTTACACCGATTCATGGTGCTATGAAACCTGCACTTAAAGCCGTTTCTGTTAGGGATTTCGGACCCTTTCGACCCTGTTTTTCAAGGGGTTTCCGGCACCCTGCACCCTCTATCCTGACCCCTGATCCGAGGGTGATCAGATGACCAATCCCTGTAACCCATTGACACTCAACAGGTTACAGGGTGAGGGAAAAAAGATACCTTAAGTGACCGAAAGATATTGACGATAAGCCCCCTTTCTGGTATAGTTTCACCATGCCAGTTACTACTACTTCCGACCGCCGCCCCTCCTCCGACGCCCTCTACGCCGAACTCGATGTCCTCAACGAGGCCATCGGTTCCCTCGTCGATGTCTTATCCGACAATCACCCACTCTGGGATAGCCTCTCCGAGGCCGAGGTCGAGGGCCGTTGGGCCGCTCGCAAGATCATCACCGAGGCCGCCGACTTACTCCAACGTCATGCTGATGGCACCTTTCAAGAGGCCCTCGACGCCGTCCACGCTGGCCGATAACCCCGCCCCGAAATCTCACCAACCTAAACTACCAACCATACCTGACTACCATGAATCTGATCCTCGCATCCTACACCTCCTCCCTCGCCGCCAACACCTACGCCTACTTCCCCACTCTTGACGAGGCCCACCTCGCCGTGAACGAGGCCGCCCTTGAAGCGGGAAGAACGGACCTCGCCGACTGGGCCGCGATCCTGACCAGCGCAACCTACACCACGGTCAAGGTCGGTCGGACCAAGTCCGATATCTGCGATGCCCTCAACGATGAGACCGGACAAGACTGGGTCCAGCCTAGTTGCTTTGCTTAATCCCGAATCCTGAACCACCAACCATACCTGACTATCACCATGAGCAGAGTTGACACCATCGCCCGCCTTTCGGCCCTTCGTTCCCCCCGTAAGATTCGGACCTCCTTCAGCGGGGCCGAGCTTATGGAGTGGTCGGACAAGGACTTGGAGTGGCTCCTGAACTTTACGAGGGAGAATTTCGCCAAGGAGGAGGCACAACCACCCCACCCCATTCACGCCATTGCCTTGGATCAACTGAGGGCCGAGCTGGCCCTCCTCGACGCTGAGATGATCCGGCGTCAAGGCTAACCCCGAATCCTGAATCCTGAATACTACCACTACCATGCCTACTCTCTCCACTCCCCACCTCTCCGGTCACATCACCCACGCCTCGGGCCGCCGAAAGACGGTCTGCACCTCCTCGGTCATCGCTCACTTTGGCATCCCGCCGAGCACCTACCACTACTCCGGTCATATGTCTGACATTAAGCGCATCCTCCGGCGCGGTGGGTTCTCAGTCCGGTCCCGCAAGAGTGCCTGCAAGCTGACTTATCGGGCCGAGCAAGCCAACGGGAAGATGAAATCTTTACGCCGCCTTCATGCGGATCTCCCCTCGGTCGCCAAGATCCGGCCCCTCCTCCGCAAGCTGAACGACGCCCCTGACGCTCGCTACCTCGTGCTGGTCGAGCGCCATGTCCTCCTGCTGGACCGTGACGGTGCGACCATCGTCGATACCGATCCCCGCAAGGTGGACCGCCGCAAGGTGCAAGGGGTCTGGGTTGTCGAGGGCTACCAAGTCGAGGCCGACCGTCAGGCCAACTGGCGGCGCGACTTCGACCTGAGCCAAGGTGTCCCCGAGAAGTGGGCTGGCCTCAAGCTGGTGGACATTCCGGCGGACGAACTCGACGACTTCATCGCTTGGGTCCACGCGAAGAAGGCCCAGAAATAATTCAAGAAAACATTTGACAACTTAACACCTATCTGATACCTTACCACCATGCCAGTTAATACTACTTCCGCCGCCCTCTACGCCGCCGCACAAGAAAGCCTCGACCTGATCAACGAGCAGATTGAGATTTACAAGATCGCCAACCGTGTCGCCAACAACGCTTGGGTTGTCGTCGCCAACGACAACCCGACCCAGAGTGCCTGCCTCACTGCCCAAGACGGCGGACACAATTTCGGCGGCGGACCTTCCGGTGCAGTAGTCTTCGACAACAAGGAAAACGCGGAGCGTGCGGCGAAGAGTTGCCGCGACCTCTTCGACTCCGACTACATCAGGCCAGTGGTAGTCGGACTCGGTGACGCATACCGCCGGAAGTTCAACGCACTTCTTGAACTGCGGAAGGTAACCCAGAAAACCCTCGATAAAATCGAGGGCTAACCCCGCCCCGAAATCTCACCAACCTAAACTACCAACCATACCCAACTACCATGATCGTAAACATCTTCCACGTTGCCTTCCGAACCGACCTTGTGGACCCCGACAAAGCCGTCTTCTCCTACGTTGACACCGTCAGCACCAGCCGTCCCGCCGCCTGCGACCGAGCCTTCCATATGTTCAACGCACCGGAGGAGTTCCTCAACGAAGAGGACAAGCCCATCGCCGCCGCCTACCGTCTCGGGAACCTCCGGTCCCTCTCGGTCGATGACATCGTCGAGGTCGATCACCCGAAAGCTCATCGCCCTGCCAAGTGGGTCTGCGCCCCCGTCGGATGGACAAGAGTGGCCCCCGTTTCCTAAGCCCAAAAATAATTCAAGAAAACATTTGACAACTTAACACCTTTCTGTTACCTTATCACCATGCCTGCTAAAGCCATCCCAGCCCCGCTCTTCACTGAAGAGACCGCCCAGTCCGCAATCTCCATCATGGAGGCAGCCATCCCCGCCCGCAACGAGTTCGGGATGAGCAACTCCATCTGGAAGGAGAAGCTCGGGCGCTCCCTGACGGCCATCGCTGGCAAGCACGGCTCGACCTTCAAGAAGGGCCGCGTTTACCTCGATGACCGCCTCGGCTGGAGGAGGGCTTCCCTCTATGTGATCAACGGTGTCACCGGACGCACCCGCAAGGTGGACCTGACTCACACCGCCCTCGGGATCAAGGTGGAGGTTTCCTAACCCCAAAAATAATTCAAGAAAACATTTGACAACTTAACACCTTTCTGATACCTTACCATCATGCCTACTCCACTCCAGTCTGCCATCGACGCCGCCGCTACCAAGTCCATCGCTCCCTTCACCGAGCAAGCCAACAAGCTCACTCGTGACGTTGAGAGAAGTGGCCTCGGTCTCTTCCGCCGCGTTTCCCTCACCGAACTCCGACGCTTCCTGATCCCTTGGAGCAACGAGAATGATCACGAGGCTCTCGGCAATTACCCTGACGTTGAGCGGATGGCCCGTGATCTTGTCCGCATCAAGCCGCCCCAAAAATAATTCAAGAAAACATTTGACAATTCTCTAACCACCTGCTATACTACCGTCATGCTCAAGTTCGATTCCATCACCTCCGCCTCCGGCAAGACCCACGCCGGATTCACTTCCAAGTTTTCAACTGACGCCGAGGCCGCCGCTGCCGTCTTCGCTGACCCCGACGCCAGTTCCTTCGCCAAGGATCTCGCCAAGGCATTCAACAAGTGGGGCGACCTGTCCGCCGCTCGCAAGTTCTGGCTCCACCGAGTCGCCACTCCCGAGGCCAAGGCCCCGCCCGTCAAGGTCGATGCCTCCGCCATCGAGGCCATCTTCGCCACCGCTTCGGCCAAGCTGAAGTTCCCCAAGTTCATCCTGACTCGTGGTCCCGTCACCCTGAAGGTGGCAAAGGCTGGGCCTCGGTCCAAGCACCACGGCTCCATCACCGTCGCCGCTCCCGAGTTCGGGGCAGGCTGGTTCGGAGTGATCAAGGATGGTGCCTTCCACCCCGCTCGGGGTGCGACCCCCGAGGTCGTCCAACTGGTGAAGGACTTCGCCGCTGACCCCGCCAAGGTGGCGGCGGAACACGGCCACGCCTCCGGCAACTGCTGCTTCTGTCGGCGGGAGTTGACCACCACCGAGTCCCTTGCCGCTGGCTTCGGGCCAGTGTGCGCCGAGAACTTCGGCCTGCCATGGGGCAACAAGACCGCCGCCGCTTAACCCCAGAATCATTTACCCACTTACCATCATGCCCAGAATAATCTTCACCGGAACCCTTCCTTTCATGCCGATCAACGTCCACGCCGTCCAGACTAACGAGGAACCCCAAGGGTGGGTGCTGTTCCTCAACAGGGGGGAAGCTCAAGCCTTCGACGGTTACTACGCGGGGCAGAAGTTCGTTCGCCCCGAGTGGATTCGCCCCAGCACAACCCACCCCAACGGGTTCCGGTTCACCGACGAGTTCTTCGATAGTGATAACGAGGCTGCGACCCTGTCCTTCGCTAGCGTCACCCATCACGGTCCCTCCGCTTAACCCCAGAAACATTTACCCAGTTACCATCATGCCCATGAACGATTACGACTTCAACCAAATGCTCGACACTCACAAAATGTATCTTGCGAACATCGACTGCAAGAACATCCGTAGGAAGATCATCAGATCAAAGAACCTTATCAAGCACAGGGAGATGAGCACCGAACAGCGGATACGCTTTGACCTCCACATGTTGAGTCTCCAGCAGCAGTTGAACGAGGCGGACCACGTTCTCGACCGTCACAAGAACCACTTGCGGAACGCATACGCCCTCGACATCGCCTAAACATTTACCCAGTTACCATCATGCCTGATTCCCACGACCCTACCCCTGAACTCCCGATCCCGACCGAGGATCTCGTCGCCGTGATCGACTCACTCGACCGCATCGTCGATGAACTCAAGGCCCAGCACCCTTACCAGAACGGTATCGTGCCTGACCTTGAGGAGACCACTCGCGTCCTCACCTGCCTCTACAGCAGGGGCCTGCTCGATGCAGTCCAACGCGCCGTGCCTTTCAAGTTCAGAAAATAATTCAAGAAAACATTTGACAACTTAACACCTAGCTGATACACTACTCCCATGCTTGAAACTTCTCTACCGAAACTCTCCTTCTCCGGCGTCCCCGCCGCAACCCGAATGGCCGAACGCTCCGGCTCGGTCCTCGCAGTCGGCGGCCCCACCGGAGGAGGCAAGTCCTCGTCCGGCAAGGAGGTTGCCAAGGAACTCGGCATCCCTGCTCAGTTCATCTCGTGGGCTGATGCCCGTGACCCGAACCACGAGGGCGGGATCGTCACCTTCAACTGTGCCGGAGTCCACGAGGAGACTGCTCGTGGTATCCAAGTCCCTCACCACGAGGGCAACGGTGACTACCGTTCGGTGTCCATCAAGCCCGAGGAGGCTCCGGTCTGGGCGACCGTGGGCGACAAGCCTATCCTCGTCATTCTGGAGGAGTGGCAGGCCGCGTCCGGCCAGATCAAGCAGGCATACCGTCCCGCTCTCTACGCACCGGACGGGCAGGACCGCTACATCGGGGTCCACAAGGTCGGCCCTAACGTGAGGTTTATGATCACGTTTAACGGGCGGCTCGACGATGTTGAGAACGGGCGGGAACTCTCTCAGCCTGACGCTGCACGGTGCAGCCAGTATCGGTTTGAACTTTCGGTCGATGACTTCCTCAATCACACCGCCCCCACCTTCAAGGGCAGCCCTGTCTGGGCCTACCTGAACTTCTTCAGGCAAGGCGTGGAGACTCAGGGCGAGGGTCTCAACCCGTGGACTGGCAAGGTCAAGGGCGAGGACAAGCCGTCCCGCTACACGGGCGGGGCCGTGTGCTCTGGCCGGACATGGGAAGGTGTGCTCAGGATGTTTCCTGACTGGGACTCGATCAAGGACGTAGACTTCTTCGCCCTCCATGCTGCATCCCGCATCCCGACTCCCGTAGTCGATGACATGGTCAGCCTCATCAAGACCGTGCTCGTGATCGGGCCGGAGGTGACCGAGGTCCGCGAGGGTCGCAAGACTATGGCCGAGGTTCCCAAGCACCGTCACCCCGCCGTGGCTTTCGCCGCCGCTCGCATCGCCCTGAACGAGGGAGGCAAGGACTACCCTGCTGCCATCTCTTCCGGCCAGTGGGACTGGGCCTTCGACCTCTTCGAGGGATGCAGTCCCGAGCTTGGAGCGTGGGTGTTCTCCACCCTCGCCGCTCACACTCAGCCCGAGGGTGACGGGGACAACCCCATCTTCGCCCACCCATCTGCTCTCCACCTGAAGGGTCTCGTCGCCTAGCCCTAAAAATTATCCAAGAAAATAGTTGACAACTTAAACTCTATCTGATACACTACCACCATGCTCGAAATCAAATCTTCCTCCCTCCGCTCGCTCGTCGAGATCCACCTCGCCAACCCGTCCTACGTGATCACGGGGACCAACCCCAACGCGAAGAAAGTCCTGCTCGATCAGGTCGATCCCGAGGAGAGGGCCGGACTCAAGAAACTCCTGTCGGCGAACTCCCGCTTCCTCCCCGCCACCGACACTGCCATTGGAACGGCGCGGTCCTTCGTCAACCAGTTCAAGAAGGACATCGTGGCTGGTGACCCTAAGCGGGGCTACCGTGGTCTGGCAAAGACTGGCCGCCCGAACACCTACCTCTGTCGAGTGCAGGACTTCGACCGTTTCGAGGAGATCTTCAACGCTGCAAAGATCAGCATCGACAAGTGCAACGCCGAGATCCGCCGTAACTGGGAGGCTCTCAAGGAGCGGGGCAAGGAGGAGATGCTCGTGTTCGGAGAGGGCGTGGAGTATCCCACAGTGGATCGGTTCCTCCGCCGGAGCGAACTCGGGTTCGACATCGAGACCACTATCTCGGATTCTAAAATCTTCGATACCGTGCTGGCCGAGACGGTCCAGCGGATCAAGCTCAAGGCCGAGGAGTCTGCCAAGGCCAAGGTTCTCTCGGCCCACGCCAAGCCTGTCGAGTCCCTGCTCGACGCCCTCGGTGAGTGCGTCAAGCGGCTCGTCGCCGCCGACTCCAAGACCGAGGACGGGAAGAAGACTCGGCTCCGCGCCGACAAGTTCAAGACCGTGGAGAAACTGGTCGCCGAGGTGCGCGGGAAGAACCTGCTCGACCTCCCCGAACTGGAGACTGCTGCGGCCACTGCTGCCAGCCTCGTCGAGGGACTCGACGTTGTCGGACTCGACCCCGTCGAGCGGAAGGACAAGGCCGAGGAGTTCACCAAGGTGACCGCCGCCCTTGAGGACAAGCTCGCCGCGAGTGGGCTTGTCTAAAAAAAGATCAGAAAGATATTGACTAAACCATCACACTCTGTTATAGTATCACCATGCCTGCCACTTCCAACTTCATCGACGTTCACCCAAGGGGGACCACCCCCTTCGAGGTCGGAGTCCGCGACCTCCGCAACTGGGTCGGCTACCTCTACCGCGCCTCACTCCGAGGCATGAAGCACACAACTGCCACCAAGTATGGCATGATGGACGGGAGGTTCGGTTACTACAACCTCGCCGTTCTGAACACCCTCAAGGCTTCCAACTGTGCGTTCGTTGTCGGTCACGAGAACTGCCACCTGCTGCTCAACCACGCTGAGAGATTCCGCCGCTACCGTGAGGTCGGTGCTCAGATATTCTGGAAGGGAAAGAACTGGTGTGCTGCCAACGTGGCGAGCGACCTGATCATCAACGCGTGGCTCCGCGATCTCAACAACGAGGCCCGTCAGGCCATGTTCGACGCCGGACTTGAGCCGTTCGATGTGATGACTCCCCTCGGAGATATCCTTATCGACGAAAAAGATTTATACGATACCGACAAGGAAGACCTGTCCTCCGAGCAACTCGTCGAGAAGATCCTCAAGACCCACCCCGTTCCTCCTGTGAACGTGAACAGCGGTGGCTCCGAGCAGTCCGACGAGGAAGGTGACGAGGCTGGCAACGGCTCCGGCACCCCGAACCCTGACTCCGGCGACGAGGCTGGTGATCAGGACGGTGGTGACTCCGGCGACGAGAACGATTCTGGTGAGCAGGAAGGTGAGTCCGGCAAGGGTGGAGCCGAGCCGGACGAGCATGGTGAGTCCCCATCCCCTGATGGCTCGGGGGGTGGGGCAACCACCGGAGAGTTCGGTGGTGGTCACGATGACTTCTGCGAGCCTGAGCTTGAGGACGGTGAGACTCTTGAGGACTTCGACTCCGCGAACCGTGAGGCTGCCCAGCAGGCGTCCTACGAGGAGCGTGTGAACGAGACCAAGGGTCTTGGCTCCGGCGCGGGGACGTTCGCATCGAGCGACCTGAAGCGGACCACGAACCGTGTCCCTTGGGACGAGCACCTTGTCAACTGGTTTCAGGCTCGCTCCGAGGAAGGCTGGGACCGCCCACTCTGCACTCGCACCTTCGACCGGACTGGCGTGGTCCGCCGCGCCCGTGGCTCCAAGGTAGCTGGCGAGCTTGTGTTCCTCGTGGACACCTCCGGCTCCAACGTCCACAAGATGGGTCCGATGCTCGACAAGGTGCAGGAGGTGCTCGACCAGTTCCAGCCCCGCCTCACTCACATCGTCCCCTGCGACACTCGGGTCCACGAGACCCACGAGGTGGACGCTGGAGGCGAACTCCCCGAGACCCTCGGCGGCGGGGGCGGGACTCAACTCAAGCCAGCCCTCGACTGGGCCGAGGAGAACGCACCGAACGCGGACGGCATCATCTTCCTGACCGACGGCTACACCTGTCGCTGGGACTGGGACGACATGAGGGAGCCTTACTGCCCCATCCTGTGGCTGTGCTTCGGCTACCACGCCCCCGAGAACATCGGTGTCACCTGCTACCCGTTCGGCGAGAGAGTCGCCATCAACGTCGGCTAACCTTCAACCATTAGAAACTACCATGAGAGATTTAATTCAGACAATGTGGCTGCGACTGTTCGTCCTCGCCACCCGCAAGATGGGCTTCCGCTACCTCCTCCCCTACGAGGATGACATGGTCATCCACGTTGCCATCTCCGAGGCCGCCCTGCTCTCCTCCATGCGCGACTACATCGCGGAGCACGAGGCCGAGCAAGCCGAGAAGAAACGCGAGGCGTTCGCCGAGGCGGAGACCGTGATCCTGTCTGCCGAGGAGGAGGAAGAGGAGGAAGAGGAGGAAGAGGAAGAGGAGTGGACGAAGGAAGACTGGGACAACTGGAGAGCCGACGACCACATCAACGATGGGGAGAGAGCTTAACTCAAAAATAAAATCTCCGCTTAACGCTCCATGAACTACGACCACATATTTGGTTTCTACAACCCAGCCGATAGGACGGCCACCATCTACGATGGGCGCAAGAGCACAGCTTGGTCTTGCCGAGACGGCTCCCGCCCTGATGGAGTCAGGGATCTTGGTGCTCCCATCGTCTCACTTGAGAACGTGAGCGAGGAAGAATTTGACGCCGCCCTCAATGCGGAAATAAATAAATCAAAGAAAGTTGTTGACTAAATCATTACACTCTGTTATAGTATCACCATGCCAAGCATCCACCAAAGCATCACCGACCTCTTCGAGGCTGCCCGTCCCAAGGGACCGAGGCCCGAGGTAGTGTCCCGAGTCCTGCAAGACATCAAGGACTCCCTGCACGATGGACCCCGAGACTACGCCGACTTCGACGCACACCAGATTGCCAAGGAGTTCGACGAACTAGAGAACCCCGACAACCAATCCTGATCATGCAATTCCAACCTGAGTTCCTTTCCCTCAACATCGTCCTTGAGCTTAACAGTTGTGCTATCGACACTGATTATCCGGTTGACGAAACCAACTCAAGGAACCCGTCCTGTATCATGGAGGACATACTTGAAGCGACTGTCAATGAGGCAGGGTTTCAAATGCACGACATAGATTTCCATGAGTGCGATGATTGCGGCACCCTCAATTTCGTCCTGACCGTCCGCCCTGATCGGTGTGACGTTGAGGGCTGTGACTGTGGCTCCCCCCGTGGCGAGCGATACGTCTCGGCGCAAGACGTTGTAGACCTGACCCACGCCATCGGCAACGTCGAGGAGGTTGACTCCTTTGAGGTCTCAGCCACCAGCAAACTGCTTGAAGCAGACCGTAGAGGTAACCGCGTGGTGGTGGACGAGAGACACTGGGAAGATTTCAAGAGCCTGAACATAGTCCTCAAGGAGGACGATGAGGGTAACGAGAAAAAGAAACTTCTACTTAACTGATCATGGAAAACGAATCATGGATGTGTGTCCTTTGTGGCGACCACTTCGTAGGGTGGGGCAACAACCCCGAGCCAGTGAGGCCGTTCGACTCGGGCCAGTGTTGCGACACATGTAACTCGATAGTTGTCCTTCCGGCTAGGTTAGCCTTAGCCGCGATGTGCAAACCCGAACCCCCCACCCCTATCGAACTCACCTTCGACGGCGGCACTTGGGGAGTGGTGGTTGCCACCTCACCCGAAAGCACCACCGTCACCGTGCTCGATGAAGACGGTGGCGAGCATGAACTTTCCGAGGCTCGGATTGACTAACGCCAAACACCATGACTGCAACCCTCTTCCTGATCCTTGTCCCCATCGTCCTGCTCCTCGTTCTCCGGCGGAAGCGGGAGAGCTTAACTCAAAAATAAAGTTTCCAGTTAACAGCCGCTTAATTTATTTGCAGAAAGTTGTTGACTAAATCCCACCCCTCTGTTATAGTATCATCATGGCAAACACCACATCTATCCGGTCCTTCCTCAAGGACACTCAAGCTGGTCTTGATCTGCTCTTGAGCCTGACTGACGAACAACTGGAGTCCCGTGAGAAATTCGCGGACATGAAAAACATGCTGCTCACCGAGCGCGAGGCCGCCGACAGGCTCGTCACGGAACTCCGTGATCATCACCTGAACCATGTGACGGGCATGGGCTTCAAGGCGAAGAAGGCTCATCTTGAGGAGGCCCTCGAAAATTTCGAGACCGAGCGTTCCTCGGATCTGTTCGCCAAGCCGACAAGCACCTACACTCCGGCGGGAGAGGGGAAAACCTACACTACTGCCGAGTGGCATCCGGTTTCTGTTGACGAGTCAGAAGAGAAAGTCCCCACCCTCGCGGAGGTTATCGCGGCCCCCATCGACGACCGTGAAGAAGAGGAAGAGGAAGTTCAACCTCCCCTCCTCGCAGATCTCTTCGCCGAGAACATCGAGTCATGGGATGACGAGGAACCTGACCCCGCCGTGAGGGCAACGTCTCTCTACGATTCCATCCGTAGGCTCGACCTCCGCAAGAATGCTACCGCCGCATTGGAGGATGCCGACATCTGCAACCTCGGGCAGTTGATCAGTCAGACCCCTGACTATCTTCTCAGCCTGCCACACTTCGGGACGGCATCTCTGGACGATGTGAGGGAGGGACTCAACGCCCTCGGCCTCGACTGGCCCGACGGGGAGCGTGAGCAGGAGGCCACCTCGGATGCTCAGGATATCCTCCGAAAGAACGCCACATATGCGCGGGCCTATTACAGGAAGAACCGGAAGAAGATTCTGAAACAGCAATCGGATTACCGACGGGATGTCCGTAATAAGCTCCAGAAACTGGAAGACATTTCCAACGAAGGGAGGGGCCAGTAACATGTGGGTATTCACTAACAAAGGATTCGTCTCCATCGTGGAGGACCGTAACGACTCCACGAAATTGCTCGTCCGTGCTCGGATGAAGGGTGACTTGGAGCGCCTCTTCCATGCGCTCCTACCTTGGCTGAAGGTCGAGGAGACTCCCGACGCCGACTACCGATTCAGGGTCAGCCTCCACAAACCTGTGGTGACCAACGCCATCGGGGTGGCGGTCGATGAGATCGACTATGATAACTTCAAAAATAGTTATCGGGATAACGAGGAGATCCCTCAGACCATCCGGTCCCTCATGCACTACCACATGCACGAAGTATGGGAGGCAATGTGGAAGGCCCAGAAGAGCGGCCTGACTTACGAAGAAGCTGAAGTAGAAGTCCGTAAGCATTATAGCATCTAACAATTTTAATCTTTGGGGTAGCTCCCCAATCGTGAGTGACTGAACATAGGTGTAATCCAAGAGCCTAAAGGTGTCTGTATCTTGAGCAAGGGTCAACTGACTGAGCAGAGAGAGCAGAGCGCGAGTAGCCTAAATGATCTTTATCTGGACGGCGAAAGTTGGGGGTAACAAAAGTAATCCCTCCTCACATTTTACTTTATAAACACATGATTAAAACCATTGGACATTCTGTTAGAAATGTGTATAATTACGTCGTGGCTGAAATAATTGATGTCCGTAAATGGCTCCCCTCGATGCGTAAGGGATCAACCCACTACGTCATCAAGGAGGAGTTGGAGGCCATCGCCAAAGAGAATGCCACACTCAAGCCGAGGGTGGATGCCATCCTCTACTTGCTCAAGAAACTGTAACCCCCAAACAAATGGACATGGCAACCTTGACTATCAATACCGACAATGAGACCCAAGCACGAACCATCCTCTCACTTCTCACCGAGGCGGAAGAGAACGGCGAACTGGACTTCAGCTTCGGATGCCGGATCTCAGAGGTCAGAGAGCAAGTCGAATTTGATAACGCGCTTTAACATGAAAAAAGAACTAGCACTTTACGAGGCCGCCACCTTGACCATGTTGGCGTTCGTTGGAACACTACTCCTGATCCACGCGGGTCTCGCCCTGATTGAATTCTTAGCCGAATAATTTTAGCCGCTCAGGCATGGTGTGCAGGGAGAACCTGCAACGGGATTAGCTAGTTCCCAATGAAACACCTGAGCGGCCTTCCCAAAAATATATCATAATGTCCTTGACGCTATTCAACTCACCTGCTATACTACTCGCATCCTAAAACTGACTACCTATTAAATGAGCAAGACCCTTTTCCCCAAGCAACTGGAGACATTCTACTTCTTCTACAAGCGCCTCGTGGCTGGCCTCGCCACCCTCGACCAGTCCGACATGGGGACTGGCAAGACTGTAGTCGCAGTCAAGTTGGCAGCCGCCCTCGGCAAGCCCATCGCAGTCATCTGCCCCAAGGCTGTCATCCCTGCATGGAAGGCCGAACTGGAGGAGGAGGGCGTCACTGCAACCTTCATCCTTAACCTTGAATCCCTTCGCACGGGTAAGACTGGTTACGTCTCCAAGGTGGGCAAGAAAGCATTCAAGTGGCTCATCGACCCCGACACGGTTGTGTTCGTGGACGAGGTTCACAAGTGCAAGGGTCCGTTCACCCAGAACGCCGCGCTGTTTGTGAACCTCATCAAGCAGGGCTACACGGTTCACAGCATGTCCGGCACCAGTTGCGAAGACCCCACCGAGATGCGCCCCCTCGGTCTCGCCCTCGGCCTGCACTCCGGCGACCAGAAGGTGGACGGGCTGAAGAGGTGGTGGCCGTGGATGCGGATGTTCGGATGCGAGAAGAACGAGTGGGGGGCGTGGATTCTGGAAGACCCCTTCCACCTCCCGCTACTCCGCCAGCAGATGTATTCGACCAGCACCCACCGACTCACGGTGGATGACTTCCCGAACTCCTTCAAGAAGAACCGTGTGTTCGTTCAGCCGATCCAGTTCAGGGAGAACAAGAAGATCCAGAAGGCTTACGACGACCTCGGCATCACGCCCCAGATCATCGAGGACTTCATCGAGAAGGGGACCGTGACTGATAGCGAGTATGTCCTCGCCAACATCACCCGCGCCCGTCGGCTGGCCGAGGCATTCAAGGTTGTGGATCTCGCCGAGATGGCAGAGGATCTCATGGCTCAGGGTAAGTCGGTAGTTCTTTTCGTGAATTACAGTGACACCATCGACGCTCTCCGGCTCCGGCTGAAGTGTGATCGGATCGACGGTCGGCAGTCCGACGAAGATCGTCAGCAGGTTATCGACGATTTCCAAGCTGACCAGACTCACTGCATCGCAGTCAATGCTGCGGCTGGTGGGACGGGGATCTCCCTGCACGACACGATTGGTAACCGCCCACGCGTGGCGCTGATCTCGCCCACCTTCAACTGCAAGATCTACAAGCAGGTGCTCGGTCGCATCCACCGCAACGGTGGTAAGAGTGACGCCCTCCAGCAGGTGCTGGTCGCAACGGACTCCATCGAGGAGCATGTGATGCGCTCGATCAATCGCCGCCTGTCCAACCTCAACGAGTTGCACGGTGTATAGACAGATAGTCCGAGAGTTCTTCCCGAACGGAATGCCCATGATGATTCAGGGTGAGTATTTCGACGATGATCCGGTGGACCCTGAAACCTGTAAACTGTATCCGATCATAGGTGACAAGATCCTACCCGCCTCCCCGATCCTAGACACCAAGGCCCAATACAATATCGCCATCAGACTGACCGACGTTATCCACAAAAATTAAAATGACATTAGACAAACTGCAAAGCCGCCAAGCCACCGAGCACCAGAAGCGTGCCGACGAGATCGTCAAGAACGTAGCCGACCGCAAGTGGTCGAAGGACACCCTCGCCAAGAACCTCGACGCCCTCTACCTGATGGGCATGAGGCACGGCTGGGAGGCTGCCAAGCTCGGCATCGAGGGCGAGAGCTAGTCGTCCAGCTTCAGGAACCTTGGGTTCTCCGAGTGTTCCTCCATCAGCCACCTGAGCCGCTGCTGTCCTTGTGGCGTCCGCATCAGGGTCTCGACGAGGTCAGTGGTCGGGACCGGATTCTCCATGAACCCTGAGAAGAGTAGCTTGGATCTCCGCTCCCCGTATCGCGCCCCGCGTAGTTGCTGGTAGAGGTCGTAGTTGTTGACGCCGAGTCCGTTGAACCCACGCATGGCCTGAGACAACTTGCTGTTGATCCTCATGCGGGACTTCCTGATGTCCCTGTGGATGGCCTTGACCTCTCGCTCGCCCATGCCCTTGGACTGCTTGAGCTTGTTGAACCTCTGCTGGACGCGCCGTTGCTCGTCCCTCAGTTGGTATACGACCCGAGAGAACTGGTCGGCTGGGTCATTTGAGCGGGGCCTTACCGGATAAAACTCACTCAGGATTATCCCGAACGGCGAGTCGGCGAACTTGTTCACCTCTCCCCCAGCCGATTTCCACGCCTCGTGAAACTTCATCGGGGTCCGTGGGCCGTAAGCCTCCTTGCCGACGTAGAGGCTCATCTTGCCGAGCTTCCTCCACAGCGGGTCAGACTCCTCGTAGATCGGCCTGCCTGATCTGGCGTCTCGGTTCTCCTTAACGTCAACGATAGATCCGGCGAGGATCTGGTCCCCGAGGTATGGCTCAAGGAACGCGGTCGTCACGATCTTCTCGGCTGCGACCATCGGCTCCCCTCTCACGAGGTGCTCCATCCCACGGAGGAACGGGTCAGCGATCACGGCGAACGGGTTCAGGTAGGTGAGGTCGAACGTGGTGAGGTCTCCCTCCTTGCCCCCTGACAATTTACGCGCTGCCTTGGCGATGGCGCTGTCCCCCCTGAAGTAATAGAAAGTATGATTTCTGAGATAAGGGGGGAGGGACATACGGAACGCCTCGTCCTCGTCCTCGCCCATGTCGGACAGGAGTTTCTGGAGCATGGCGGGGACCGCAGTGGAGAAGATCGCCACGGCACTGAAGCCCGTCATGCGTCTCCGCCCTCGGGCCTTGATGACTGGATTGGAATCCTTCATCTCCTTACGCGCCAGCGTGAACGTGTTCACCGCGATTCGTGGAACCTCTGCCGTGAACCGGATGAACGGTGCGAAGAGGAGGCCGAACCCCGAGCCGCTGATCTTCTTGATGACTGGGAGAGCACGGGCGTATGACTGAGCGGTGGCCGAGATGATGTCGGCGGCGTGTTGCTTCCGCTGGTAAGGCTCCATAAGAGAATACTTCCGGTCCTTCTTCGGCATCCCCGTCTCCTCCTCGTGCTTGGCTGCTTCCTCGATGACCGCCAACTCGTGCTCAAAGTATCCGATCTTGTAGAACGAATCCATTGCGGACCCGAGACGGGCGGCAGTGTTCTGGATAGACTGTAACGCCTTAGCCCCCTTGATTGTCGCGGCCCTCTTGTTGAGGTCTTGCAGTTGCGATTCAAGGGACGCGAACGTCTCCTCGCCGCGCATCAACTTGAGCATGATCTCGGAGCGGACCTCGTCACCGAACACCCCAAGAGCTTCAAGCTCCCGCAGGTATGCGCTGCTACGGGCTGCGTTGCCCCTGAAGGCCCTTCCGGTGGCCATGACCGCAGACATGCCCGTCCCCTCGGTGGGGTCGCCGGAGATGAGGGACTTGCCTGCCCCCCAGTATCCTTGCGCCGGACCAAAGAACAGCACGTTACTGAGCATGTTGCGGAGGTAGAATCCTACCGAACCCAACGTCTTGGCCGCCATGGCGAAGCCCGTTGCCTTCTGGGCGTAGGTCATCGCGTTGTGCAGCACCCGAGAGGACGCGTCGTTAGGCTCCCTGACGGTCTGCTGGAACATAGGCTGGATGTCGTCGTGAACGTCCCTGTCCACCCACATCCCAGCCAACGGGTTCAGCCCACTGTCAGCACCGGAGGATACGATTGGCTTCATCGAACTGATGCGGTCGAACTCCTCCTTCGTCTTGGCTTTCTTTTCCGCATCCTTCTTCTGCTGGTTGGTCATAAGCCACCCGTCAACCTCGCCCTGCTGCCTCATCTTATTAAGGAATGACTGGTGGGCGGCGATCTTGGAGACCGTGCCTAACGTGTAGAGGAGCGAGTCGATGCTGTCCTCCGGCACGTTGTTCGCGCCCATCAGGTCCGCGAGCGGCTTCGGGATCTCGGCCCTGCCTTCAAGGTTCTTGGTCAGCGCCTTGAGGGAGTCGGACAGTCTGGCGGGCAGGGAGGCGGGCTTCCCTGCGAAGTCGAACGCCGACGCGAAGTCCATCGGACCCGTGTCCGTGTCAAAGGACTGGAGGAAATCACGGGCCATCTGGTAGCCCAAGGACTGTCCGCCCCGTTCCCTGCTGTCGTATTTAGCTTCGGCGGCAGCAAGCGCGTCGGCATCTGACCGCCCGTCCTGCTTGAACCTGTCGAATTCAAACTTGATGAACTGGTCCCGCATGAAGTCGATGGCCGCGTCCCTGACGGCCTTGTCGTTAGTCGCCTCCGATCTAAGGATGCGCTCGACGTAGTCGGTGTCGGAGAACATGTGATACCTGCGCGTGACGTAAAGCCCCATATTGTTATCGAACTTAACGCTCAGGTCTTTCGCGGAGAACACCCCGAACAGACTCTTGGCCTGAGCAGATAGCTCGTCGGTCAGACGCCGGAGGTCGAGGAGGACGGGGAACAGGCTTGGGGCGGTGGACCGTAGCCTGTCGAACGCCTCGTTCCTGTCCTTGATCATGTCTGCCTTCTTCGTCTCAAATGACTTGTCCTTGGCGTCTTCGTATTTTTGCTGGGCCGCTTCGTCGGCGGCTCCCTTGGTAGTCCCGAGCGCCGCTTTTGAAGCCTTTTGCTTTGCCCTCCGTGCGTCTGCCGCTGCCCTGTAGAGGGTCTTGCGCTTGTCTGGGTCCGGTTCGGTGGCGATCTTTGCCTTCTCGGCATCTTCCGCCTGCTTGTGCTTCGCATACTCGGTAGCGAGGTCGGCCTGATACTGGGCGTGGGCTGCATCCTTCTCCTTGTTCCGTGCATCCAGCAGCACGTTGTCTGGGTCTGGGTCGATGTTGTCAGTGGTTCCGGTGGCTGCTTGGATGTCGTCCCACGGGATGTCGTCGGGGTTCGGGAAGTCCTTCTCCAGAGCAGACTTATACTTGGAGTGGTATTCCTCGACGATCTTGTCGTTCGTTCTGAGGAACGCGTCCCGCTGCCGGACGTAACGCTGCACAGTTGGGTCGGTCTCGCCCTTGAACAGTTTCCTCCACGTTCCCTTCACTTTCTGGAACGGTCCCTTCTCGATGAAGGGCATCTCCAGAACCTCGATGAACTGGCTGTAGTCCACGCCCTCCGAGTTGAACTCGGACGGGAGGTCGGACGCGTCACCGAACGTGATGCCGGAGTGGATGAACGCGGGGCTGGCTGGGTTGAACCGCTCGCTCAGTGGGACGATCTCCCCCTTTGAGTCCAAGGTGATCGGTGCCACGCTCTTGACTAGGCTGGGGTTACGCAAGGCGAGGTTCATATGCTCGTCCTTAACGAGGCCAGCTTCGTCTAACTGTTCTTTGCTGAAGGTAACAGGCTCAGAAACCAACATCCCGTCGTATTTGGCCATGATCGCGTCCACGACAAGCGGCTTCTCCCAGTAGATCCAGTTCCCTGTTTTGATCCTATTCATGCTCTGGTCAGTGAAAGCCTCGCCAGCCTTGCCTTTCGCCGTGTTGTCGTCGATGAACCGTTGAACGATCTCCTCGTCCGTCATGCCCTCGGCTTCGGGGCCGAGGTATTCAAGGGCGTGATACATGACAATAACATCCACGAACTCTTCCCAGTTGGTGCGGGGGTCGAAGATGTTCATGTCTGCTTTCGTGACCACCGGAATGATCGCGTGGCCGCCTCCTCCCTCCTGCATCCCTATAAACTCTTCGGCCCTGTGGACTTTCGGCGAGAAGAAGACGAGTCCTTTTGGTCCGGCGTAATCGGACTTAGTGGGGTCGAACGTGCCAAACGTGGGGCGGTGGGGTTCGGGCTGCTCCTTCCAGAACGGCAGTTCCCCTGCTGGTTGTTCAGCGTAGGACGTTCCGTGATACATGTGTCTGTGGGACCACCCCGCTATCTCTGCCGCCCTGTTCACGAGCGGTTGAAGTCGGGCGGCGATTTCAGCTATCGTAACATTTGCTATGCCCATCTCAGGCACCGCCCCGAATTGGCCCGCGTTCTCCTCATACTGCTCGGGGTCTGGAGTAAACCCGAACCCCAAGTCGTCTTCGCCCATGAAGTCCCATCGGTAACCTTGATGAACTTCTTCTGTGCGGGACAGTCCCGTTAAGACGTTCCGCCTGTGTCGTCCACCATCACCACGCCATGCCTGCGATCCCTTATCCAGAATATGTTTATACTCGTTAAGGATGCTGTCGTGTTCTTTCTGGATCTCCCCCAGTTCCTTGGTCTGCTCTGCGGTCAGTTCCTCGTCCCCCGTCCAACCGAACTGGGTCGTGATTCCTGAATACATGTGGGCGTCCTTGCTCTCGTCGAACCGCTTCGATGGCGGGATGAGGTTCCCGTCCCTGTCGTAGGTTCTGGGGTGTGCGGTCTTGAGCTTCTCGGGGTCACGCACCGCGAGATTCATTCGTCCGTCCGACTGCACCCCGTGTGAGTCGGGACTTTCAGACACGAGCATCGCGTCAAACCCCAAGTCAAACACGGCATCGACGACCTCTGGCCTTTCCCACCAATCCCACTTGCCGTTGATGAGCCTGTAGTAGTCTGCTGCCTGCTCATCTGCCCTGTCTGCGGCATCCGTGAGGCCCTGTCTTTCGGCCTTGGACGGGAGGTGGAATGGTTTATCCAGTTCGGTTTCCATCCATACGTCCTCCCCCATCAGATGCCGCTTCCGCCTTAACCTGTTGAGAACATCCTCAACTAACCTCCAGTCTTTACGGGGGTCAAAAATCTTGTCCACCTTGACGAAGGTCGGCAGGATAAGATCCTCCGTCACCCTCATTCGGGAGCCAGCTCCGGCTATCTTCCGGTTAATATGGCCCGCTTTTGCCATAGCGAAACCGTGCGCGTGTGATTGCCTTGGGGACAGGAAAATCAGACCAGTGGCCGGAGTGTAGTGTTCTCCGGTGGCCCCCTTGTAAACCTCGAAAGGATACCTGTGGTCAAACTTATGCTCATGCACGAACTCGTCTATGCTGTCGCGGACAACCGTCGGCACCTCGGCAGGGTCATAACCTTTCCTCATCACAATCTTTACCTTGCGGTCAGGGTGTTGAGGTATTTCTGGATGGAGCGGCATCAACCTGACATGGGAGATCCCGAACTTGTCGAACAGGGCCTGTATACTCAGCCTCCTAGCGGTGCCGTGATACAGCGACGGGGCGTAACCTCTCAGGCGGGCTACTTCCAAGATCAGTTCGTTTTGCAGCGAATCAATTTTCGCACGGGTCGCCACCCCAGACAGAAGGGCCGTGTCTGCTTCCTTCCGCCGACGCTCAAGTTCAAAGAACTCTTGGTCGATCTCCTGTAACCGAGCGTGGAGGTTTCGGACTTTGATCCGCGCTTTCTTCGCAATCTGCGGGGCCATCTTGACCCTGTCCAACCAGCTTGGCGCTTCTTGTTTACCAGTGTCTGGGTCGATATCTACGCCACTCCTCCCAGCCCAGCCCCCTTTCGCGGCCTCCCATTCAGTGAATGTTAGTGATTGAAACGCACCAATAGCGGCACCGTCGATCTCAGG
>Ga0208013_1000116_pt1 | contig 60072 bp, 55 predicted proteins | sample 16_taG_FD_184091 | JGI IMG/M metagenome (GOLD analysis project Ga0208013, IMG submission 184091) | Marine viral communities from the Subarctic Pacific Ocean - 16_ETSP_OMZ_AT15313 metaG (SPAdes) (version 2) | ecosystem: Environmental > Aquatic > Marine > Oceanic | place: Pacific Ocean | collected...
GGTCTGAAGTCAACGTAACAGTTTCAGAACCTCCGGTGGTGCCGGAATCTACCGCAGTTCCAGAGGGCAACGTACCTGCTCCCAACGGAAACTTACCTGACAGGTCAGTGTCGATCTCCCAGAACGGTCCAGTCGCACTTCCTACAGCTCCTGCGCTGCCTCCGTCTAGAGTGTCTATGTTCGCAGATGAGCCTTTGTAGATCTGCAATCGACTGTCACTCGGTGGTATGGCATGGGGCCACACCCAAGCTCCGTTGTAGTATACATACTGACGTACTGGTGCACCGCCGGATAGTTTGATCCATAGCTTGTCCTGATCGTCAGCTCCTGGTGCGGTTTCGGAAATGATATACTTCAGGGAACCGTCCAACACAGTGCCAGTCATTTGTGAGACCCCGTCAACCCACATGGCTTGCAGAGAGTCGAAGCAACTGGAACTCAGCGTTCCCATCGATAGTGATATGTTTGTACTCATGTGCTTATCTGAGGATATTCCGTCAACGGACATCCTGTATCTGTTGTTTGAATGCCGGTAGGTCGATCAGGGTAAATGTCCTCACTGATTACCTCTGCGAAGAACCGCATGGAATCCAACTCGGCGTATCCTACCCCTTTAAGTCTGAACTGAAAAGTGTTACCTAAGTTTCCTGGCGTAGCCGTATCTGTTTTGGTCGATGTGTTCGGCGGGTTACCGAAGCTACGTCTGGGTCTGTAACTAGGTCTGAGATCCTTGGGATCTACGCACCCACTGAAGTCACTGTCGCAAAAATCAGTTTTGGCGTTCTCACTCCAAGTTGCCCATTGGTTCCACACGATGGATTCATCCGGTCTGGTATACAAAGTAAAGTCAACCTGCCCACGAACCTGTCGCAGCCATGTCTCAAACCGATCCAGTCGTTTCATTTCAAATGGTGAATCAAATCTAGTTCCTCGGGTTTCTACATACCATTCGATGGGCTGTTCCGAGGTGCCGTTGTAGTCCGTCGTGGAGTCAGGGTCCAGTTCCCACAGCTCAATGTCTGAACCGTCCAGTGCAAACACAAACCCCCGCTCAACTCCCTGAAACGATCCGTTTACCAAATGCAGGAAATCCAACCCAGTCCATATGCCGTCGTAGGCAAGGGGTGCTTTGACTCGGATGCCGCTAATCGGATTGAAGTCCAGACTCGCTATGGCCTTGTGAATTACTCCTCGACTGGATCTACGTCCCACGCATGTGTGCAACAGTCTGTTGTCAAACTGAGCTGAACTGGAATACCCAAGTAGTTTGGGATCTTCGTTGTCCAGTGCCCGATTGATTTCGTTGCTGATAGGTGACACACCTGGTGACTGGAAATCTCGTCGTGCAAAAACCATCGAACGTATTCCGTCTTCCGATCTGAAGTACAGGTCACCGTTGACGTTGATAGGAGTATAGGGGCCGACCGATCCACTAGGTGCAACTAACCTCTGGACCGGATACGACAGGTTCTTCCACTGAGTTCTATCAGTAGGGACGTTTGTCGCAAAGGCACTGTTCTTCGTAAACACTATTAGCTCACCATCACCCAGAGCAGTGTCCAACGACCCCATAATCTGCATGGCAGTTATACTCCCTGCGTTTGACGGAGTAGCGAATGCACCACCTTCGTTCAAGTAGGTGTTCTCCGTAAACTTCAGGACTGCGTCTCGACGGTTCAAGTCAGGGTTGCCACTCGATGATCCTACTAGATCTCCGGCTGCATACTCTGACCCTCTGCCTACCCATAGTCTGCCGTTTCCGTATGTGGATATGGCTCCGGTAGGGACTTCGTCGCTCAGGGCACTTGAACGTCTGGACTCTGCCCTGTTGTAAATGATTGGTGCCGCCTGACCGTCTTGGATAACCATCCAGTCTTCGGCTTGTTGAAAAGTAACCAGCTCCTGGTAGGCACTGTTGCGACCCGTGTCAGGAGTTACGTCTGCCACTCGGTAGTTGCGAAGCGGGTTGATCGAAAAGATCCTGCCGCCAATCGAACACATGATCTCCGACTGATCTCCTACAGACCTGAAATATCCCGCTCCCTGAAACCTGGCAGTCGCTTGTTGAAAGTTGTTGCGATCCGTGTCTGACGCAAAGGTAAGCGTCCGCTTGCGGAGTCCAGGTCTAGGACTAACTGAACCACCACGCACCACACAGTTAGCTGCCCAAGCAAGTTGGTTGGGCTGAAGCAACTTTGGTTGTAAGTTGCTGTCAACCCCTCCTTCAAAGGATACATATGCATCCCCCTGTAACTTGGATTTAGATTGGGCCATTAGGATTTATTACTATGAGCTACTTGATACCACACGTAAGCAACTCCGTTGTATATAGCCTTTAAAGTAATTGACTCGTTATAAAGATTTCCTGAGGTACTCGGTACAGAAGTAGGCTCCGTGGAGGCACTGTTACCTGGCCCAAACGCAGCGTTACCCGCCGAATCTGTACTGTTAATATCAATCGATTCGTTGGTAGGATTTATAAGAGTTAAGGTCTTCGACGAAGTTGTAGTAGCATAACTAGCCGCTGAAGGAAGCGTTATATCTTCCCCGTCATTAAATGACCCAGTAAATAGTAAAGTAACTCCCGTGTTATTAGAACCAGGTACCGTAGTGATGACAGTAGGACCACCTCCTGTCAAATCAAGAAGGGCCGTCAAATCTCCCGAAGCAGATGCCGAACTGGGTGTCGTCCACGCAGCAGTTGTTCCGTTGGAAGTCAGAATGTCACCTACAGTGCTGGAGACAGGCAACCGCGTACCCGTGCCACTAGCTCCACCAACCAGCAAGTCGCCTTGTGCGGTCAATGGACTGAGTGCATCAAACGCAGGTGCTTTGGTGGTTTGTCCGGTGCCTCCGTTAGCAAGTGCCACCGCTCCGCTAACCGCAGTCGTAGTGCCACTCAAATCCACTCCTCTATACTGCAAACCAATCGACTCAGTAGAGTCCGCATGCAGAATATGTTTGTCGGTGCCCACACCAAAGGCTGCGTTGTTGGACCCGTTGTGCGAAGACAACTGACCCTTCAAGGAGCATATGTTAACCGTCGGGTTCGGGTAAGTGCCAGTCAAGTCACCACCGGCTGCTCCGGTCAACGTACCTGCCGGTCCTTGCACACCTCCTGCTGACACAGTGGATGTAGCCGGTATGGTCGTTCCCGCAACAGTGTTCCCTGAATAGATACCGCTGGTAGAATCTTCCAAGTTACGAAGAGTCACACTGGTAGCGTCAGGAACTGCCACCACACTCATGTAACCCGCCGTCTGAACGTACAGCACCTGTCCGATACTGACCCATCCAGAATTACCAACGGTTGCCGTCACATCACCAAGCTCTACCGGCATCACGAAACTTGTCGTGATCGTAGTGAACGCGTTGGTGCCGTCGGTGCCGTTAGTACCGTTGGTGCCATCCGCACCTTTCGGCCCAGGTGTGATGACTATGTTGGTCTGTTCCGCGCAACTCATTTGCGTTTACCTCGCTTGCGTTTCTTGGCTTTAGCTGCTGCTGCTTTACCTGCTTTGGTATACGGATATTTTTTAGAACCTACTTTTGGCATATAGTCACCATTTCGTTTTGTTAGCCCAGTATGCTGCGCTCATCTTGCCACGGGCTATGTTGCTGGCATGACGAGCTTTGAAACTTCTGCGTCGAGCTTTGCCCTTCGCGGTTTGTGGATTCGAACCCGCTCCACTGACTCCCTGTTGACCAAACCTGATCAACTTGACTTGGTCGCCTGACTTAGCCAGAACCGCATGGGACTTGGTCCGGTGCCCTGGCGTTCGTTTGGGTTTGTTATACCCGCTGAATTTTTCTCCTGCTCTTGTTATTGCCATTTGTCGTGAAAATATTTGTGATCAGAATCCGTGTCTACTTTGGCTATCCCGTGGTTCACAGAAAAGTCTATGACCTTTGTCATGGGACGACCATACCCTGCCATTTGTAAATGGTCTACTCTGGATGATTTACTCAAGGCACCATACCGTTTAGTTTTCTGCATCCATTTCCAGAAATCATTGTCCGTGTAGTAGTGATGGTATGACTCGTCAAACCGGTAGTCGGTTTTCCCCTTGAAAATAGATACATGACACGCAGGGAAATCAAACGGAACCAAACCCATGCCCTGAGTGAATACATCTTCGTAGTGGTAGTTCAGGTTTTCGATGTTGTGCCCCGCATCCTTGGACGCGTAACTCCATGGATGTACCGAGACTATGTCCTGCTCCACAGGTATCTCAGACCAGTCGTTTATAGCAGATGTAAACCACCTCGGTGCAAACCATACATCCACATTCGATATGGCCACGTAGTCCCACTTTCCTTCAGCCGCTATATCTAACCCCTTGTTCCAGAACTTCGGCAAATTCCAAGGTTCTTGGTAGTGCCTGTATTCGTAGCCCAACCGATCCAGCAACTGCTTGAGCTGCTGGGTCCAGTAATCCCATTCGTGTTTCTCACCCTGTGGTGCGTTGTCCAGAACTATCAAGTGAGCGTCAGGCTCAGATGCATAGTGCGACATAATCGCGTCCGCAGCTATCCGGTAGGTATGCATGCATACCGAAATCGTAGGAATTATGGTTACGTTCTTGGTCACGGAATTTCTATGGATACTTCAGTAGCTCGTTCCCATACGCCCGCTGTAGTGTAGTCGTTGGGTCGTACGTAGTCCACACCGTCATCCGCGTTGGTGCCGGTGTTGTTCCATTTCCAGTTGGTGAAGTCTGTCGGGGTTGACCCAAACACAACCGCGTATCTGTTAATAGATGAAGTCAGGACTGCCCGCAAATCAGACAAGGAAGCTACGGCATATATGCCCACCGCTGCGGAACCTTTTACCTGGGCAAGGATATACGCATCCAGCGTGGTGGTGGATATAGAAGTGCCATCGGCACAACTACAGCAATCATTGGGGTTGGGCAATGCACTAGCCATACTCGACAGAGGCTAGTGCATTGGAAAGTACTTGACAACTAAAATCAATGCTCCCAGACGCGACCGTTCCAGTATTCGTGGGGGTCTCCCTGGTGTAGCTCGTCAAGCATGGACACTGCAACCCCGCACACATGATAGTAGTCTGTGGCAAAGTCGGAGTTGTTATGCCAAGGTCCGTTTACTGACTCAAGTGCGTAGTTGATCTTGCCGTCGTCAGACAGATCCCTGAATATGACCACCGCAGTGGTGGGCCAATCTGGACAACTGAAGGTTGCAGATGCGTAGTTGTTTCCTAGAAATAGTAAATCTTCGTGTTTGATTTTCATGGTAGTAAGAGTGGGGAGGACCGTCACCCCTCCCCGACATATCTCAGAGCATGACGGTAGTTATGTTTTGTTTTCCAAGCCCGCACTCGCGGGTTGAAATTATTTAATCGTGACTAGTGCCACGAAGAACCCTATGGCGAACCCAAGGCACAGCCCCAGGATTAGTATGGTGTACGGGTTAGTCATCGTTTGCCGTATTGGTCTTCCTTGCGACAGGCTTTGCAGTATGGTTGCAATCCGTCTTTACTGGCGGTTCGTTTGTGAAAGCTTTTGACCTGTCTGGACTTGTTGCACAGTCCGCATGTTTTTTTAGGCATCTTTGGTTTCTGGCCTGACGTATCCATCGTATGGTCGAATCCCAATGTAGTATCCAGTTTTACGGTAGGGTGAGTCCATGTCGCAGTGACAACATCTATGCTCAACGTCGTCGCTCGCAAGATCTGGACTCCATCCGTGTTGGTGGTATTTAGCGCAGTGGCTACACCATACTCGGATAGAACCTCCAGACGGTGAAGCGTAACCTACCAGCAATGGCCGTGCATGTTTGTTGTGTCTTTTCATTATTGGTGCACCGTGTCCGTCAACTTTCATATTTCGCCTTCCACTTGTTTGATCGCATCCTCAAGTTCTCCCCTCGGTCCTGGTCCATCGTATGCCCTCGGTAAGTAACACAGTATACGTCTGCACACTGCCAGAAGTGCCTTGATGGATTCTTCTTGGGTCATATATAGACTTCTCCTTTTTGATACCAACCTCGTTGTTCCGTTGCCCGTGTTCGTTTGATCGGGTTGTCCAACGGGAACGCTGGGTTGTTCTGAAGGGAGTCTGGGTTGTCGTTTGGTCGTCTCGACAGAATGCCCAATGCAAACTGGTTCTTGCTTGCCCATGTCCTGCCGTCTCCCGTAGCCCCGTCGTGCATGGTGCATGCGGTGACTGTCCTGCCCTGTCCTGTGGACATGATGCCCGTCAAGCAACCGTAGAAGTTTAACCCGTGAAACTGCACGTTGTTTCCACTCGTAGCTATGCCCACGTTTCGTCGGTCGAATTTGTGGACTCCCTCAATTAAACAATCCTTGAACACAGGGTCTGGCAAGTAGTTGTTGCCCGATGGTTCCTGCACGACCGGATACCAGTCTGGAGTGCCGATGGATGGTCCGTGCTTGATCACGATCCGACTGCCTTGATGTGCTTGCACGTTGCAGTCGTGGAATCTGAAGTTAAACGCGTTGTCGCTTATGTACACAGGCATGCTGCCTCGTTGTGCCACCAAGGTCACGTTGCTCACAGATTGTTCAAAGTTCCTGACATGCCTGCCGTCTACCAACGTGCTAGGTTCTATGTACAACCCAATCGGTGCGTTGGTCTGATGCCACCAACCGTTATCATCCTTCAGGGTCAGGGGTCCGGTTCCGTAGAATCGCAACACGCTGCCCATATGTGCTGGACTCGTAAGCTGGAAACTGCCTGGGAGTCGGGCTGTGTTCTGGAATCGGTATACTGGTTCCACGCAGTTGATCAGGATTTTGGGTGCCTCAAAGCTGCCATACCATCCGGTGCCTGATGGACTGTTGCCCTGCTGCTCCTGCCAGTAAGTCTCAGACCGATCTCTGTAGGGTGCCTGGAGTTCCTGACCTTGTTGGATTATGGATTCCCATGACTCGTCTGCGTATCCGTCTTTGTCTACCTCCAGATCGAAGGTGAATTTGTTGGACAGGATCGTAGGTTTGGTTTGTAGGTTGTCGATCCGGTTCAGGAGATCCGCATGGGATTTTCTGATCTGTCGCAGCTCGGTGGCGTAGTCGCATAGAGCGAGTAACTCAGTTGCTAATGCTTTTAACATGATTGTTGAATTGAGGTCGTAGGTGTCGTTTAGGCCGTCCGTATGCATCCAGGTCTGGGTTTACTCCCCGCTTTTCCCAGAAGTTATCGAAAGCTAGTCTCCACTGGTCGTATTGAATATCCCCAAGAGGTTGAAACTCCCACCCGTCTGCTTGTTGTATGTCAGTGTCTTCCATGCGTTGCGTGAAGATACTAGATCATGGTTCGGTTAGTTTTGTCAAACAAAACCTCGGATTTTTAGAAAAAATCTCACGGGGTGTGTATATACATAGATAGCCTGGAAAGGGGGCGGTGGGGTCGAGATCTGGCGCAAAAATATTTTTACCCTCCCCCTCCCCCTTCAATGATCTTTTGAAAAGAACAACCAACAATCCAGGTAAACTACTAAACATCAACAACTTGTGACTTTTGGTTTGTTGTGTTCGGTGGTGCTAATAGGGTTGTGATCTGATTCACTTGAATATTGCGTGGTGAATCGGATTCATTCATGCCTAAGAGCTTTTGGACCTTTTCAACAATCTGTAAACCTTTCAACTGCAAATCACTGCGTTGAATCATGCTTGGCACATCGTCTGGAATCGGTGTGGTTTGCAGTCGCTTTAGCACGTTGCCTGCATCTGTGAACATCTTAAGAGCATATGAATCTAAACGATTACTGATAGATGCGTTTTCGTCGGTTAAGATCTCTTGTTTGCGTCCAAATCCTTCCAAATATCGTGGATCCCGTTTGGCGCAAGTTTGGATTTTAGAGCGTACACTGGAAGGACGTACGCCAAAATATTCTGATATTTGCTTCTGATTTAATCCCTTTGAAATTAGTTCCAACAAGATCGAATCATCTATTTTGCTTGGCATTGCCATACATGAAACTTGTCATACAAAACGAAATCCTACCAGTTTGAAATGTTAGACGAGCCTAACATTTATTGGGTATGTCTAATATTGATAGACGCATCCAGGAATGTTAGCCAGGACATCGGGATCAAAAATAAGGGGCAAAGTGTGATCCTATTACAGACGCACGCTTTGCCCATGGGCACAAAAAAAACCAACCTTTGCAGGTTGGTTTGTAGTGGTTTGGTTTGGCTTTTAAATTACCGCTGCAAGAATCCAGATTGCAACAAAAGCAAGTGCCGCAACAATGGCACACAAAAGATCTTTGATCATATCAATGGAGTGAATAGGTTACAGTCTGCACGGACTTATCCCAACATGCGCGACAATCTCCGCAAACATTGCCTTGCTTAGGTGCGGGACAAGTGCCTTGTGTGTCAACTCTGGATTCATGACATCCCTCGATTGATACCGCATCACCTCCCACCATGGTTGCAGATACTCTGATAGTTAGATTTTCAGGGATCGCTTGTGGTCCATACTCACGAATGAATTGACGCATCAATCCTACCTCTCTGGTAGGAATCCAAAAGCGAATATCCGGCAAACGGTTTGCAATTTCGATGATGTCTTGAAGGTGATCCATGGATTGCAAATCACCGGAATCATGCCACCGAAAGTAACCGCTTTTCTCCTTGCGTCCAATTAAGGTAACCATCCAATCCACCCAATCGGATTGGGTGATAGAATCTAACCGGCGATGCAACGCATCTTGCACGTTGGCGAATGTATACCGGCCTTTACATGCATAGCATGAACTGCAAGTGGAATTTGGAATGGCTCTTAGCTTTGAGCCGGTTTTGCATGCCGATGCCGGAATGCTGTACCCATGACATGGCATTTTGCTGGGTTTGGACAAGCCACCGGTCAATGAGTGTAGTTCTGACAGTTTCATGCGTCGTTCCTCCCAAGTTTATAAATGGTTATAGCTCTATCGAATTCCACCTCTAATTGGTCAAGGATTATATCTGAAGCCAATGACTCGATCATTGCGTCAAGTGTTAAGCTCTCTTCAATACACCAATCTTTTAATTGTTCCATAGTGTAATATTTAGAGTTGTCGTGAATCCTGAACCATTGCAGGAATTCCCATGAAAAGTGTGTGTCCTCTGTCAACTCGTGAACATGACCTTGCCAATGTTTTCGGGGAATGGTGATCAGGATTTTTCCGATCAATGCTCTGTATTTTTCTGCGTTCATTTTGGTTTTTGGTTTTTGGTTTTTGGTTTTTGGTTTTTGGTTTTTGGTTTTTGGTTTTTGGTTTTTGGTCACATGGATTCATCTCTTAACCAAACTGGGTTTCTCTCGGTATGCATATCAGAACCGAGTTGGGCTATGGAGTTTAATTTTGAGACAATTTTAGACCAACCCACTACCCCGTCTAATAAGTATTCAACATCTGATTTACCAGTCGTTTCATACAGCTCCACCCAGCCATAATGACTTGGATTCGCTTCTGCTTTTGCAGAGATATAATTCAGTACTTTTTCAATAACTTGATCGTTCATGTTTTTGTTTTTGTTTTTGTTTCGGTTTTGGTATGGACGTCAAATTTAGGTCAACTAATTGGTTTTGTCAAACACTTTTATCTTCACCTGATTTGATGCGTAAACCGTTGATTTTCAACAGGTTAGCCCTGGTTCCCGCCAGGGAAACGAGCAGCAGCAGCAACATGCTGCGTATCAAGCGTTTAAAAACAAAAACATGTAAAAGAAAAAAACAGGATTGACGGGGTTTTAAAAGTATGCGATTAGTTTTGTCGAACATTAACAAACTAAAAACTATGAACTACATCAAAAAACTCCAAACAGATCGCGACGATCTGCAAGCTCAGATCGAGCGCATACGAGAGGCAGCAAATGACCTCCTAAACTACGCACATTCAGACAAGTTTTGCGGTGACGGTGCCATCGGCACTTACATAGCGAAGCAGGACATAATCGAACGAACCAGATTAATCCTTAACGAAATAAACTTATGATAGATCCAACCTGTCGGGGATACTACATCACCTTGAGTGAATCCCGCCCAAATCCCCCTGCAACGCAGCACACGTTTCGCGTTGAACCAGTAGATGATGACTACCATTTGCTCTGGCCCACCGCATCAATCAAGCCAGTGGATGGACAGATCAAAGTGACATTCACGTGGCATGAAGAACCCGATCAGCACAAGGAGCGAATCGAATCGTCAATTCGTGAAGCAATTATTGATCAGTGGCATACTTTTCAGGATCGATTTTTGGGCAAGGATGACAATCAACTGCAAGCTGGGTGCCCTACCAAGATCAGCAAGGAGCAGGTGCAGGTGATCGTCGATAGAATGGGAAACACTTCATTGGAACAATTGATCGATGAACTATTGTTCGAACGGTCGCACCATGACCTGTTTGGTGAATTCAGCAAGGAGGAGTTGATATGAATATATCTCTCGAAGGTGTGACCAAGTTATACAATGCGATCCATCGCGAACATTCGGAAGTTTCCATCACAAATATGATAGCCTCACTGGAATATGAATCACGCAAGGAGTGGATCGATCCCGAGTATTTATGGGACAAGCATTGTTTTGCCCTCGATGACAGACGCACTGTCGTTGCCAGTGTTAAGGCCATGTTGACGGATCAGGGGTTCAAACCTGAAGAACCCTGCGAGGAACTTCTGATAAACCGTCAATCGTGGGACAACATTGTAGAGGGTATCGAACACGATGACGAGGGCAACGTATGGGCTGATGACCTGCTTGAATACCTTGCCTACTACATCGAACACGCACCACAGGAGGTGCGACTATGATCATCAAAGTTACATACAGGAAATTCGACGATCACGGACCAGTCGAATTCGAGCAGGTGGATCATACAAACGAACCGAATTTGGAAGACGCCATGCACGAACTACAACGCTACGCCAAACGGCAATTGAACCGAGGTGGATCATGGCCCGTCAAGATCAAGGAGGTGAACCAATGAAAGTATTAGTCGCATGTGAGTATTCCGGCAAAGTCCGCGATGCGTTCAAGGCCCGAGGACATGACGCTTGGTCGTGCGACCTGCTCCCGACTGACGTAGAGGGGCAGCATATTCAGGGCAATGTATTCGATGTTCTCGATCAGGGATGGGACATGCTGCTGGCATTTCCACCATGCACAAACCTCTGCTCAAGCGGCGCAAGATGGTTCAAATTCAAGCGCAAGGAACAGGCAGAATCCGTCGAGTTTTTTATGAAGTTGGCAAACGCCACGGTGCCTAAAATAGCCATTGAAAACCCAATCGGAATCATGAGTAGTAAATGGCGCAAACCTGATCAGATCGTGCAACCGTGGCAGCATGGGCATGGTGAAACCAAAGCGACTTGTTTGTGGCTCAAAAACCTACCCAAGCTGGAACCAACCAACATTGTAGAGGGACGAAAAGCTAGGGTACACATGATGCCTCCATCAAAAGATCGGTGGAAACTACGATCAGAAACATACACAGGCATCGCCAAAGCAATGGCAGATCAATGGGGATAAACACACATATGAAAAACACAGAAAAAACCAAACTAGCAACTGCAATATTTAATGCATTGCCCATGGACAAACTGAGCGACCGTGTCGCTAAACCAGACGCGACCGAAGCGATCAAGGCTATCGCAGGATGCCTGAATTCCCGAAACGGTAAATGGCGCAAAACCGTGCCATCACGGTCGTGCCAAGAAAGTCAATTGTTATGGCGACTGGTTAAATTCCACGGAGGAAATGGCAACCTATGGGGATTCCCGTGGTTTGCGGACCACGACACGCGAGATCGGATGGATACCTTGGCGCAAGTCATGCGTGATGGACATTCATCGGCAGCCGATGCTTGGCGCAAGGCAATGCACGGTTAACCCAAAACCCAACCCACGCAAGTGGGTTTTCCTATCAGGAGTCAATCAAGTCTCCTGATCAAGAAAACCTATATATGAGAGCAATAATCGAAACACGAAGCCAGAAGGCATCCGGTAGGGCGTGGCCCAGCAAAGGCCCAGATAAATACGTAGCAGTACAGTTGGTGCCCGATGGCGTGCAACCGTTGGAATACCTCCGCGAGGACATGGCCAAAAAACGAGGCATCGAAATTATTCGGTGCGGTGAATATTACTGGAACTCAACCGGACCTCGATCCAGATACGCTAAGGCAATGGCCGAAGCAGAACGCATAGCAGCAAAATACAAATGATATGACACTTCAAAATTACAAACATTGGATCAATGCCATGCGAGACGCAGCACTTGCGATCCAGCAGCACGAATTCAAGCAATCCAGGATTCGCGCAAACCGCGATGAACTCGCGAAAGCGAAAAAAACAAAAAGCGGAAGCTGGCGATTTAAAGTGAGAGGTGGTTCACAATATTGGCATCAAATGGCCAAAAAAATGTTGGACGAATTAGCAGCAAGAGAGGGAGTTGACTACGTGGATCTACAAGCGTCGATCAGCTTGCCTGAACGAGGCAGATCGTTCCCAAAATCCAGAGGTGAAACTCACCTTTGGGCGCACGGATAATTCAAAGGAAAACCTATGATACACACAAAAATAATATACTCAGACTGGCTTGAATACTGCCTGTTGAGCGTCGAGGACATGACGGATCGAGACGAATCGTCTCAAGTGGCAGCAGACTCTAAATACGCCATTTATTACGGGCGATCATGGGACCTGGTTTGCGCCGTTCGCGAGTGGGAACCTGATTTGTTTAATGCAGCAGAGGACGAGGAACCAGAATACCGAAACCGAAACAGTAGCCTGACCGACATGATCTCATGGACGGCATTCGCCATGACGCGAATGAAGATCGAACATTACATGGATGCCAAGGAGGTAACCGCATGATCACCCCTCACGACAAATGCCCAGAATGCCGAGCTGATCTTCAAAAAGATCCAGGTGAACCCTACCACTCAGGGTCATACGGGGAACCACCTGACGAGGGATACCCTCCAACCATGGTCTGCCATGATTGTGGATGGGAAGCGGACCCTGAAGAGGTTGACTGGAACCCAAAACCAACCCACACGCAGCAAGTCATGATCGACCGAATCCGAAAACAATTACGCGAGGCAGAAGCTAAAGTGTTTGAGAACAGGGTAAACCCTACCTTTGACAAACTGTTCTGGGGAACTCCCGAGGAAGATTTTGACTGGGTAGGTGAGCATGACGAATCTGTCAAGGAGTCGTGTGATGACTCCGATTGTGAATCCGACTGGCACCAATACTCACAGGCAATTAACATGGGACGGGAAGACGGAAAAACATGGTATATAGTCGTGGATGAAGACGGTCAACCCCTGGCAGGATGGGATGAACGTGAGGGAGACCAAGTCTGCCAATCCATATTGGATGACCTATGGTTTCACGGACAAGGACGAATTCATGACTTTTTTGCCGGTAACATACGATACTCATTGTATGTAGCAGAAACCGGATCGGACCCTTTAGGTGAATGGTTCAAAGGAGTGCCTTCACCAGACGCAGCAATAAAATCAGCACAAAATGACCTGAAATACTTATGACACAAAACGAAACCATAGCATACGGATACGCGCTCAGTCTACTAGGCGCACAACTCGACGACCTCGACAAAATAAAGGCCGTGATGGCAGATGTTGCTCATTTACTGGAGCAGCATGCGGATGAAAACCTCGCTAGGGGTTATTACGAAAAACTAACCGGAACCAGCACCACCAAGGACAAATGAAAACCATCCTACTGGCACTGCTAGTCGCAGCACCTGTAGCCTTGGCTGATCCTGAGATCGTCGCACTGACGATCTTGGGAGAGGCACGGGGGGAATCTCCTCAAGGTCAACTTGCCATAGGGTGCATCATAAAACAAAGGGCAGCAAACCGAGGATTGACGTATGACCAGGTTTGCTTGCAACGCAAGCAATTCTCCTGTTGGAACGGTAAAACCAAAGCGGATCTGAAGCACATGTTGAAACTACCCCAAGCAAAACTTGCCATGTGGATTGCCCACAACATCGACCGGCTGGATACTGCCAAAATCGGGCATGCGGACCATTATCACGCAGACTACGTTGACCCATACTGGGCAGACGCAGCAAAGCAAACCGTTACTATTGGACGACACATTTTTTACAAGCTAAAATAACTTTCGCAAGGCCGGACATGGTCGCTGGCCAGGTCATGTGCTACGGACTAACCCGAGGTTTAATTTCATAGGTTCCTCCGGTAATAGGATTCGCACCCTATGTGTTCGGCCTTGCATTTCCCATCAGTATTGTCAAACATCGACCAAATGGGCAATTACAACAATAAATACGCCAAAAAACCCCACCCAAAGACCGAACGGATTGCCGTTCGGGTTACGCAGGATCAAAAAATAACATGGCAAGGCGCAGCAAACCTAGAGGGCATGACCCTGTCAAAATGGATGGCCGAAAGGGTCGAACAGTCTATATCGCAAGTCCCTACACCAGCGGACCCTGTGCAGATAATGTAGCGGTGCAGATCGACGCATTTCACCGGCTTCTGGACATGGGGTTTGTCCCATTCGCTCCATTGCTAAGTCATTTTGCGGAGTTGCACAGACGCAGACCCTATGACGAATGGATCTACGACTGGTGCATCCCTTGGGTCGAGCGGTGTGACCTGATTCTCCGTCTCCCAGGCACTTCCAAGGGTGCCGATATTGAGGTGCAACATGCCCTCAAACACGGCATCGAGGTCTACTTCGGCTGGGAGGATCTCAAATCTTCGATCTAAGGGTAGGATCTACCCTGTGAGGTCACATCACACTACTCAGTTCTAAAAACGATTTCTAGGTACCTTTCTGAGCCTTCTCGGCCCTTAGAATGGCTAACTCCATAGTTGCCCTAGTGATCATCTTCATTAAATGCTCCTCATCGGTCTCATTGGGATCGGTTTCGGTGCCATGCCTCAAATTCCAGTAGGTGGTGCCATGCCGAAACGCCCTCATGATGTGATAAGCCTTGTCCTTGGCAATGTCTTTCCATGCCCATTCACCTGGTCCTGACTTTTGACTGCCAGTGGCAGATCCACCTGTCGGTGCCATCGAAGCCAGAACTGCCCCAAACGCCATGTGCGCCACATCGTGTGGTTTCGGATAATCCATATCGTCGAACATACCAAAATCTAAAAAAGTATAAAATCAAAAAACCCCCGTGGTGTGGTGTAACTACCCCCTTTATTCTATATCCCTTTTTTTTTTTAATGTTTTTGGGTTTTCGTACCCTAAAAGTATTCTCTTCCCGAGACCAGAGATATACACGGACCTAGTTACACCAGTTACACCACGCTGGCGCAATCGGCTGCGTTTGGGGCACTTACGCAAGGCAAAAGTGGTGTAACTAGGTTTTTCGTAGTTACACCACTCGCACCACGGCGAGTCAGGCGTTTTGGCAAAAGTGGTGTGAGTGGTGTAACTAGCCATTTCTAGTTACACCACGACTAAGTGTTTGCATTGCAACCATTTAAAAATCAGTGGTGTAACTAGCCTTTTTCTAGTTACACCACTACCCATTTTACGTAAACCGTTGGTGCTTAGGGGCACTACAAAAAAACCCCCATTTCTGGAGGTTTGACGTATAGTTGTTATAAGTGTTTGCATCGCAACAACTAACCAAAACCGTATAAACTATACATACTATAGTATTACACCGTTCAGTATCAACAGGTTACCTAAAACGGCTCCTCACCCGTTTCCAGGCTTATACGCCACACTTGGGCACCCCTGCTCCACCTTGACTTGACCGAATACTTGCACGAATTGCTCTGCTGCAACCTCCTCAAAAACATCCCCATACCCCTTGGACTTTTGATCCAACCGAGTCTGGTATACTTACTGAGCACTTCATATATGACCGCCGAACTACCTTCCAAGGCACCTTCGTTGGACACAAAATAAAGATCCAGCACCCCTTCAAGTTGTCCTTCGGACGACTCGCCGTGGACCAACGCTTCGACACTTGGATGCACAAAACCGTTAACCCCATACCTGACGTTGGCAATGTGTTCGGGCACCTCGTAGGCATCAACCGCACCACAAAACTCAGCTATACTAGGCTCGATCAGCTCCCACATGTCCACTCCATTGAACTCCCATCCAGGCCGGTCGCAGTAGAGCATCAACAGTTTGTCTTGATTGTCTTCGTCAACCGTTGGCAATGCCCGAACACTGTTGGGAGTCGTGTTGGCACTCATGGACAACCTCCATATGGGCTTGAGCGTAATCGGTTCCAAGTACTTGGCGTTCATAGGCATAGAGTTGTTAGCCACAATCTCCTTGATGGCACCCGTTAGCCTTTGGCGAGCTTTCCAGTCATCCTGAACCGTGGCATCACTGATCATCAAATGCTCTGCCTTCCACAAATCCGAGTTGAACTGCGTCATCCCCTTGATCCAAGTTTGTGGATCGGCTGCTCTACCACCGAGACAGGATGATATAATCCGTTGCGCTAGGGTTTTGCCCAAACCCACACCCCCGACCAAAAACAATGCTTGACCTGGATGGTTGCGGTGTGGTTCGCGCATGGCAGTTCGAGCTTGCTTGAGCCAACCCAGAACGTATTCGCACTGCGACTCACCCAGTAGATTCTGCAAGTATTGACCACACACGGTGTCCTGCCACTCAACCGAACCGGTTCCTTCTTGGTAGGTGTACCCTTCAGTAACCAACAACTGCAAGTGCCCCTCACGATGCAACCCCACTGGTCTACCACACAACGGACCTGCATAGTCAACCATCCGGTTCTGCTCGACTGTAGCTTGAGCATTGCTGATCTGGGCAGCGGTTGCGCCGAAGTACACCAGTTGGTTTCTCCACGACTCAATGGACAACCTTTTGAAACTACCGGAGGCATTCAGATCGACGTACCATTTGGTTCCGTCAGTGTAGCTCCTTCGGACAACTGCTTCGGCTTCTTCGGAGACTACATCTCCCCGTTCAACGGAACGCTTGGCAGCACTGACTCCTTCTTTCAGAACTCCGGCCTTGACCTTGAACAAAGTCCTGACCCGTTCCGTGAGCATGGCCGAACCTGGGTTGTTGCCGAATCTTCCGATGGTTTTGCATAACTTCCCGAACACTTCGGTGTTACTGGCATCCACCTGTTCATGGTGGACGGTGAGCAACCTGTCGAGCATGGTGACCTCGTCCGTGCTGCCCTCGACTCTGGGCAACGCAGCCCACTTGTTGACAAACTCCTCCCCGAATTCCTCGCGCATGTCGTCGGCACCTTTCGGACCATCAAACGGCATGCGAACAAGTTTCACGGAGGGCAGTTTGGCTACCATCCTGCCAGTAGCAGTATAGTAGTCTGGATTGAGCAACGTATCTGAATCCCCGATCCACTCTAGGTTCGTGGGTTGCAAGTAAGCCAGTGCCTCTTCCAGTTCGGAGTGGACCCTGCCCTCGCGTTGCCAACCATAAAACCCACTGATACCCACTGTCGGGAATCCTGCTTCGGTCAGGCTCATGGCCTTGAACTCTCCTTCTACGATTCCGAGTGTGTCGGGGTATCGTTGCAGCCCTTTCGGAAAGTACACATGACAACCCGACCCAGCCAACTGAGTGTACTTCATGTCGGTGGTTGGGTTGTTTATTCTTAGTCGTCCGTAACCGGTTTCGACTCCGTCAAGCCTGTGGTAGGGAATCCAAAGTCCAGCTTTGGAAACTCCTGCTAACGGCTTCGCTTCTTCGGGGGATACTTGTCGTATTCCGTTATTCGAGATTGTCTGATCTGAAATGCCAGGTCTTTGCATGATGGGTGATGGTTCATAGCCCATTCCAGAATCAACCAAGCATCACAAGTTGCTTTTGTAACTCGACCTATATCGTCGAATCTTTGCTTGGCTACTCTGTATAGAGCGGATTTTCGTTTGTTATAGTTGCGTTCGTAAATTTTAAGTGGCCACTGCCATGTTCGCGGTTCGATGTATGTCACGGGCACTCCGAGTGACGCCAGTATTCCTTCCCACTGTCCCATGTTCCGGCCAAACTCAAACACGCAGGCATGAGTCAGCGTTGGAGTGCCCCGAACCTTTTCGCTGTAGGCATGGGTAATCGGATATTGTTCCAGCTCCTCGCTCATCTGCTGTACAGACTTGAACGGGATTGCTCGTAGTTCGTTGGGGGATGCTACGACACATCCCCCCGACTTTCCTGGATCAATGGCTAAGATCATTTTTGGTGAAAGGCCACAACTCTGTTTTCTCGATGCCTTCCAGCTTGTCCGAAAAGAAGTGACCGGCTTCACGGGTTTGACCTGCGTTGGCACCACACTGATCGAGCAGTGCCAGTATCAAATCTACCATTTCGGTGGATGTCATTTTCTCCACAGCCTCGCTGTAGATAACTTCGTCTGATTTCTTGGAGTAGTTCATTTGTTTATGTTCTTTTTGATTTCTTTGATTAGCGAATTTACCCGTTTGAGACTTTTGGTGAGTTTAATACGCCTTCGATGGTCCGCGTAATCCCCAAACCTTTTTGCACGATCCTTAGTTAGGGTTAGTGCTTCGCGTAACCGTTTCCGTCTGTAGATCTGCTGACCTAGTTTTTCTAGCCAATTGGTTTTCGGTGGGCTTGGTCGAACCGGTTTGTTGAAGTATTGCTCTCGAAAACCAAGCCGCTCACCTGGTATGGGGCCACACGGACTGACTTCCCAAGCAGGGTCTGTCTGGATGTTAAAGTTGGTAAGGTCTTGGCAAGTTCCCTGCGGATAAAAAGCCAATAATTCAGGTGTCCGGTAGTATGCCCATTTTTTGGATCTAGCTTGTTGGTTTTGAAGAGTGTGATGATTCATTTGTGTCGTCTTTCTATTTCTCGGTTAATATACCATGCTGATTTTTTTAGGTCTTCTATGTCGTCGAATTTGAGTCCGGCTCGCCACAAATATTTCATGGCATTGCCGACACAAAAGTTCATGTGTTCTGTTATTTGAATACACTCAACTCCGCTCGGGTGCTGGGTGTAATGGTCTGGGTGATTCACTGGATCTTTCATATACATAAATGAACTCGACTACTGATTCATGAAGGGGAAAGGTGCCCATGTCCGTAGATCTCCTACGGTACCACAACATCGAGTTCAAAAGTTTACTTGTCGTACACCTCCGCTATGTGCGCGTCAACTCCAATCGGCATCTTAGGCAGAGCTGGGTGCCGCCGACTCATCTCTTCGATTACAAATTCCAAAGCGTCATTCGCCTGGTCTTCGGGCACCTCACATATCAATTCGTCATGGACATGCCACGATGTTCGGATGCCTCCTTTGTCGATTCGCAACATCGCTGCGGCGAACACATCTCGGGCGGTTGCTTGAATAATGTTTTCCGTTAGCTTGCTTCCCCAATACCATTCGCGCAGGTTCCGTCCTCTCTGAACCACGGCATCGTAACCCACTCTACCATCTCGGTTTGGTTTTTTAACATCGTAGTACACCAGCTCACGACCTGTTGGTAGCGTCACTTCAAACTTATCCTGGAAACTCTGCTTCAACTGCACGTTGCACTGGTTCCATAGCGTTACGATCTTGGGGTTACTTTGTCGGTACTCTTGGACATTTTCCTTGGCTTCGTCGTCTGTGTATTCCAACCCGAACAACGCCGCGAACTCCTTGTATCTGGCAGGACCACAACCATACCCCAATCCCAGACTTCTGGCCTTGGCGACTTGTCGTAGGTCAGGGTCCACTTCTTTCAAAGGTCTTGGGTCGGAGTAACCCATGGAGGTTCGGGCATGTGCTTCGTAACAATCCATTCCTTTTTCCACATTCTCCAGAAACTCGTAGTCACCTGAAACCGCTGCCAAACAACGAGGCTCGATCTGACTGAGATCCGCGATAATAAATTTATGCCCGTCACGGGGAACAAACAGATCCCTTACAGAGGCACCGAACAACTCACCCTTGGTGAGGTTTTGCATGTTGATACCTGCATCCCCAGCCCAACGACCGGTGACACGGGAGCCACAATACTTCATGCTGAAGTGCAGTACGCCGCCAGTGTCTATTCGGTTCTGAACAGTGAGGAGGGTAGACAGGTGTTTACTGAGGCGGCGTAGCTGCACAAAGGCATCCAGATACGGAAACTCGCTGCCTCGTCGCTTGGACCACTCAGCCCATTCTGGATCGGCGGCACTGGTTGTCTTCGGACAGTCCAGTACACCATCAGACGATAACTGCGTCCTGAGAGCTGCCTGACTCATGGCAGGTTTATCACCTCGCCACGGGATCTTGTCCAGTAGCTCCATCTGGGTCAGTTGTACTTTGGCAACATACTCGTCAAGCAGTGGCCGGTTAATTTGAACTCCGAAATCTCCCTGCTCGATGGTCAGTTCGGATAAGTCCCATTCATCCTGGGGAAGTTTGTGGTGGTAGCGTGTGTACAACTCATAGCACAGGTCACTGTCGGCTAGAGCATAGTCACACAAAGTCTTCCAGCGTTCGGGAGAGAGTTCGTTAAATTGTTTCCCTGACATAGCGGTTCGCACTGCCTTGTCAGGGGTTTTTCCCAGCAACACTTTGGAGGCATTGGCCAGGTCTCTGCTAACCTGCATGTAGGCAGGTATGGCAGTTGTATCAACCCACTTGCGCGGCCACACATCCGGCATCTCGCCTGTGTCACGCATGCGATTGATAACCCAGCGATCAAACTGGGCATTGTGAGCGACCCAAGTCGCCCCTTGGATTTTGTGCCAAGGAGCGTCTTGGGGTTTGCCGACGTACCGGACATCAGGCCCGACTATACTGACCATGCCACAGTAGTATTGTGGATGCCTGGTGTAAGCCTCGGCCCCATATTCTTTGACACTAACTACCTTGTCGTAGTAGGTCTCGGTATCGACGGCATATACTCGGTTCATCAGGCAACCTCGTTGGCAATGTATTCTGCGACTTCAGCGTCGGCCTTGCCTTGGTTGACCAGCGATGGCACATACCATTTGTTGCTTCCGTTGGTCTTGAGTTCTGAACTCATCTTCCAACGAAGTGCATAGGTAACCCCGCCAGCGTTCTTGCTGTTGGTAGCAGTGAACACACGCTTGGCAATGTTGTAGCTCGTTGACTTGAACGTATACATGGCCTTGACGTAACCTTGCCCAGCTACTTCATAGTGAGCAAACTCCATGGGCACTGGTATCAGCAGAACCATGTCGCAGCGTTCGCTGAACTCTACTCCTGACTGGTTACTGAACTTGGGCACTCTGCCTTCGGCCAAAGCTTCGTCTGCACTTGCATACCGCTTAGGTCGTTCACCGCTTCCGAACTCCAAGTCTTCCTCGTAGTACTTGTGCATTTGCAGCACGTAAGCATCGAACTCCTCGTCACGACGATTGACTTGCACTTGCTTGTCATACACGAACGTGCCTTTGTCAAACTCGTCCAAGCTACTGGTTGCTTGCACCAGACTCAGACGAGGGACTGACAGATCTTCGGTGCCCCAAGCACCAGTCATCATGCTGCTGGTTCCTTCGTTAGTTGCGATTGCGTTTTCGTTTGTGTTAGTTAGGTCTAGTTTCGCCATATTTCTATATCTCCTTCTTCTTCTTGTTTATGTTTTACAAAGTCTTCCCAAACCATTGAGAAGACAAATTCTGCTGCGTTGTCCAAGTCACACTTGGGAACGTCCAAAGCTATTGCCAGTGGTATTATTATTTCTCGGACTTGTTGTTCCAACCCGTCCAAGTCCTCTGGGTTTGGCATTACTGCCAGTTCTTCCTTGAGCCACTGAGATGAGTTGCTCAGGATTTCGTATTGACCTTTTGTCAACTCGATGCTGCTTTCTTCGTTCCATTTCATTTCCGTTTAGTTACGACTTCGGTTGATGGTCCTACTTCAATTGCGGCTCCACATCCTTCCAGAAACTCGGTCATGTGCTTGGTCTTTTTACCTCTCGGTGCTGTGTCTTTTATGAGGTTCCCAAGGTTAGTCATGCTGACTGACATACACTTCTGCCATTGCTCTTCGGAGATCCCACGATGCAGTGCTTCCTGTTTGACTGCGTCCAGGTCCACGACTTTCTTTCTACCGGCACGTTGCTGTAGGTAGTAATCTCCGACTTCGTATCCTTCACCCAACAACTGTCTGGCACTTTCAGACACTGCCTTGTCCCAATCAGACAAAAACTTTTTAACCAGCGGACGTAGGTCCAGAGCTTTTTGTAGGTCCATTGGTTTAGACAAGTCCCATTCTGGTTTGACCACCGGCAACAGATCTCCCTGATGTTTGGCAGCGGCAAACTTGCTGTACGCTTCAGGGCATGTGCCTGTGTGGCTACAATACTGGCAGTTCGTAGATGCTTTGCGTTGTCCAGTTCCAGCTCGTTTTTGCACCATGGTGGTTCGGTTACGAATAGTCACAACATCAGCTCTGGTGTATGTATGCCTGGAAACTTCGTCGCGTCTGGGTGCGATCATGGCTACGACTATTTTGTCCAGCTCAGGCATCCGATCAAACAGCTTCAAAGTGTAATCCTGAAACTGAATGTTGGTATCTGGATCGTCCACTTTGTTAAATCCAAACTTATAATCGATCAACAATCCGGTTGTGTCAGCGTGAGCAAAGTGGTCCACCATTCCTGCATACGAGTTGGCAACGGTTAGTTTAAGCTCGCGTTGGACTGTTGGTTCTACGTCTCCGAACACATCGGTCATCAGATCAGATCGTGATTGTGATGCTCGTTCGTACATCCACAGTTCATCTTCTTGGATGTTGTCTAAGTTGTCAGTCTCCATTGCTTCATGCAATCGACTACCTGCTTCGGTAACGGCATGAACTACGGTTTGTTCTGGCTGCTCAAAGTCTGAGCAGATTTCAATATATTTGAGGCTACTTGGTCTTATCATATTTATTTTCTTTTTAACCAACCCAGACCGGCATAGGTAGGGGTTTCGTAATAGTTCCAGTTTTTGTTTTCAGATCTCCATTTATTGATTGCGTTAGGGACTCCGATGGTTGCGCTGACATCGTGTAGCCATATGGTTCCACCGAGTTTTAAGAAAGGACTGTATTTGTTTAACTCTTGTAGGGTCTGTTCTTCTTCATGTGAACTGTCTATTAGAAGAAAGTCTATGGGTTTTTGCCAATGCAACTCGCAAGAGTCTTTTGCGTGGAATTTCCAATCACAAGTAGTCTTTATGTTTTCTAGCCTTTTACGTACCACGGATTCGCATAGGGGATCTATGTCTACCGAGGTTAATTTTGCCTTTAATTTTAAATCCCTGTTTACTTCGCTGACTGCGCTATAAAGAGCCACGGTAGATTCTCCTGTCCGCACTCCTAGTTCTAATACGTTCTCTAGCCCATATTGGTATGCATGCATGCGTATTTCAGTATACATTAGGGGTAGTAAATAACTTATGTCGCTAAGTTTTAAAATACTTGCGGCTAACTCTAAGTTGTTTTGAAAAAAGCTTTGGAAATAATTTTGATCACTCATAAGTATTTTTTGTTGGTGTAAGACTGCTTGTATAAGTCTATTTTGCTGCTCCAAGACAAGCCTTTCATATCTTTGACCAAAGGTTCTAGGTTTCTTCCAGATCCTGAAACATTTATAGGTGACTTGGTGTAGTGAGTTTCTCTTGTGACATATTCTGCTATATCCTCGGTATCGACATAAGGCATTACGAAGTTACACTTTTCGCAGACCACCCACTCTTTTTCGGTTCCTTTTTTAGTTACTACTTTGGCCCCTTTAGCTTTCCAAAAATCCCCCCATTGTTTGTGTGTGGGTAGTATGTGGAACCTCACATATTTAAAAAGGTCTTCGCAGCTTGCACATACTCGTTTAAAGGGTCTTTCACACGGCCTGTTGGCCCTATTTGCTTCTCCCCCGTATGGATGGTCTATCCGATACATTTTGTTGGGTATGCGTTTACCTGCGTATCCTGCGTGACGGCACCTCGCGCTATAGTCAATATCTTCCCAGTGAAAAAAATTATAGTTGACCTCATTAAATCCGTTCACCTCTACCCATTTTTGTCGGCTAATCGTATTGTTCGCATAGCAGTTTAAAGGAACCTCATCAAACTCTACAAGGGGGTTGGGCGAGGGAGTTACTTTATCCCAGTCTATACTCCCTGAATTCCGATCCCAAAACCCCAACTTTTCATCTAAGTTATGGAAGTCAAAATCCAAAAAAGAATCTGCGGGTTCGTTTAAGATTGTCTCAGTAACTGTCGGGTGAAGAAATCTCCATTCGGAGTATCTGACACATCTTTCTGCTTCGCTCATCACCCACCCTACATTGAACACTGAACAATCAATGTAATTCTTGGCAACGTGAGGTGCGGGATAGATAGGTGTATGTTTTATTGAAAGCGAATGCTTTTGTGACAGTTCTCCAACTACATCTTTTCGCGCATCGTAATGGTGGTCAGCCAGTATAACGTCAAATTCTTTGCAAGTCTGCTGTTCTAAGCTGAGTAGCATCATTCGTAGCATGTCTTGGTTTGGGGTCCAATCGGCTAAAGTAACTGCATATGTTAAAGGTATCATGGTCTAAAATCAGCATCCGTAAGTGACGCTAGGTTTCTAAATTTACGTTCTAAGTTCTGTTCGATTTCTTTTTCTACAGTGCCAGCAACCAGCGGCACCACAAACCTACAAGCACTACGACTACCGTCACGAAAAGTCCTGCCTGTAGCTTGTCGAAACAACGTGGCACTGTCGGTCAGGTTCAGGATTGCAGTTCGGGGTGCGTTACCAGTGGTGTCCTGCAAGTTCAACCCCACTCCACCGGATTGTAGTTGCACTATCAGACCGGTTAGTTTACCTGCCTGGAATTGATCTACCACTGCCTGTCGTTTGTCACCGGTCACACGACCGTCTACTATACCAAACTCTCCTTCGTGCAACTCGTAGAGTGTATCGACTGTGTCAGTAAAATTCACGAAGTGAATTACCTTTTGACCGCAGTCCACAAATTCTTGAGCCAGTTCGTACAGTTGTTTTATTTTTTCGTGTTCTATTTTCTGTCTGTATCGAAGCCTCCGCACTATGGCAAACTCAGTTTCCTCGGCGTAGGTAGCAAGCAGCTCCGTGTAGGCTTGATTAATAGCCTTGCAGTTGTTGCTATCGATCAACCGAGTCTGCATAGTAAATTCCGGCAGGTCACCTACGTCTTCAATTCGGGTCCGGTCCATGCGGTCGTCCCATGTAGATCGGATCTGTGACATGGTCTGCTCCCCGCCTACATATTCCAACCCACCAAAGCTACCTGGACGGCACCCTCCTGCCGACAGGCACCAGTTCCACCATTTGTTACGGTGAACTATTTTGAGCGCATGACCTATGGCCCGAAACTGCGTGGTGTCCTCAAAAGGAGTAGCACTGAGCATCAGCACTGGGTATCCAGCATCCACGCAATCCATCAACAACAAACTGTTTTGGGACTTGTGACTGCGACACGCATGAACCTCATCGAATACGAACAACGTCGGCTTAGGCAACGTAAACGAAAACTTCCTGCGTTTGACTCCTGACTTGGTGATCCCCGTGGCAGTTCCACGAATGACCTTTTGGTAGGACTCACACAGGGTCAGCTCTACGCCAAGTTTGTCGGCAGCGTCTCTCCATTGAACCTTGGTAACTGCCGGACACACCACCGCTACCGGCAACCCCCAGCGTTTTGCGACAAACAAAGCTTTCCACGTTTTACCGGTGCCCATGTCTGACATGTCCAGTCCTGTACCGTAGGTCTGTACGGAAGCTGCCAGTTTGTCGATACCGGATAGTTGGTATGGCCGTGGTTCGTATGTCATACCAGCGTCAGAAATTCTTCGGTTTCGGTTGGTGTCACTAGTCCCAGATAATGATTACGAACAACGTCAGGACTGTTACCCAATTGCAAAGCAACCTCGTCGAGTGACTTGTAGACGTTGACCATGTGACTGGCGGCAGTGTGTCGCAAACAATCGCGTTGCCATGAGATACCTGTAGACTTGGCCATTTGACCAAGCTCGTATACGTATCTGTCAGGGCACAAGCTGACCGAGTTGGTACTGAACAATGCCTCGACTGAGTTACCCAGCATCGTCACTACCCTGCGTCGTCTGGTTTTGGTAACGTCACCGTCAAGCTTGACATGGCCGGTTTCACGACATACATGCTTCCACTCCAACCGACAGATTTCCGTAGGTCGAATACCGGCATACACTGCCAACAACAAGAACGATTTCAGGAATGGTTTGGATTCTGCATACGCCAGGCACGACCTAAGTTGAGCGTTGGTCAGGATCTGTGGTGTGCGCTGGTCCACCTTTGGAAGCTCAATTCGTTTGGCTGGGTTCTCGTCCATCCACCCTTGTTTCTCCAGCCAACCACAGAAGCTACTGGCAACCCGAACTAGCTTTATGAAACTCCGAGGAGCTTTCGAGTTCTTGGAAGCCCATTCTTCGATCTGACTGGGCTTGATTAACCGCACCAAGGTCTTGTGGCCGACTTGTTCCAAGAACGGCTCCAGCATGGAGAAGTCTTTTAAAGTAGTGGGACGAAGTCCTCGGCTTCGTTTGGCTTCCAAGAACTTTGGCCAAGCGTCTTCAACGGTGAGTGGTTTGGTGTGTTGGGTTTTCCAAAATGCCCACACATGGTTCAGTGAAGTACCATGCTCTTCGATCTCCAACAGGGTTGTCATAATAACCCTGCGTTGTTTTGGGCTTAGAACATCGAAGGTGTTTCCCAGTTGTATAAACTGGACCTTCAAGTCCTTCTGAAACTGGTGTGCTTGGGTTACGTCCTGGAAGGATCTGCACTTTGATTTTCCTGCGACCGAGTAATAAACTCTCCATACTCGGTGACCGTTTTGGTCAGTTGCAGGAACGGGTATACCGCTGGGCAACTTGGTTTTCATGCAACCAACAGAACATCACCTGTTGGTTTTGTCAAACAAATTTGTTAAGGATAGCTTGAACGATTGCCTGGGTTCCGTTTGTTCGTTGTTCGCGGACTACGTTTTCTTTGGCAGCTTGAGCTTTGACGGAGTCGAGTTGTTTTAGTTCTCGCTTGAAAGTCTGAGCAGCCGACACACCACTGATGGCAGCTTTCTTCCATTGCCTACTTCGTAGGTGTGCCCCAACTCCCAGAGCAGCCAGCACAGCGTTTGCTGCCAGACCTGCCCATGGAAACGGTGCTACGTCTCCTGCCAAACCAATGCCTTCTGAAACCACAGGTTTCAAAGTCCAACCGTTGGTTGTCACCAGCGTGTATTGACCCGTAGGAGTAGCGACCACGTTGGTGGTCAGGACTGGATCGTACAAGGCATTACCTACAGGGGCGATATGCTCGCACCCTGTAGATAACAGACATAACAACAACACAGACAAGGTTACTTGCGAAGAAGTTCTTTTATTTTCAGACATATATAAACTAACGAGGCACCACTGATCAGTACCTTCAACAAAATATCTATATTCGCGGCCCAGTTCAACAACCCCGCTACCGATGCTAGAAAGACCTTGGCGTCATCCAGGTTCATTGGTCTACGCCCAGACTCGTTGCGGATGCGCTGGCTCAACTCGGAACGGTTCCAACGTAGATCCGTCTTCACCAACCAGCCGAACGTTCACAAAGTATCCCTCGTCGTAAACAGGTGGCGTTAGCTCATTGCCTTCGTCATCGAAGGTAGCTGGAGTCAGCACGACCTTCGGGAGTATGTCGGTGTTGCGAAAGTTCTGACGCTTTTCCCACTTTGTTGGCACTGGATTGTCGGGATCTGTGCGATCCCACTCCACTGGCACCTCGGTAAACAGCACCGAATCAGCTTCAGCTTCGTCCGCGAATTTTAGATAGTAGTCTGTAAATGTCATTTGATTCGTTAGTCAGTTGATTTAAGAGGATGTCAGAGATTGGAGTTCCACGTCTGAAAGCGCGACACTAAACAAACTCAGTCGCTTGATGTGGCCCGACAACGGGTTGCTTCCACCGCTTTGCGCTGCAATTTGCAGCGTTGGTGAACTGAAAGCTGGCAGCGTGCATGACGTATCAGCATTCCCAAGTGTTCCGTTAGAAACACCTCGGTAATCGTTGGTGTCAAAGCTTATTCCAATTCTGTAATCAGTGCCACTCACGGCATCTGCCAATATACTGGCATCCACTTGAGTGCTACCACCAGCGTCTACAAAAGTTTTGATGTCGCCCCCTCCAGAAAAATACGTTGAAACCAAGTCACTGTTTTCAAACAGTGTAAATATTCTTTGAGTGCCGTCAGCGGATGCTGCTGCTGTCACCTCCGTGGTGATGCTCACTGGTCCTCCGGTGAAACCAAAATTCGCCACTGAGCAAGAGTCTGATGCGCGGCTGACACTGGAAGAAGTGCTTTTTATATAGCTGCTCACGCTCGATGACTGCTCGGCCATCTGTCCGAACAACAACAAGCCGGAGTAATCGTCTCCGGTCCAGCTTGGAGTATTATCCGATTGCATTAGTCGTATCTCTACATGAGTGCTGGTGTTTGATGCTGCAGTCCCCGTCACGCTGCAGCGGTAAAAGCCATTGCCAACATCTTCAATTTTGGCTGTCCCATAATCCACAGTACCGATTGTGCCGTTGACTAAATCAAAGCTGGCTTGAGCTGGCATTGCCGCAGTACTCGCCCCGCCAACGCGAACAAAATTGCACCCAGATGCTTTCGCGAAAACGCTCAATGTGTAAGTTTTACCAGATACTACAGTCAGTGACTGGCGGGTTATATGGTCGCCCGGTGAAGACGTCGCCGCGACCAAATCCGCTGCAAGCTCGCCAGTCGGGGCGATTGCAGCATTGCTGGTAATTGCCACAAATTTGGTAAAGTCAGAGTTCGTCCAGTCCTCTGAGTAAGTCAGTAAATTTGAACTTTGCGCTTCGATGAGCAAACCAACTGACTGACCATCAGCTGCGTATTCAAAGCGTGGCTCATCGGCAGCGGCTGTCTTCAAAAGTGGCGCATATTCGCGGTGTATTTGGGTGGTGGTCGAATTAAAAACTTTTTGATTGGTGCTGCTGAAATTTGCACCCCACGCATAAATTGAACTCGTCGATGTTGAGTCTTCGTAGCGAGCAGCAGTGTTGCTATCGACCATTACTACGTAAAAATTACTCGCTGAACTAAGAGCATTACTGGTCAAAGTTATTCGATACCAGTCGCCGAATTTATCAATTGAGGCTGCATCGTTGGTGCCGTTGCCAAGAGTTCCGCTGCCGCTTAAATGATAGTTTTGATAAATTGTTGCAGCACCTCCAAACATTAATTGAACGTATTCATGTCCGTCTGGTTTGACGAAGCAGACGCTGGTGTAGCTGCCAGTTCCAGCACTTATAGGATGATAAATCGCTTTTTTGTTTGTGCCAGTCAGTCCGGTGAGTTGAGCGGCTGTTGTCGTGCCGTCTGGGGATGTGGTGGCGTTGCTGGTGACCGTTGTGTAGCTAGAGGAACCCTCGCTCCAGCTACCTAAATCTGCGCTTTGGCTGATTAGGTTCTCCGAGTTCAATGCTTGCTCATTGGACATATACGTCCCGCCCGAACTTCTGGAATATGATAGCCGACTATCGAGCTTGCCCGAATTGGCGAAGTCGAGGTTTAAGCTGGGCCGCTGTTGAGGAAATGAATTTGAATAGGACATATGCGTTAAACAATTTTAAGAGTTCCGGAATCGTTGTATACCTCGCCAGCGGATAGGCCAGTTGCAGAGGTTGGTAGGTTAGTCAAGTCGAGTGTTCCAGCACTCAAATGCGAGCGTGGTGTCAGTAGCTCAACGCCACCCGATTGGGTGCCAACAAAATCATTGCCACTGACATCGAGAAGTTTGCCAGCAGACTGGTTGTAATTTTCTGCCCGAGCGTCGAGGACTGACCCGATTTGGGTGATGCGAACGTTGCGGACGTAGAAAACATCATTGCCGCCAGCGTCTTGAAAACTTGTAGCACCCCCGTCCGTTCCATACCACCTTAATTGCGAGCTGACAGCGGTGAAAGATGCAGAACCCGTCAACCACGTGTTTTTTGCTGGACTGGAATCTGCAAATCCAGTCGCACTACTTCCGTGAAGAAGCCATAAACCATCAAGATTTGAGTTTGATGAAGGTATGTAAAAATCAAACTCGACCTTATAGCTTTTGCCGACAGTTAAGACCGTACGTCTCGCGTAATGGCTTCCGCTTGTGCTGTCGCAAGTAAACCTTAAATTATTATCTTCACCGCCGATAGAATCAATGTTGCCGTCCGTAGTGCCGTTAACTCCAGATGAAAACCCATCAACCCCAGCACTAAAATCACTTACATATGCAATAGCCCCCGTCGATTCCGCAAAGCTCTCTGGCAACTGTCCATTGCTGTAGACCTCTTTGACCTCTGCGGCTGAAAGCTCTTTGTTGAAAAGTTTAACGTCTCTGATTTCTCCCTTTGCGTATAGAGTTGACCCTCGCCCTAGCCATAAAGCTTGAGCAGTGTTGCTCATTCCTCCGTAACCAGCATTATTGGTCGACGTGCATTCCGATGTTATGTCTGCCCCGTTGACATAAATCTTCATCCCGTTCGCAGCAGCAGAAAATGCATTAGAACTGTTAGGTCCAGCACCAGCGTATGTGGCAAAAATGTGATACCAAGTGTCTGCTACTATAGGGGAATTTTGCAATAGTTGTGGCGAATTACCACTTGAGTCGAGTGTAATTAAATTCAGCTTTCCGCTCCCATCGGTCATGAATACCCATTCCCGAACTGAGCTTGAGGTTCCGTATTTCCCTGTAAGCCTAAAAGAAGCAATGTTCGAGGCTTTCACAAAACCACCAACACTAAAAGGCAAATCATCCGTCCCATTGGTAAAGCTGAATGCATCGTTGTCCGCAAACTCAACGTAATCATTGCTGCCATCAAACCGCATCGACGGGCCATTAACCGGCATCGGCTTGCCGACTGCTGCGATAAGCTCTCCGTCAACAGTGAGGTCATCGACAACCACACCCGCTGACGACTGAAATGCGAGATCACCAAGCATTCCGTTGACGGATACCTCGTTGGCTGCCGTGCCTACGTTGGGGACTTCCAGGTTTAGTTTGGAAGTGTCCTTGTCGGCTACGTCTGAAAGGTTGTCCGCTTTCTCAAGGTAGTTAGCTCCGACTTGGGTTATTAAGGAAGCTTTTGCCATTTTACGAGTTCCTACTGAACTCGCGTCGAGTGCTATGAAATCATCTGCCGCAAACGTAGTGGCAGTTGTTGAAATATCTTTGATCCGTTTTGTGGCCATAATTTTCTACAGTAATAAGTGTTTACGGTGCGTCGTAGAACATAAGAAAGTCACCTGCCTCATCGACGATCTGATCTCCCAGATCGTCAATCCAATAATATTCGATGTATCCTGGAATATGATCCAGGAAAGGGAACGAGTAACTTGGCAGGTCAAGTTTGAGGGAAAGTTGCATGCTAACTGACGCTTCGGTAAGCGATGACCTCTCCGCTTGTCAACGCAAACGAAGAGATATGCCCCATGATCAGAAAACCGGCGGGTATGCTTACGGCAGTAGCACTGATTTGCTCACCGGTAACGGTGGCAATGACAGTGTCGGTGGTTGCCTGTATAGCACTAAATTGTTCGGTAGAGCTACCGTAGGTGGCGGTGTCATCAACGTGAATCCAACCGTTCTTACCCATCGCCTGTTCCTGCATTAAGTTCTGTTTTTTAATTACAACAGAATCAGGATCATTGCGGGTTACTCTTCCGTCTCCAAAAATTCGGGTTAAAATATTCATATGATCAAAGGGCAGGGGGTTACCCCCTCATGGGGCACCCCCTACTCATTGTTAATTGTTTAAGAGCAGGTGACAGTTGTCAATGTATTCAACTGGCAACGCTTGTATAGAATCATCAATCCAGCGGATCGATTGGAGCCTGGTTTTGCAGCTCCAGACATCTCTGCGATGTGGCGACCATTTTTACCAAAAGGATCGTAGCCGGTACCATCGTTGGCACAAGCTTCTGGTCCAGTGATAAACTGCCAGTCACCCATGTAACTCTGAGGCTCCCAGCGAGTGCTACCCACTTGGTTGTCAGGTCGTACCCAATCCCATGACATTACGTCAGAACTCAACACGTAAGCTGCCTCGTAAGGAGCTGTGGTTGGGTCCAAGTAATCAGGGTTGATGTCCTGGTAAGTTCCCGCTCCACTACCGGTCACGTTCGCGAATGTATTGACGCGAGTGTAAGCTCCAGCAGCATAGCTGAACCTAGCAGGTAGAGGATTGATAATGTGACGGAATCCCTTGATCGCAGTGTTGGCTCCGAGTCGTCGGAACAACTCACTGTTCATGGAACCTTCACGAAGATCCTTACGGAACTCAGAGTTGTTCAGGATGATTGCCTGACTGGCTTCCATTCCGAGGTACAGACTGAACAAAGGTCCACCGTTATCCAAGCTAACAAACCCGTTGGAATCGGGGTTGCTGGCACGTTTGTGGATTAAGTGAACATAAGCTTTGTCCAGAGCTTCCTGAGTCAAATCACTTGTGGCTTCTGCCAAAGTCAAACTTGCTCCAGCCGCACTGATTGGGAACGCAGATGTCATGACTGCTTTTGGAACCTTGGTGTAGTATTCCTTTTGCAGTTTGTTGTCCAATTCTGTTTGAACCAATTTGGTCAACTCTTCTACATAGCCATTCAGAAACTGAGGAGCCATGTGGTCAAAGTTCAAATCGTCCTTACACAAAAGCGGCCCGCGCATTTGGAGGTGGGAAGGCGAATATGTCAACTCATCGAACCCAACTGTGTAGTCTTGGAAGTTGTATCCACAAGCTCCTTTGTTGGACCCGTTAGCGAGAGTATATGCATCCCACGTACGTTCGTCTGAGGTTGGATAGGCGTTGCCCATTTCAAACACTGACTTGGTCAGACCAACGTGTTTCGGAAATTCCCCTTTAGGGACGAGGTTGCCCCATATGGAGCTGAATGATGCGCGACGGTACAGCTCTTCACCGAGATGTTCCTGCGCTACTTTAAATGCTTCAAATATATTGCCGCATGCCATAACTAAAATTCTTTCTTAGAAGTTACACGATTAAATGACTACCTCACACAAGGCAGTCCCTAGTAGTGCTGGCGGCGACCCTAGCATTTTTGCGCCTATCAGGGAGACGAAACCCTCTAACGTCTGCCCAAAGTTAGACACATCTAACTTTATGAGTCAACACTAAAAAACCCCGCCCTGATGGACGGGGTTTTGAAGTTAGCCCATGTTGGACAGGACTGTGTTGGTGAACCATCCAGGTTCTATTTTACCTGCACCTCCACCTTCTTCGTTGGCACCCCCAGATCCTCCTGGTTCAGCATCCTCGTATGCTTTTAGTCGTTCCTTCAGGGTTTGGCGTTCGGCTTCAGACTTGGCCAATGCCTCTAGCTGCATCTTCTGGGTGGTTACTGACGATCTACCCAACGATGCGTAGAACGCATGCTTGACCGCATCGGTTTCGTCGAATGGTTCAAACAGCATTTGTTTGACGTATCCCAGCCGTTCTGCGACTTGTTTGTTGTGGTCGTCGTCTCCATCCTTGATACCGAATAACTCAGGCATATCCTCCTGAGCCGATTGCAGCCCCATATGATAGAGCTGTTCGGTTTTTTTGCGCTCTGACTGTTGTCGCTCCGTAGCCTGTTGTTCCTTTGATTGTTTCCATTCACCCAGTTTCCCTTCGGCCATGGAAGTAATTTCCTCCACTTGCTGTTGAGCGGTGTCAACCTTGTCAACCAGTTGCCACACCCTGCTGGCTACTGACGCCGATGAGTCTTCCAACAGATCCCGCAGGGCGGCATCTCTGGCGTCAGGACTTAGTGCCAGAATTTTGCCGAAACCCTGTGCCTCCGGCATCAGTCGTTTGATCGATTTGACCGCACTTTCAATGACCGAGTCTACTCGTTCCCTGGCTTTACGTACTTCAGGACTACGAAGAATATCCAACTCAGCGATCTGGTTGACCATGTCTTCCCGTTCCGCTTTTAGTTTGGTGTATTCCTCGGCATCGTAGGAGTCTTTGGCAGCAGTCAGTTCCCCCTTGAGTTGCTCTAGTTGAGCCATCATGTCGGTTCTGGTTGCCTCGGATTCCTTGAACTTTTTTTCGATCTCCTTCTTGGATTCGCGTAGAGCTTTCCAGTTGGTTTTCTGTTCGTCGTTCTCAGGAGACTCCTGTGGTTCAGGGGTCTCTGCCGCTTTAGGAGTCTCCTGGGGTTCAGGAGCTTCCTCGGTTTGTGGACGCTCCTGTTTTGCAGGAGCATCGGTGGTCATGCTCGCCATGACGGAGTCACTAAATGGACTCGTTTCTTCGTCACTCATTTGTCTCACCTTTCTTCAAAAGTCGCTTCTACGTCCTGGGCATCCTCTGCCAAGGTCTGAAGCGACAGTAACTTGTTCAGGCACACGTAATACCCGTCTTCAAGACTTCCTAGCCTTAGTTGTTCTCCTTCGCTTGCGTTTAGCGGGAGCTGCATTATTTGTTTTGGCGTTTCTTTTCTCAACAGCTCCAGGATACCCAGCATCTCCGTAGTCTGGAATAATCGTTTGGTCGCTGATGTCAGCTCCGGCGATCTTCTCCAATCGGGGGATGGGATGTAGTCTGTTGGTGGTTTCGGCTGTAACTTTACTTGGGGTTTTTTTCTTAATCCGAACATAAATTTTCATTCTTTCCAGAAGATCTTCGTGCGATATTTTTGTCCATCCGCTCTGGTAGTCGTTGACTCCAAACACAACCATGTGTTCCTGTTGTTTGGCGTCATACAAACTTCCCCCAGGGAATATGACCAACGGAAACTCCAACACTCGGTGGTTGTTCTTGGAACCGGTTAGCAACGGCAAGCTGGTAGATCGAGTAATCCTGAACGGAGGCTTTGCCTCAAAAGCATACGCACCCATGTAGTATCTGCGTCTTCCTCTCCACCATGGCAACGAGCTGTGGTAGAACGCAAAATATTCATCCCCAATGCGAACAGGGTTACTGCCCCCTCGTCGTCTACCATGCCGCCACATGTCGCTTGGCAAATCGGTTTGGTATTCTTCCTGTGGACTTGCGGCTGAATCACATCGAACCACCGTGTGCGGTTCCATGTCGTATACCATGTGCAACTCTCCTTCGTGCATGAACCAGGTCCAGTTCTTTTCATGCTCTGTGTTGGAAGGAAGATCGTGTCCGTTATGGCCATATTTGGGATGGTTTATTCCTTGTATGTTCCAAGACTTATCCATAATAGCCAAGGCTATGTGGGCATGCCCCAACCCCTGGATAAAGTTTGTACACGACAAAACCAGCTTGTTACCCGTATCCAAGATCCGTGGATCTTCCCACTGCTCTCGTTTGGATTTACCCAGCGGCAATGGTATACGGGTGCCGGAATCTGGAACTATGTCAGTGCCATCCAGTCGGTAGCGATCCAAGGCACTGAACGAGTCATACGGAGGTTTTTTGTGCGGGTTGAACTGGCAGTTTCTAACGATCAACCATCGTTGTTTATCAAACTCAATAATAGATGGATTAAAAAACAGCCGGTTCTCCTTGCCATACGGAAGATCGAACAACCCTGCTTTCCAACCTTCATGTTCAGCCTGTTCCTGAAACGTAGGAACGTCCGTATCAAAATGCTTCATGATCAGGTCAATGCTCTCATTGTTCTGAGACATCACCCGTCGAAACTGCTGCACCGTATCCTGTGCCGAAGCAGATAGTTCGTTCAACTGATTGACCCGTGTGTTCAGGTCGTCTTGAAATGTTTTTAGTTGGGATTCTAGGTCAAAATACTGCTGCGCGGTTGGGCTTATCATAGATCTTATTTTGTTTATTATCCGTTCTTTCGATATACGCCACATACGTTTGTCGTTTTAAGTTCTTCTATTTTGGTGCATTTCGTCATCAGTAGCTCCTGAGCCATTTTCGTGGAAGCCCAGTCCTCGTCGTCGAAGTAAACCAGTCCGTTAGGTGAAACCCGATCCACCCACAGGGCTACATCTCGGGTAGAATCCCACTGGCTGTGGTTTCCATCGATGTGAAGCACATCCACTGATCCTTTGATTTCGTGGTAAGCATCGACCGTTGACATTTTCAACAGCTTAGTATAGTTCAGCACACCCAGCTTTCCGCAAGTCCGGTGGCATTCGTCGTACATGGCTGGGTAGTCTATTCCTCTCCACCATGCTGCGTTTTCTCCTTCGTTGTTGGCTACCGCTGGGCTTGCTGCCCAAGTGTCTACTCCGTAGGCTACACCTTCTTCTCCTAGTGCCGCTAATGCCAAGGCAAACGCCACAAAACTCCTGCCTGCAAACACTCCCAGTTCTACACAAGTGGTTGCACGTTGCTTGACGACTGAATCGAATATGTGGTTTGATTTGGCGGGGTCACACCATCCGTTCATGCTGGGAACGGTTTCAAGTAGTTTTCCTTTGTAGTTCATTCCATTTTTGATATTAAAGTTCCGTCTCTCCAGTCATGCTCGGGTATACTGCACTCTGGAAGTTTCCCTGTTTGCAGGACGTAGTCTCTAGCCTCTCGTATGTCCGAATATTTGTTTGAGTAAAACGAACTTTTCACCTTGGAACCGTTCATGACTGAGTTCAAAACTACGTGCGACGCATCCGTGTCTCCCATGGGTTTGATTACCCTTACGGCAACTTTTCCCAATTCGTGGTGATAATCCGATTCGATGGTCTTCATTCCTTGGCAAAACTTGAACTTCCATCCTTTTTTCTCCATAAGAATTCCAGTAATGTAGTCTTCGCTACCCATGGAGTCGCAGTCTTCGTCAAACCCGTTGACTTGCAGTAACGATTCCGTAGGGCAGGCGAACGAGCATCCATACATCCAACTACCTGTACATGGGATAGGGTCTTTAGTTCCAGGGTGAAGTTTTTGTCGTCGGGTGTCTTCGGCAATGGAATGAGGATCAGAACTAAGTAGGATGCCTTGGTCTACATACATGTGCCGGTGTTTGTCGTAAGTTCCTAAATACACTTCCTGATCTGCTTCGGATTGCTTTACGTGATCCCACCATCCCCCGCAAACCACGGACAGATCATCCAGAAAAGCTATATGAGGAGCTTCTGCCAACAGAATACCTGTGTTGCGGTAATTGGAAGCTGCAAAGTAATCCGCAGAAGTAAGCCGATGTTTCCCACACCATACGTTGGGTTTGACTGTCGTGTGGACGAACTTACACCCGTCCAACTTATCTACCAGTTGGGTTCGCACCCATTCTCTACGTCCCAAGTCATCTCCGTATTTGTCAACAACTATAAATTGAACGTCAGATCTTTCATCGGCTGGTATTTCTAAAGCCAGACTATCGAGGGTCCAGTGCAGTAATGGTTCCAGTCGGTTGGTGATGTATACAATAGTGTAATTCATGAAAAAAGAGGTAGCTTGCAGCTACCTCTTCAGCCTCTTCAGGAGTTACGTTTTGTCAAACATTTTTATTCTGGTTCCTGATAGTGTTGGCAGTCAGCGCATCCTGTAGTCTCATTTGGTTCTCAGTTCTGGCTCGACTAAGTTCCATTTCGTTCTGCGCTCGTTGCTGTTGGATAGTCATTTTCTGTTGAGCTTCAGCCTGTTTGATCTGAACTTTAGGGTCCATGCCCTGCTGGATCTGCTGGGCTTCCTGTTGTCCTTGCTCCATGGCACCTGATTGCTCAACCAAACTACCCAGCTCCTGCATTTGTTGTTGCAGGATTTCAAAGCGTTGGCTTAGTTGCTGGAATTCTCCTTGTCGGATTGGGTCGTTAGCCAATCTAGCCAAATGCTCGCCTGTATGCTCAAGCACTGCCATAGCGTAGACCAGTATTTCTTGAGGGTTTCCACCTTGCTGCAAGGAAGCAATTCCCTCTGCCACAGAAGCCATATGCACACCTGCATGGACCACATCGTTCTGTGTATCCGTGACCACAACCACATTCCCCACTCGCATACTCCCATTCTCCTGTGTCGCATCCCATTCGTGATCCTGCAAAGTTGTTGCCATACGGTTTTTAGGGTTGTATCGGTTTACCATTCCATACCCAGCGGTGGATGCTATGAAGTCATCCATCAGGTTAACTCGTCCACCTTCTGGTAGCGATCCGGCCACAGATCCAAGTAGTGACTGCAAGGTCTGAGTTCTCAGGAAATGACTTCCCTGGCCGATGGTTCTGGTAGCCTTGACGGTGCATGCCTCGAAGATGTCCTCGGGCACTCCTTTGGCTGCTACTTTTTGACGGAACACTCTGGCTGCTTTGGCTGTATCACTGAAGCTGTTCAGCTTGCCAGTCAAAGCTCTTCGGAATCGTTCTGCATACCAGTTGTCGAGTTGTTCAAAGTATCTTTGAATACCGGTCTTGGTCAGCACAGACTGTTGGTTGACCGTTGAAGCTACCTCAAACGCAGTTCTAGGGTTTCCTTGCGGCTGTGCTACCTGTGGCCTGAATTGTGCCAAGTTGGATTGCAGTTCCATGTCCATGGTTCTGGACACGCTCATGGCTGCTTCCATCGATGAACCAATCTGGTTGAAGTTCATCGGTTCAAAGTTTGATTTCCAGATCGTAAACGGTCCCATGTGAACCATGCTATCTGGGGTGGCAGATCCGGTTTGCTGGTTTCGGATATGCAAACTCGACATCACGAACGCATTGTCTGCGATGGAGTTTGTCAGTCGTTCCTTGGTCCACAGGAACGGGAACATACGAACCCCAATACCTTTGATGGAGTGGTAGGTTCCATCTCCACGATCAAGCATGAACGGACACATGATCTGGTTCCAGTTCTTGTACTTTCTGACTTTACGATACAGGAACCCGTAGTCGTGATCCAAGCTGACCCATGCCTCGGTGATTCCACCTTCCTTGTTGTCCTTGTTTGGAAATTCCTTGAAGAACAATCTGGCTACGTTGATAACCTGGTCAGGGTTGGTGTATTCCAGATCGTTGTTACGAATAGATTGTTGCTGTCGTTCCCAGTCTTTGGGGTAAGTAGCGAACTCGTCAGTTGCACTTAGGATTGATTTACGCACTGCCTCTACGTCCCACCCTACTTTGCTGGCTACATCAGGGTCGTTGATGTACTTGAATAACTCCGCAGGAGTAAATACTTCCCTGACCACAGCCTTGGTCCACCGATTCATGTCGGATGGTTCGTTGTTGGCAAGCAGGACACGGTCGTGTTTTTTGGGGTAAGTAACCCAGTCATCATCCCGTTCCCACAACACGGGACCGGAACCATACAGAACCATGTCGTGCTGGCTCAACTGAATGCCGTAATCCAGACAAGGGTCTTGTCGTTGGATCTCGTCAAATTCTTCTGTCAGGATTTTGCCCCACTCATCGTCCTTGTCAGGATTGCCTGAGTCACAGGTGATCGTAGCATACGTTGGAACCTCCGCGAACAGATCATAGTAAGCAGTCAACGAAGTTTGCAGGAACGACAGTGCCTGTCCTGAGTTAAAGTTTGACCTGTACTTCTGACCCGCTTTGGAAAGCGCACTAGCCGAGTAAGGAGGGTTGCCGTCAACCAATCCTTTGACTCTGGAGTTACGGTCCAAGCGTCGGTCGTTCTGGTCGATGATGTCGTTTGAGATTTGTCGGGCGACTATAGGGTCTGTGACCCTTGTGTTAGGCACCGACCCATTTTCGTTTAGATTGTCTAAATCGTTGTTCATTATATTTCCTCCCACTTGTTCAGAGGGCATTTTTCACCCGCTACGTGCAGTTTCAACCCTGTACATCCGCATGACCCGCATCTACCCATACCAAATGATCCTTCTCCGTTCCAGAGAGAACATTGCTCGCATACCGAACGTCGATCCAGTAACTGCTCTGCGGTGACCATCTTGAATCCGTTGTTTACAAAGTTCTTGATGGCGTTACCCGCTCTGGTAAGTAACTCGGTTTTGGTAGGAGGAGTGTAGTCAAAGCATCTGTCGCTGTGTGGATCTGACTCCAGTCGTTTGCAGATCTGGTCCATGATTGCATACTCCAGGTTTTTTGGTGGAGTCTTTTTGCTGGCAAAGTATGCCTCGCGTACAACGACTACGGCATGCTCCAGAGTAGTTCCTCGAAACTTGTTGCCGTCTTCGTCTATGTAGATCCACCCCCCTGGAGGAACCATGCTGGTGTCAGTGATTGCTTGCATATTATACAGGTGCGTCTAGGTCGTCGAATTCATCTCCAATGTCGTCGTATACTGCGTTGGTCAAATCCACGAACTCGTCAGTGTCCTGCTCACGTACGTGGTCTGCTATGTATACTCCTATGCCTGATCGTTTGGCAACCTCAGTTAGTATGACAGTGCAGTCAGCTATATCCGGCGACATGCCGTACACAGCTTTCATGTCGCGTTTGGTTTGTAGCTTGAGCTTTCGACGTTCGTCCTCAAATTCTCTGGAACAAAACTCCTTGGCAGTCCAAGGGTCGATACCTCTAAGCTGACCCGACTGCAAATATTCCCGTGCCGTGAACCACAACTCGGTCACACGCCGGTCGTAGACTTCTTTGGCAGGTCTCAAGTCCTCGCTCGATACAGGTAGATCACTGGCTGCTCCACCAAACTCCACTCGGTTAATCCGTGGCGACCATTGCTTGGCTAGAATGTCGGCCAAACCGCCACCCTCACCACTGGCGTCAATACCGAAGTCTTCCGGTTTGCACCCTCGTTCTTCACATTTGGATTGGATCTGTGCGGCTAACTGGAAGTGAACCGGTTCTTCTGAGGAAGCATCTATTTCAAGTTCATCAAACAACTCCAGTTCAATGCCTGGTTTACCGTCATCGATAACCCCGACCACCGCAAACCGCATCACAGCTCTGTCACCACCACCGAACGCGGGATCACATGCTCCGATGACCTTGATTTCTCGTCGGAACAGGAAACCCAAATGAGCTTCCATCTTGGCCAGCAGGGTTTCGTTAAACACGGTTTTAAGCACACCACTCGGTGCCCAGAACCCACGGTAGAACTTCCAGAACAACGGAGACTCGGGTCCATACTTTCGACGGGAACCCTCCAACTGATGCTCCGTCATCAGATACTTGTAGGTTGTTTTACCGGCTATGATGTTCGGGCTACGTTCTGCGTCAAAGCGCACACAGTAACCAGGTTCCCCGTTTAGCTGGATCTGAGTTTCCCAATCTTCTGTCTCAACAGTGACAGAATTCCAGCCATCTTTTGGCTCACTGAATTTTCCGTGGGGATCGTAGTGACTGTTTGGGTTTCCGATGACGAGCATTTGGAATTGCTCACACCCTGCGTAAAGGTTTGCCGTCGCATCAAAAATGGCCTGGGGAGTGTCCGTCGCTTCATCGATTACTATTAAAACTCTGCTTGTGTGAATACCCTGAATATGTCCAACCGCTGCGGCTGTGTTACCGTCCTTGACCGCAAGCCCGAAGATAGCGTTCTTTTCGTCGCCTTTGACTGCTTGCCATACTGTCTTGGAATCAACCATGTTTCCAGGTGGATTCCATTCCATGGATGTATACAGTTTCTGGACTTCACTCCACATACGTTTACGGAGCATGCCTTTGGTAGTGGATGTCAGCACTGCCGCACTAACGTCAGGCTGGCAGATCCACCACACCGTGCTGTAAAGGGCACCCGCAAAGGTCTTGCCTGAAGCAGCACAACCAGTCCATGAAACGAACTGGTTGTCGCACAAGGATTGGATCTGTCGTTCCAGCCATATGTTCCATTCTATTTTCGGCCATAGGATGGAGACGATGTTCCTGAAGTTATCGAACCGTGTGCATTTGGCTTTCTGCAAACCTTTGTATGCCACGAACGATAGCATCTCATACTGCAACTGCGTTAGCCCTTGGATCTTGTCGAATCCATAGGTACGTAGTTCGTAGTCCTTGGACTCGTCAAGTCGCTTGATCAAGTCTCCCATGGCAGTGCTGTTAGCTATCTGCCGTTTACGAGCGTCAAGCTTCTCCTTGGTAGCTTTTTTGGAGATAGCTTTTGCCATTTGTTATTGTTGGACTGGTTCTGGTTCTGGCTGTGGTTCTGGCTGTGATTCGTCGGGCATTAAAACCGGAGGATCTCCTTGTACTCGTCGTAATGCTTGCAAATCGTCTTCCGCGTCAGGAGTAAAAGCAGCTATCAGATCTGATAAATCTCTAGCACCTAACTCTTTGTCTTCATAAGAAGCAAGAAAAGGAATGCGAAACATTTCTGACCCTACCAAACCTAGCATAACCAAAGGGTTGGAGGCATCAAAGGTTCGGTTCAAAAGGAGTTTCCTAGATAACGGATTAGCTAACACAGTAGATACCAACATGTAACTAACATGATCTCCGAGATGTGATAATCTTTCTTTAGGAGTTGCCCCAAGCGTAGACGTTGCTAGATTAGACATGTTTTGCCCTGCTACCAAAGACCCTACGTTTCGACCAGCTCGTCTAGCTGTTTCGTCGGTAAACAAACCAACTCCCACAAAACTTTCGAGTATCTCTAAAACCTCCTCCCCTAAGTAAGAGCCGTAAACAGATCGTTTCCTCTCTAACTCGTCTCTTAGAGTTTCCCCAACAAAACTTTTTTTAAAGTCGTATTGTCTCCCCCTGCCAAGCTCTTTTACCGCCTTCATCATTTTGGTTTTTTCAAAATAATGACGTAGCACTTTCTGCCTAAAAAGTTGGGAAGCTTCACCGTTACCTAAACGGGAAGCCATAGCTTTGGCTTCCGCTTTCGTAGCCGATTCTACTAAAGCACCTACAAACGTGTCGTTAGACAACAAAGCATCGCTGACAGGCACATCTTTAAGTTTTTTACCTAATTCAGATTTAGCCATCTTCATCATTCGATTGGAGATAGCTATTGAATTCCGCAGGGCCGACTTAGTTCGTTCCGTCAACCCTCCGTCTCTAATAATGTCCTGTATTATTTCAGGATCAATTGTAAGTAATTTTCTACGAGAATCTCCTGACAGACCTGTAGCGGTTTTCCCAGGTATAGCCTTAGATAATCGGTCGAAATAACCTAATGTAGATTTGTAACTTGACCCGAATATGTCTTCTAAAACAGCCGGAGGTAACTGTTTTATGGCCCCCACAAAATCGTCGGGGTTGATTAAACCTTCGGATATTTCAGACGGGTTAGCGACAGAGTCTATTATGGCCCTTTTAACTTTAGACCAAGTTGAAGGATCGGCTGAGAACAAGGACTTCAGGTTCAAATAGTTTTTGTTATCTTTTGCTAAAACCGAAAGTACGTCTATATCAGGGATTCTGTCTGCTGGAGCATTTTCTAGAATCTCGTTAACTGCACTTATTTTGAATTTGTCTCGGTCTGCTGCATACTTAGAGTTAGCATCTTTCCATTTTTGTTTAAGAGTAGGGTCAGGGAAAGAGTCTACCGCGTCGTCAATGGATTTTTGTATAGACCCTCTTAAAGATTGAAGCTCACGAATTTGGTTCTTAGGAATACCGCCCGACTGCCACCCACCTAAAACGTCGATGTCGTCGTCTATTTGGCGGCGCAAATCTATAGCGGTCGTCAAAGACATTCCGTCTTTGTTACGGTTAATAACTCTAGCCCACTTACCCAAACTGGAAGCCATAAGTTCCTTGTTAAAAATAGGAACTTTTACATCGGTAGGAGTAAGGGTGGTAGGGTCAACCGCTTTTTTTAAACGAAAGCTAGTTGCTGTTTTAGCTAAATTATTAACTAACGCTCTAGGGTCATCTAACTTTACCAAGAAATCAAAATCAATTTGATCGCCATAAAGTTTTTTATAGTCTTCAATCGCTAGTAAGGCGTCACCGTAGTTTTTAGTCGCAGACTCTCTAAAAAAATCTAGCTTTTGCTGGATGGAATTTCTAATAAACTTACCCGCTTTTGCGGTATTGGCAAAACGCAGCTTGGGGGCTACCTCGTCAAATTTAGACATGAAGTCGCTGACGGCAGAATCAATTAACTCATCGGCATTGTCAAAATTAGCGGCTTCTATCCGGCTAATATCTTTGTTAAACTGATTAATAATACCAAAGCTAGGGTCTATCGCGTCTACATCAACCCCTTTACCAACTTGAGATTCTACGAAGTCAGATACTGACTGCACAATAGCTCTTTCTTTTTCGCTATTTAATTTCCGTAACTTCTCACCGGCTAAAAACAATTTTTCTTGGAATTGTTCCAACTTTAATATAGGAGTTAAATTAGACTCTTCTCCTAAAGTAGGTACAATATTATTACCGAACTCTGCATTTAGACGATCTAAGGAATCTTTGTAATTCTTAAAAGCAGGGTCGGTTAATCGATTGCCTATTCCAGATATAAGTTGAACCCCCTTAGTTAGTCCATAATTAAACAAAAAGTCGGTGGCTAGTTCAAACCCACCTCTAGACATTACATCTTGAGTGGTAGGTTGAGGTAACCCTTGCATGGCCCGAAAGGCTGATTCCGAGGCTTGCCTAGACCCTGCGGTAGCTGCCGACATACCAGCCATACCACGTAAACCAGAAATCGCTTTTAAACCCGCAGGACCATATTTCAATGCCGCGCCTAATGGGATTAAAGCAGCCGCTAAAGTAGGTATAACCTCCGAACTAAAATCCGCTAAATCCCCCGGTTCAATTCGAGAAGGATCAATAGCTACATCTTCGACCTTACCCGTCTTATCGTTATATCTAGGGATAATTAAACCTCGCGTAGTGTCATATCTAGCTCTATGCAAGGAAGGATCTATATTAGGGTCTTTAGCTAGGATCGTGTTGAGATAATTAACCCTGTCCTCCACTTGAGAGTAAGCTTGGGCGGCAGCTCTCTGTCCGAAAGACAATACAGAAGCATCTTCTACTAAAGAAATCCCAGGACGCGCCCCCACTCTACTAAAGGAAGATCGTACCTCTTCTTCACTCTCAAGCTGTCCCATCATGGACCCTCTCCTAAAAGCTTTTTCGGACTCTATATCTGAAGGAGATAAGTTCAATAAAGCACTAGACAAATCCCCCTCTTCTTCAAACAAAGGAGGGTCTTCAAGTGAAAGTGAAGCCTCGGACGCAAGCGGATCTTCAGGTGGAAGTGAAGCCTCGGAAGAAGGCGACTCTAGGGCATCTATAGATAGACCAAGTAGCTGTTCTGATAAATTTGTGTCGGCCATTAATTATCCTTTAGGTAAAAGTTTTTCGGCTAAATCAGGATTTTGGCTCACCAAAATATCCATGTATCTTTTTAAATCAACTGGAGGAACCTCCCCCGATTCCTTTAATCGAATTAAGTCGCCTACTGCCCTCCTAAAATCCTGTTCGGTATTATCGTAACCCCTAATCAATAAAGGAACCTCTCCTATAGCGTGAGCTTTTATGTATCTACTAGTAGTCAGCAACTCCTTTATGCCGGTTAACACCGACTTTAACTGAGCCGCAGACGTTACCCCTGCTAATCCCTCCGTTATTTTGTCTAGTCCTATCTGCTCGAAATTACTAATCGGACCTACATCAGCTCTTAAAGATTTTCTAACATTCTGCACTAATCCGGCTCTTAATCTCCGAACACTTTCTACATCTTCAAATATAGGAGCTTGAATTTTAGCTCCAGTAAAATAAGAAGCCGCTTCTCCTAATAAACTACCCCACCTCCCAAAAAAGGATTTCAGACCTCCAGGAATACCTACATTCCCACTGGTAATAAGTCCCTCCAGTCTGTTGACCATAGCGAGGGATTGGGGGATTTCATTAACAATACTAAGCTTTAGGTCTTTATCCTCTAGAACAGACGCAGGTCCAACTTGGATAGTAGTTTTACCGTTCTCATCCTTCGTTATGGTATACGAAGGGGCTTCCTCTCCTTTCCCAAGATTGTCCGCATATCTTTGTAGTTGTTGGGCAGAAGCTAGGTTGTCGGCTCCACCCTCTGCCTTTAGTTTTTTGATATCCTGCTGAATTTTACCTATACTAGATGAAACTTCTATGGACGATCGATCCAACATAGCCCACGCTTCTCGTTTTTGGTCAGGAGTTCCAGTCAATACCTGAGCTTTTAAAGAAGCTCGTTGGTCTACAGGAATATAGAGTAGCATATCGTCTAGCTTACCATACCTTCCTGAAACTGTTTGAGCCGCAGCCTTAACCGCATCAGGACTCATTTGAGCTACGGATTCCGAGGTATAGCTCCCAGAGTCAACTAAAAGTTCTTTGTTATCAGATAATTCGAGAAAGTTTTGTTTATCGAACTCTTCTCCAGTAAGCTTTTTTTGAGCATAGTATTTATCAGTAAGTGTGGCACCCATACCTTCAGGGGCTATCGTAGCGTCGAAGTCATTCCACTTACCCGACTGAGCCAATTGACGATCCTTAGCTACCGCTTGCGTATATATAATCGAATTTTTTGCCTCAAGCTCTGCCTCTTTAGCATCCAATCCGTTTTTGTAAAAATTTTGAGCGTCTATGGCCGCCTGTCTATCCTCGGCGGCCTTACGTTGCAAAGTGTAGTTCGCAGCCTGAAGCTCCAACTGATCTGCCTGAAGCTTCTGACCAGGAGTAGTTGGTAACGTCCTAGCCAACTGCAAACCAGCCAAGAACGTAGCCCCCATGCCAGGAGCTTTAGGAGGATCAATTGGTCCCCCTCCAAAGAAATCTTCGGCCGCGCCCGCAGCTTGCTGTCCTCGCTCAACCATAGTACGCCTACGCGCTCCAGCGGTAGCCCCGCCTATCATTCCCGTGAGGAAACTTTCAAATGGATTTTCTGCCATAACTTTATGATAATAACTTTAATGCTGACCCAGCCGCTGATCCGAAATCAGCATCCTTTCCTAATCCCAAGAACGATTTTCCAAAGCTTGTTTTAGCTCCTAGTAACCCGCCACCGATAACCCCTGCAACTTTACCAACAGTAGGAGCAATACCTGCGATAAGAGGATCAGGCTGTGCCGCCACTTGTGCTGCTGCCAGATTTCGCTGGTATTGTTGGTTTCGTTCTCCTTGGGCCAAAGCTATTTTTTGGTCTGGCATCAGGAACATAGAGCTGACGCTCATTCGTGGGGCCATGGACGAATACTGCTGCAACGCCTGTGCCGATTGTCCCATGGCAGTGTCGATTCGTTGCAAGCTGGTTAGTCCCAAATCTCGCAACTCCAGGTTACGTCCGAACTGACTGCCCCCAAATCCACCACCCACCGACCGCGCAGCCGCACGATCCGTAATCGCACGTTGAACGTCCGCAGGTAACTCACCACGCAAACCAGCTTGCAGATTAGAAACTTGTTGCTGGATTACTTGCTGGGTTCCTGGTGCTATTCGCTCCAGCACAGCCAACGCAGTATCCGCATCGGCTTCTCCAATGTCTTTGGTGATGCGTTGTGCTTCAGGTAACTGTTCCTGGATTGAGTCAAAGGCTTTTTGGATCTCAGCGTCTGGATCAATTTCCTTGAACTTAGGTACCTTGACCTTGCTTCCGAATATTTTGTTTAGGAATCCCATAGTGTTAAATGATTGTGGGCATGCCTCCCGCACCCCAGCTCTCTGATTGTATGTTCATTGGTTCTAGGTTGGATCGTCCTTGGTAGTGCGTTAGCTCTACCTCAAGCAATCGTATGGCTTCCCCCAAATACTGTGCTGCCTCTGCCCTGTTCTGTTGCTCTTCAAGTTGGACTGCCTTGGCTGCGTTTTTAAGCGCAGGTTCGTTGCCCAGCACAAACCAGTCGGTGTCTCGTTTGACCGGTATGTGATCTAACTTGACGACTGCTCTGACAACTCGTTTTTCGGTAAGTGGGTCTCCAGATCCGCATGAGTATTGTGGTGCGTTTCCGAGGCCTGGGATAATACTTCGTCGATAGTCTGGGAATTGTTCATCCCATTGGTAATAGCCGATAGGCACGACGACTGATTCTGCCGTAACTTTTGACAAATGAACTGGGCCATTTGTAACTGGTTTCTGGACTCCAGTAATTGCAGTAAAAATTTTGCTCGATGCTGCCGTGGTAGTTCCAATTGAGATATACTCTCCGTCAATCCATTGGCTCCCTTCAAGAGTCCTAATCCAATTCCCATTTTGATCGTATCCCTGTACCAATAATTTAGCAGACGAATCCTCGTCCACTTCGCTGTGTACTCGTAGCGTTGAAGAAAAGTCTGTCATGTCCAGAAACACAGCAGATCTTCCTCTGTCCATTAACTGCAACTCACTGGAGTTGCTTGTAGACCGAATTCCAAATCCAGTCTGTAAATATTCAAACCAGTTGTTCCGAAGTGTGATCGGTTGGTCGTTGACTGCCAGTGCCTCAATCGAAGCCACTTGCCTTGGCCAAGTCAAACAACCCTCGGAGCTGACACATATCTGGTAAGTCTGATATGTCCCCCAGAACAAACCCTGCATCATCAGTCGTTGGTGTGCTTCGTTAACGATCTGCACCAGTCGTGTGTCCTGTGGGTCGAACCCAAGGAAGTCTGGTATGCGAGATTGTTTTACTTGACCTAAAGTTAGTTTCATCCTGCGTAATATTGTCTAGCGGTTCGTTTCAGGAAAAACACTCCGTAGTAAGGAGGCATGTTCGTGTGCGCCTGATCGGTAGTGCCTACCGTGGACGTTGTTTGGACTCCTGCAACATTCCAATTGTTAGAAGTAGAAGCAGTATGACCACCACTTTCGTGTTCAGTGGTATCGCCTAACCCAGACGGGTCTGATGGACCTCCACTGCTTTGTTCAGATCTGTAGTAAGCTTTACCCAAATGCTCATGGTCCGGTAGTTGGTCTGAAGTCAACGTAACAGTTTCAGAACCTCCGGTGGTGCCAGAGTCTACCGCAGTTCCAGAGGGCAGTGTACCTACTCCCAACGGGAACTTACCTGACAGGTCAGTGTCGATCTCCCAGAACGGTCCAGTCGCACTTCCTACAGCTCCTGCGCTGCCTCCGTCTAGAGTGTCTATATTCGCAGACGATCCTTTGTAGATCTGCAATCGACTGTCACTCGGTGGTAGGGCATGGGGCCACACCCAAGCTCCGTTGTAGTATACATACTGACGTACAGGTGCACCGCCGGATAGTTTGATCCATAGCTTGTCCTGATCGTCAGCTCCTGGTGCGGTTTCGGAAATGATATACTTCAGGGAACCGTCCAACACAGTGCCAGTCATTTGTGAGACCCCGTCAACCCACATGGCTTGCAGAGAGTCGAAGCAACTGGAACTCAGCGTTCCCATCGATAGTGATATGTTTGTACTCATGTGCTTATCTGAGGATATTCCGTCAACGGACATCCTGTATCTGTTGTTTGAATGCCGGTAGGTCGATCAGGGTAAATGTCCTCACTGATTACCTCTGCGAAGAACCGCATGGAATCCAACTCGGCGTATCCTACCCCTTTAAGTCTGAACTGAAAAGTGTTACCTAAGTTTCCTGGCGTAGCCGTATCTGTTTTGGTCGATGTGTTCGGCGGGTTACCGAAGCTACGTCTGGGTCTGTAACTAGGTCTGAGATCCTTGGGATCTACGCACCCACTGAAGTCACTGTCGCAAAAATCAGTTTTGGCGTTCTCACTCCAAGTTGCCCATTGGTTCCACACGATGGATTCATCCGGTCTGGTATACAAAGTAAAGTCAACCTGCCCACGAACCTGTCGCAGCCATGTCTCAAACCGATCCAGTCGTTTCATTTCAAATGGTGAATCAAATCTAGTTCCTCGGGTTTCTACATACCATTCGATGGGCTGTTCCGAGGTGCCGTTGTAGTCCGTCGTGGAGTCAGGGTCCAGTTCCCACAGCTCAATGTCTGAACCGTCCAGTGCAAACACAAACCCCCGCTCAACTCCCTGAAACGATCCGTTTACCAAATGCAGGAAATCCAACCCAGTCCATATGCCGTCGTAGGCAAGGGGTGCTTTGACTCGGATGCCGCTAATCGGATTGAAGTCCAGACTCGCTATGGCCTTGTGAATTACTCCTCGACTGGATCTACGTCCCACGCATGTGTGCAACAGTCTGTTGTCAAACTGAGCTGAACTGGAATACCCAAGTAGTTTGGGATCTTCGTTGTCCAGTGCCCGATTGATTTCGTTGCTGATAGGTGACACACCTGGTGACTGGAAATCTCGTCGTGCAAAAACCATCGAACGTATTCCGTCTTCCGATCTGAAGTACAGGTCACCGTTGACGTTGATAGGAGTATAGGGGCCGACCGATCCACTAGGTGCAACTAACCTCTGGACCGGATACGACAGGTTCTTCCACTGAGTTCTATCAGTAGGGACGTTTGTCGCAAAGGCACTGTTCTTCGTAAACACTATTAGCTCACCATCACCCAGAGCAGTGTCCAACGACCCCATAATCTGCATGGCAGTTATACTCCCTGCGTTTGACGGAGTAGCGAATGCACCACCTTCGTTCAAGTAGGTGTTCTCCGTAAACTTCAGGACTGCGTCTCGACGGTTCAAGTCAGGGTTGCCACTCGATGATCCTACTAGATCTCCGGCTGCATACTCTGACCCTCTGCCTACCCATAGTCTGCCGTTTCCGTATGTGGATATGGCTCCGGTAGGGACTTCGTCGCTCAGGGCACTTGAACGTCTGGACTCTGCCCTGTTGTAAATGATTGGTGCCGCCTGACCGTCTTGGATAACCATCCAGTCTTCGGCTTGTTGAAAAGTAACCAGCTCCTGGTAGGCACTGTTGCGACCCGTGTCAGGAGTTACGTCTGCCACTCGGTAGTTGCGAAGCGGGTTGATCGAAAAGATCCTGCCGCCAATCGAACACATGATCTCCGACTGATCTCCTACAGACCTGAAATATCCCGCTCCCTGAAACCTGGCAGTCGCTTGTTGAAAGTTGTTGCGATCCGTGTCTGACGCAAAGGTAAGCGTCCGCTTGCGGAGTCCAGGTCTAGGACTAACTGAACCACCACGCACCACACAGTTAGCTGCCCAAGCAAGTTGGTTGGGCTGAAGCAACTTTGGTTGTAAGTTGCTGTCAACCCCTCCTTCAAAGGATACATATGCATCCCCCTGTAACTTGGATTTAGATTGGGCCATTAGGATTTATTACTATGAGCTACTTGATACCACACGTAAGCAACTCCGTTGTATATAGCCTTTAAAGTAATTGACTCGTTATAAAGATTTCCTGAGGTACTCGGTACAGAAGTAGGCTCCGTGGAGGCACTGTTACCTGGCCCAAACGCAGCGTTACCCGCCGAATCTGTACTGTTAATATCAATCGATTCGTTGGTAGGATTTATAAGAGTTAAGGTCTTCGACGAAGTTGTAGTAGCATAACTAGCCGCTGAAGGAAGCGTTATATCTTCCCCGTCATTAAATGACCCAGTAAATAGTAAAGTAACTCCCGTGTTATTAGAACCAGGTACCGTAGTGATGACAGTAGGACCACCTCCTGTCAAATCAAGAAGGGCCGTCAAATCTCCCGAAGCAGATGCCGAACTGGGTGTCGTCCACGCAGCAGTTGTTCCGTTGGAAGTCAGAATGTCACCTACAGTGCTGGAGACAGGCAACCGCGTACCCGTGCCACTAGCTCCACCAACCAGCAAGTCGCCTTGTGCGGTCAATGGACTGAGTGCATCAAACGCAGGTGCTTTGGTGGTTTGTCCGGTGCCTCCGTTAGCAAGTGCCACCGCTCCGCTAACCGCAGTCGTAGTGCCACTCAAATCCACTCCTCTATACTGCAAACCAATCGACTCAGTAGAGTCCGCATGCAGAATATGTTTGTCGGTGCCCACACCAAAGGCTGCGTTGTTGGACCCGTTGTGCGAAGACAACTGACCCTTCAAGGAGCATATGTTAACCGTCGGGTTCGGGTAAGTGCCAGTCAAGTCACCACCGGCTGCTCCGGTCAACGTACCTGCCGGTCCTTGCACACCTCCTGCTGACACAGTGGATGTAGCCGGTATGGTCGTTCCCGCAACAGTGTTCCCTGAATAGATACCGCTGGTAGAATCTTCCAAGTTACGAAGAGTCACACTGGTAGCGTCAGGAACTGCCACCACACTCATGTAACCCGCCGTCTGAACGTACAGCACCTGTCCGATACTGACCCATCCAGAATTACCAACGGTTGCCGTCACATCACCAAGCTCTACCGGCATCACGAAACTTGTCGTGATCGTAGTGAACGCGTTGGTGCCGTCGGTGCCGTTAGTACCGTTGGTGCCATCCGCACCTTTCGGCCCAGGTGTGATGACTATGTTGGTCTGTTCCGCGCAACTCATTTGCGTTTACCTCGCTTGCGTTTCTTGGCTTTAGCTGCTGCTGCTTTACCTGCTTTGGTATACGGATATTTTTTAGAACCTACTTTTGGCATATAGTCACCATTTCGTTTTGTTAGCCCAGTATGCTGCGCTCATCTTGCCACGGGCTATGTTGCTGGCATGACGAGCTTTGAAACTTCTGCGTCGAGCTTTGCCCTTCGCGGTTTGTGGATTCGAACCCGCTCCACTGACTCCCTGTTGACCAAACCTGATCAACTTGACTTGGTCGCCTGACTTAGCCAGAACCGCATGGGACTTGGTCCGGTGCCCTGGCGTTCGTTTGGGTTTGTTATACCCGCTGAATTTTTCTCCTGCTCTTGTTATTGCCATTTGTCGTGAAAATATTTGTGATCAGAATCCGTGTCTACTTTGGCTATCCCGTGGTTCACAGAAAAGTCTATGACCTTTGTCATGGGACGACCATACCCTGCCATTTGTAAATGGTCTACTCTGGATGATTTACTCAAGGCACCATACCGTTTAGTTTTCTGCATCCATTTCCAGAAATCATTGTCCGTGTAGTAGTGATGGTATGACTCGTCAAACCGGTAGTCGGTTTTCCCCTTGAAAATAGATACATGACACGCAGGGAAATCAAACGGAACCAAACCCATGCCCTGAGTGAATACATCTTCGTAGTGGTAGTTCAGGTTTTCGATGTTGTGCCCCGCATCCTTGGACGCGTAACTCCATGGATGTACCGAGACTATGTCCTGCTCCACAGGTATCTCAGACCAGTCGTTTATAGCAGATGTAAACCACCTCGGTGCAAACCATACATCCACATTCGATATGGCCACGTAGTCCCACTTTCCTTCAGCCGCTATATCTAACCCCTTGTTCCAGAACTTCGGCAAATTCCAAGGTTCTTGGTAGTGCCTGTATTCGTAGCCCAACCGATCCAGCAACTGCTTGAGCTGCTGGGTCCAGTAATCCCATTCGTGTTTCTCACCCTGTGGTGCGTTGTCCAGAACTATCAAGTGAGCGTCAGGCTCAGATGCATAGTGCGACATAATCGCGTCCGCAGCTATCCGGTAGGTATGCATGCATACCGAAATCGTAGGAATTATGGTTACGTTCTTGGTCACGGAATTTCTATGGATACTTCAGTAGCTCGTTCCCATACGCCCGCTGTAGTGTAGTCGTTGGGTCGTACGTAGTCCACACCGTCATCCGCGTTGGTGCCGGTGTTGTTCCATTTCCAGTTGGTGAAGTCTGTCGGGGTTGACCCAAACACAACCGCGTATCTGTTAATAGATGAAGTCAGGACTGCCCGCAAATCAGACAAGGAAGCTACGGCATATATGCCCACCGCTGCGGAACCTTTTACCTGGGCAAGGATATACGCATCCAGCGTGGTGGTGGATATAGAAGTGCCATCGGCACAACTACAGCAATCATTGGGGTTGGGCAATGCACTAGCCATACTCGACAGAGGCTAGTGCATTGGAAAGTACTTGACAACTAAAATCAATGCTCCCAGACGCGACCGTTCCAGTATTCGTGGGGGTCTCCCTGGTGTAGCTCGTCAAGCATGGACACTGCAACCCCGCACACATGATAGTAGTCTGTGGCAAAGTCGGAGTTGTTATGCCAAGGTCCGTTTACTGACTCAAGTGCGTAGTTGATCTTGCCGTCGTCAGACAGATCCCTGAATATGACCACCGCAGTGGTGGGCCAATCTGGACAACTGAAGGTTGCAGATGCGTAGTTGTTTCCTAGAAATAGTAAATCTTCGTGTTTGATTTTCATGGTAGTAAGAGTGGGGAGGACCGTCACCCCTCCCCGACATATCTCAGAGCATGACGGTAGTTATGTTTTGTTTTCCAAGCCCGCACTCGCGGGTTGAAATTATTTAATCGTGACTAGTGCCACGAAGAACCCTATGGCGAACCCAAGGCACAGCCCCAGGATTAGTATGGTGTACGGGTTAGTCATCGTTTGCCGTATTGGTCTTCCTTGCGACAGGCTTTGCAGTATGGTTGCAATCCGTCTTTACTGGCGGTTCGTTTGTGAAAGCTTTTGACCTGTCTGGACTTGTTGCACAGTCCGCATGTTTTTTTAGGCATCTTTGGTTTCTGGCCTGACGTATCCATCGTATGGTCGAATCCCAATGTAGTATCCAGTTTTACGGTAGGGTGAGTCCATGTCGCAGTGACAACATCTATGCTCAACGTCGTCGCTCGCAAGATCTGGACTCCATCCGTGTTGGTGGTATTTAGCGCAGTGGCTACACCATACTCGGATAGAACCTCCAGACGGTGAAGCGTAACCTACCAGCAATGGCCGTGCATGTTTGTTGTGTCTTTTCATTATTGGTGCACCGTGTCCGTCAACTTTCATATTTCGCCTTCCACTTGTTTGATCGCATCCTCAAGTTCTCCCCTCGGTCCTGGTCCATCGTATGCCCTCGGTAAGTAACACAGTATACGTCTGCACACTGCCAGAAGTGCCTTGATGGATTCTTCTTGGGTCATATATAGACTTCTCCTTTTTGATACCAACCTCGTTGTTCCGTTGCCCGTGTTCGTTTGATCGGGTTGTCCAACGGGAACGCTGGGTTGTTCTGAAGGGAGTCTGGGTTGTCGTTTGGTCGTCTCGACAGAATGCCCAATGCAAACTGGTTCTTGCTTGCCCATGTCCTGCCGTCTCCCGTAGCCCCGTCGTGCATGGTGCATGCGGTGACTGTCCTGCCCTGTCCTGTGGACATGATGCCCGTCAAGCAACCGTAGAAGTTTAACCCGTGAAACTGCACGTTGTTTCCACTCGTAGCTATGCCCACGTTTCGTCGGTCGAATTTGTGGACTCCCTCAATTAAACAATCCTTGAACACAGGGTCTGGCAAGTAGTTGTTGCCCGATGGTTCCTGCACGACCGGATACCAGTCTGGAGTGCCGATGGATGGTCCGTGCTTGATCACGATCCGACTGCCTTGATGTGCTTGCACGTTGCAGTCGTGGAATCTGAAGTTAAACGCGTTGTCGCTTATGTACACAGGCATGCTGCCTCGTTGTGCCACCAAGGTCACGTTGCTCACAGATTGTTCAAAGTTCCTGACATGCCTGCCGTCTACCAACGTGCTAGGTTCTATGTACAACCCAATCGGTGCGTTGGTCTGATGCCACCAACCGTTATCATCCTTCAGGGTCAGGGGTCCGGTTCCGTAGAATCGCAACACGCTGCCCATATGTGCTGGACTCGTAAGCTGGAAACTGCCTGGGAGTCGGGCTGTGTTCTGGAATCGGTATACTGGTTCCACGCAGTTGATCAGGATTTTGGGTGCCTCAAAGCTGCCATACCATCCGGTGCCTGATGGACTGTTGCCCTGCTGCTCCTGCCAGTAAGTCTCAGACCGATCTCTGTAGGGTGCCTGGAGTTCCTGACCTTGTTGGATTATGGATTCCCATGACTCGTCTGCGTATCCGTCTTTGTCTACCTCCAGATCGAAGGTGAATTTGTTGGACAGGATCGTAGGTTTGGTTTGTAGGTTGTCGATCCGGTTCAGGAGATCCGCATGGGATTTTCTGATCTGTCGCAGCTCGGTGGCGTAGTCGCATAGAGCGAGTAACTCAGTTGCTAATGCTTTTAACATGATTGTTGAATTGAGGTCGTAGGTGTCGTTTAGGCCGTCCGTATGCATCCAGGTCTGGGTTTACTCCCCGCTTTTCCCAGAAGTTATCGAAAGCTAGTCTCCACTGGTCGTATTGAATATCCCCAAGAGGTTGAAACTCCCACCCGTCTGCTTGTTGTATGTCAGTGTCTTCCATGCGTTGCGTGAAGATACTAGATCATGGTTCGGTTAGTTTTGTCAAACAAAACCTCGGATTTTTAGAAAAAATCTCACGGGGTGTGTATATACATAGATAGCCTGGAAAGGGGGCGGTGGGGTCGAGATCTGGCGCAAAAATATTTTTACCCTCCCCCTCCCCCTTCAATGATCTTTTGAAAAGAACAACCAACAATCCAGGTAAACTACTAAACATCAACAACTTGTGACTTTTGGTTTGTTGTGTTCGGTGGTGCTAATAGGGTTGTGATCTGATTCACTTGAATATTGCGTGGTGAATCGGATTCATTCATGCCTAAGAGCTTTTGGACCTTTTCAACAATCTGTAAACCTTTCAACTGCAAATCACTGCGTTGAATCATGCTTGGCACATCGTCTGGAATCGGTGTGGTTTGCAGTCGCTTTAGCACGTTGCCTGCATCTGTGAACATCTTAAGAGCATATGAATCTAAACGATTACTGATAGATGCGTTTTCGTCGGTTAAGATCTCTTGTTTGCGTCCAAATCCTTCCAAATATCGTGGATCCCGTTTGGCGCAAGTTTGGATTTTAGAGCGTACACTGGAAGGACGTACGCCAAAATATTCTGATATTTGCTTCTGATTTAATCCCTTTGAAATTAGTTCCAACAAGATCGAATCATCTATTTTGCTTGGCATTGCCATACATGAAACTTGTCATACAAAACGAAATCCTACCAGTTTGAAATGTTAGACGAGCCTAACATTTATTGGGTATGTCTAATATTGATAGACGCATCCAGGAATGTTAGCCAGGACATCGGGATCAAAAATAAGGGGCAAAGTGTGATCCTATTACAGACGCACGCTTTGCCCATGGGCACAAAAAAAACCAACCTTTGCAGGTTGGTTTGTAGTGGTTTGGTTTGGCTTTTAAATTACCGCTGCAAGAATCCAGATTGCAACAAAAGCAAGTGCCGCAACAATGGCACACAAAAGATCTTTGATCATATCAATGGAGTGAATAGGTTACAGTCTGCACGGACTTATCCCAACATGCGCGACAATCTCCGCAAACATTGCCTTGCTTAGGTGCGGGACAAGTGCCTTGTGTGTCAACTCTGGATTCATGACATCCCTCGATTGATACCGCATCACCTCCCACCATGGTTGCAGATACTCTGATAGTTAGATTTTCAGGGATCGCTTGTGGTCCATACTCACGAATGAATTGACGCATCAATCCTACCTCTCTGGTAGGAATCCAAAAGCGAATATCCGGCAAACGGTTTGCAATTTCGATGATGTCTTGAAGGTGATCCATGGATTGCAAATCACCGGAATCATGCCACCGAAAGTAACCGCTTTTCTCCTTGCGTCCAATTAAGGTAACCATCCAATCCACCCAATCGGATTGGGTGATAGAATCTAACCGGCGATGCAACGCATCTTGCACGTTGGCGAATGTATACCGGCCTTTACATGCATAGCATGAACTGCAAGTGGAATTTGGAATGGCTCTTAGCTTTGAGCCGGTTTTGCATGCCGATGCCGGAATGCTGTACCCATGACATGGCATTTTGCTGGGTTTGGACAAGCCACCGGTCAATGAGTGTAGTTCTGACAGTTTCATGCGTCGTTCCTCCCAAGTTTATAAATGGTTATAGCTCTATCGAATTCCACCTCTAATTGGTCAAGGATTATATCTGAAGCCAATGACTCGATCATTGCGTCAAGTGTTAAGCTCTCTTCAATACACCAATCTTTTAATTGTTCCATAGTGTAATATTTAGAGTTGTCGTGAATCCTGAACCATTGCAGGAATTCCCATGAAAAGTGTGTGTCCTCTGTCAACTCGTGAACATGACCTTGCCAATGTTTTCGGGGAATGGTGATCAGGATTTTTCCGATCAATGCTCTGTATTTTTCTGCGTTCATTTTGGTTTTTGGTTTTTGTTTTTGTTTTTGGCGGTTTTGGTATGGACATCAAATTTAAATTATTAATTGGATTTGTCAAACATTTTTATTTCACTTGATTTCGAGTGTAAACCGTTGATTTTCAACAGGTTATCCTGGGTTTCCGCCAGGGAAACGAGCAGCAGCAGCAACGTGTTGTGCATCAAGCGTTTAAAAACAAAAACACTTAAAATAAAAAAAACAGGGTTGACGGTGGTTGGAAGTTGTGCGAATAGTTTTGTCGAACAATTAACAAACTAAAAACTATGAACTACATCAAGCAACTCCAAACGGATCGCGCCGATCTGCAAGCTCAGATCGAGCGCATCGCAGAGGCAGCAAATGACCTCCTAAACTACGCACATTCAGACAAGTTTTGCGGTGACGGTGCCATCGGTACTTACATAGCGAAGCAGGACATAATCGAACGAACCAGATTAATCCTTAACGAAATAAACTTATGATCGATCCAACCTGTCGGGGATACTACATCACCTTATCCGAGTCACGCCCAAATCCACCTAAAACCCAGCACACTTTCCGTGTTGAAAAAGCTGATGACGACTACCATTTGCTCTGGCCCACGGCAAGCATTCAGCCGGTAGATGGAGAGATCAAAGTGTCGTTCACGTGGCATGAAGAACCCGATCAGCACAAGGAGCGGATCGAATCGTCGATTCGTGAAGCCATAGTCGATCAATGGCATGTGTTTCAAGATCGATTTCTCAGTAAAGATGACAACCGTTCACAGGTCGGTTGTCCTACGAAAATCAGCAAGTCCCAAGTGCAGGTGATCGTCGATAGGATGGGCAATACGTCCTTGGAACAATTGATAGACGAGTTGTTGTTCGAGCGTAGTCACCACGATTTATTCGGAGAGTTCAGCAAGGAGGAGTTGATATGAATCTTACCATTAAACAAGTTGAAACAATATATAACGAAATCCACCGTGAGCATTCAACCGTGACCGTCGATGCGCTAATCGACGCCCTAGATTACGAGCGCAAAAAACTATGGATCGATCCAGATGATTTATGGGACAAGCATTGTTTTGCCCTCGATGATCGCAGAACGGTCGTTGCCAGTGTCAAATCCATGCTAACACACCAAGGGTTCAAACCCGAAGAACCCTGCCAAGAATTGCTGATCAACCGCCAATCGTGGGACAACATTGTAGAGGGTATCGAACAGGATTCAGAAGGTAACGTGTGGGCTGATGACCTGCTTGAATACCTCGCCTACTACATCGAACACGCACCGGCGGAGGTGCGACTATGATCATCAAAATTACCTACAGGAAATTCGACGATAACGGACCAGTCGAATTTGAACAGGTCGATCACACGGATGCAGACAATCTGGAAGACGCCATGCGTCAACTAGAACGCTATGCCCAACGGCAATTGAACCGAGGTGGATCATGGCCGGTCAAAGTGGTGGAGGTGCAATCATGAAGGTATTGGTCGCATGTGAATACTCAGGCAAGGTCCGCGATGCGTTTCGAGACAAAGGCCATGATGCATGGAGTTGTGACCTGCTACCCACGGATGTGGAAGGGCAGCACATTCAGGGCAGTGTACTGGACATACTGGATCAAGGATGGGATCTCATGATAGCCCATCCACCATGCACACACTTAGCGGTATCAGGTGCGCGATGGTTCAAGGACAAACGCAAGGAGCAGCAGGAAGCACTGGACTTTGTGAAGGCTCTACTGGATGCACCAATTGACAGGATTGCGCTCGAAAATCCAGTATCGATCATTTCAAGCAAAATCCGCAAACCGGATCAAATTGTGCAACCGTGGCAGCATGGCCACGGAGAGACCAAAGCCACTTGTTTGTGGCTCAAAAACCTACCCAAGCTCGAACCAACCAACATTGTGGAGGGAAGAAAAGCTAGGGTACACATGATGCCTCCGTCTAAAGACAGGTGGAAACTCAGATCAGAAACTTACACAGGAATCGCCAAGGCCATGGCAGATCAATGGGGATGAACAATATGAAAAACACAGAAAAAACTAAACTAGCAACGGCAATTTTCAGAGCATTGCCCATGGACAAACTCAGCGACAAAGTCGCTAAACCAGACGCGACCGAAGCGATCAAGGCTATCGCAGGATGCCTGAATTCCCGAAACGGTAAATGGCGCAAAACCGTGCCATCAAGGTCGTGCCAAGAAAGTCAATTGTTGTGGCGACTGGTTAAATTCCATGGCGGTAACGGCAACCTATGGGG
>Ga0208013_1000117_pt1 | contig 59737 bp, 61 predicted proteins | sample 16_taG_FD_184091 | JGI IMG/M metagenome (GOLD analysis project Ga0208013, IMG submission 184091) | Marine viral communities from the Subarctic Pacific Ocean - 16_ETSP_OMZ_AT15313 metaG (SPAdes) (version 2) | ecosystem: Environmental > Aquatic > Marine > Oceanic | place: Pacific Ocean | collected...
CTACAGCTTTAGCCACCGCAGCATCGTCATCCATATCAATGCCAAACCCTCCTAAGGCTTGCCCCACAGGACTCATCTGTAAAAGTATTTCAGCTGCATTACCTGTAGCCAATCCGTTACTCAACTCAGAATTAAACCCCTCAAGGTTTTCTACAAATTCCTTCTGCACATTTTTGTTGTGCTTAGCGTTCATGTATAGATTAGAAAGCTCATACTGAACAGCAGCGTCCTCCTTGGTCTTTAAAACATCAAGGACCTCTCCAACAATATTGTTATAAACCTCCTGTTCTCTACTTGTCTTGGGTACAAAATTAGCAAGCTCAGGAATGCCAACACCTAAAACACGAACGCTCTCTTCATTTATAACCTCAGCTGCAGCTAAAGCAGCTTGATTCATCTTAGCAGCTTTCTGAGCTTTCTGTTGTCGCTCCCCTTCTAAGTATACATCTAAGTCTTCTTCAACAGTTAGCAGCTCGTCATCGCCAATAATATCCACAAGGGCATCAGCATCCATACGTTTTTCTTGTATGGCTATTTCAGCTTGTGAGTTATCTATCCTACCGTCCTCATCAAAGTACTTACCATACAACTCCTTTTCTTTTTCAGTTAAGTCGTCGTAGCCAACTCCTTCTGAGTTTGCTTCTTCCAAAAATTCTTTCTCGTCTAACAAGGCATCGTAACGCTGACGTGCTTGTTGAAATGCATGATAGTTTTTGCCACGCTCATTAAAAAAAGATTCTGCCTCTACGTCTACAGTGCTCACTGTCTTCCATCCGCCCTCCGCAAAATCATTGGCTTCCTCTTCGGTAGCAAAAGTAAATACCTCACCCCTCTTACGTGCCTCCTCAATAGCTTCATCAGGTGACAGCTCTTTCCATGTGTCAGAGTTTAGGTTGGTTTCAAAACCTTCCCTAGGAAACAAAGTAGGAGCTACCTTAAATACACCATCTTCCTCAAAGGACATCATCAGGTGAGTAGACTCACTGCCGTCTTCATTACGCAAAGCAACAGGTCGCATCTTCTTTGCACGCATTGCCTGCGTTGCATAGTTAGCCTCGTTTACCTCTTCCTCACTCTGCCCTTCTTTATAATAGTGAGACTTGATAAAGTCCCTTAGCTTGGCTGACTCTTGCTGCTTACCCTCATCTGTAAATGGGTCTAGGTCAATGTCAATGCTTGCGCTTTGGTCGTGGTTGTATACCGTCATGGCATCACCCACTCCCTTCTCAATAAAGTTAAATCCGTATTGTCCAAATTTCTCGGACATATCCCTTACTACCTCCTCCTCGTTCTTTGATATAAGCTCAGGGGTAACAAAAGAATCAGCCATCTCATCGGCTGATTTGTAAAATCCCTCGTGCCTCTTTATTAACTCTTGCTCTGCTAAGTCTGCATCTTTCTTGGCTTCTTCAGCCTTGACTTTAGTTGTACGTTCGAACCCTTTTTTTCGGGCAGCTAGTATACCCTCCTCACTAAACGGGTCAAGCTCAGGCTCTGCTGTTAGCGCATCAACAAAAGCCTGCTCATTGAGTGGCTCTTCTTGGTCTCCGTAAGAACTAAAGTCAGGCTGCTCAGGAGCTGCCTCAGGAAGCTCTTCAGTAGCATTGATATCGTCAATCGTAAGCGCGGACCGCCCCGATAAACCACTTTCCAATCGCGAGTCCGTAGGCTCGTCTTTTTTTTTTACAGGCTCCTCAACTGTAGCAGGGAAATACTTACCCTTAAACTCTTCGCGAGTCTTGGTGTAAAGCCCTCGCTTAGCAACCTCATCAAATATTTTTTCTTGCCCGTTAATATTACCATCATACTTGGCTACAAACTCCTCAAATGTCTTCGTGTAAAGACCTTGCTCTGTGAGGGTATCATAAAGCTTTTGTAAGTTTTCGTTCATGCTAGATATATTAATCTAAAGGGCCACCACCACCTGTGGTAATAGCTTGAAGTTCATCAAAATTCTCAAGCCCTAAGTTAGCAAACATATTGGCAGTAATCTGATTCCCTTTTGCTCTTTCGTCTATAATAATATTATTGACAGCAAGCCATTGAGCTTCAGTTAAGTTTGCAGGGAACTTAATGGCAGGCTCCATAACATTAGGAATTCCTAAGTTTACGTATGGTTGGTCGGTGTTGCTAACAAAAGCACTCCCGCTTTCAATCTCAACAACTCCATTAGTTGCCTGTGCATCTGCGATGCCTGCTGTTTTAAGGAATGAATCAAAGGCATTCATAGTGGCTAATGATGTAGCCGTTTCATCACCCTGTTCCTGTGGAGCTGACTCCTTAGCAAGATTGATTAGGGAGATTTCTTCTCCGAAACCATCATCAACAGTATCATTCATGGTAAGCTTCTGAGCTTCAGGCTCAGGGGCGGGAGCATCAAAACCAAATGGTTTCTCTCCCGTAGTTTGAGAGTGACGGTTTAATCCATCTGTGATGCCTGACGCTTTAAGCATAGCCCCTACGTCAGCTGCGTTTCTTACATTGTCAGGTAAGATAGCGGTGACTAGTGATTCTACAAACTGCTCTACGTTATCACCCTTAGTGATTGGTGTTCTAGGTTGAACACTTCCATCCTTAAGCAAGTCGTTAACAATAACCTGAGAGCCATCTTCAGAAAAAGAAATCGAGTGTACCTCATCATTAAGGCCCGCCAAGAAATTTCCTGCAGCCTGAAACTCTTGTTGAACTGCATCGTTATAAGATTGTAGCTCTTCGTTAGTAGCATTAGCAACATCTATCGGTGGGATACTTGTACCCCAAAGCTTAGCCAAGTTGGTAACAGCTTGTTCTGCTTGCTTCTTAGCGGACCCTGACTTGCGCTCACCTTCAGTTTGCGCTCGTTTCTCTCTAGCCTCATAGCCTGTCTCTTTAAAGTTAAGCTTAGACTCTACGCTAGTTCTAACTGTGTCCTCAGCGGCTTTATATTGAGCGTCTCTATTGGCGAACAAAGCTTCAACCTCATCATTGCTTAATCCACTTTCTCGAAGTTGCGCTTTATATGCCTCCTCATTTTCAACTCCAAACATAGGTACCATTGCACCTGAAGAAGGTTGCATTGGATTGGGAACCATCAAGATTAAGTTTGGGTCTTTAGCAGCGGCCTTAGGGTCTTGAGTAAATTCATACAGCCCGTCACCATCAGGGTTTAACCTAAGGGTATTGGTCAATACGGATGTTACGTTAGTAGGCGAAGCAAGCTGACCATTAACAGCATCAGATATAGCACTCACAATAGCAGGTTGCGCCAATGGATTTTCTCGCTCCTTAACTCCGCCTGCCATGATTGCATCTATACGAGTGCCTAATGAAGCAGCAATGGTGTCGGTAGATTTATTTATATCGTAAATATCGTACTTAGCATTGAGCCTATTGCGAAGCTCATTTACAGGGGCATACGCTCCCGGATTCTCTTGCATCCTTGCGGTAATTCCTAAACCATCCTCAGAATCTACCATGTCTTTTTTCCCAAGGAGAACCTTTCCATCAGTAGGATTAATCCATAAGCGAGAAGAGCTAAAGTTTCCAAGACCACGCGTAGAATTCATCATGTATTCCTCTAGTGCTTGAGCTTGAGGAAGCCCTGTTTCAGGGTCTACCTCCATACGCTTTTGCAATTCAGCGTACTTGGTATTAAACTCTTTTCCAAACTCAAACGCTTCAGTAGTTCCTTGCTGTAGATTGGCTCGGATATTTGTGTAGTCCCTGACATTCATCTGTCCTGACTTCAAAAGCCTTTCTACCTGAAGGGCATATTCCGCTGTATCAGTAGAGAACTGAGTGGTCCAATCATTAAACCCTTGGTGGTCACCAAGAGGTTGGTTATTGATGTACTCATTAAAATCTTTAATGCCGTCATCAATAGCCGCCTTCTTTTCCTGACGGATACGAGCTTCCTCGTTAACCACATCAGACATCTGACGGCCAACCTCATTCCAATTAATCTGAGATTCCGCACTTCGCTCCGCATACTTATAAAATGTCTTAGCCATATCTCACTATTAATTGCCTCCTGTAAAAGAGTTGTATTGGTTCATATATGCAGGGTCAAACATGATTTGATTCTTTTGAGCCGGAGTAAGGTTACGCTTGAACTGTCGAAAATCTCGTCCGCTCATGTCCCCTACAGCAGAAAAATTACCTCCCGTGTTTACACCAAAGTCTATTACACCTGCTGTGCTTTTAACCCCTGTAGGCGTAAACCCTGTGGCTGTACCAAATTGCTTAGCTTGACCCGCATCAAACTGCATACCTGATATAGCCTGTTGCTGTGCTTTATTGTTCTGCGAATAAAGAGGAACAGCGGAAAGACCTGCTGCAGCCAAATCAACGCCACTCTGAATCATAGCGGCTTTAGAGGCTGCTGCCTGCTCGTCATACATGGCGGCAGCTTCTTGCGCACCCGCAGCTTCTTGCAAGTCAATCTGAGTTTTCACATCCCGCAGGCGGCTGTCTTCACCAAGAATATCTTTATCAAGCTGCTGAAGTTCTTGCCCTAAGGCAACTCGCTGCCCCTCAGCCATTTGGTTTTGAGCCATTTGAATTCTACCTATCTGACCGATTCCTCTTTCTGATTCTTGAGCAGCTTGCACAGAAGCAGCACCTTGCGCTAGAGACTGCTCTATAGCCATGGTATAGGGGTCTCTACTAATGGTTCGTCCTTCTTGAAAATTCACATCAAGTTTTTGACGAGCTTCGTCCATAGCTTTTGAGGCTGCACGCTCTGCTTGAGCGGCATTCTTTTCGGCCTTATTTTTTTGAGCTGCTGAGATACCCATGGTAGTCAAAGCAATTCCTGCATTAATTCCTGCTACTATTCCTGACATAACAATTGTTGTTTAAAAATGATGTGCTCAGGCAACTCCTTATAATCGGTAGTATATACTTCCTTTTCAGCCTCTTCAACAGTTTCGGCATCAGTCTTATACACGCAAGCCCAAACACAGTCTTCGTGCATGTAAGCCACGCGCTGTGTACCTGTCTCAGTAAAGACAGTAAGCGGGGCTTTAATATGTTTAACATGTCCATCATCCAACAGGATAGACATACTTCCTTTTAAAAAAAACGAAGGGTGGTCTTGCTTATGAATAAAGCTCACAACCAAAGAATCCTTAGGCATCAATACCTCCCTTGTGTATAGTCCATCTTTTAAGTGATGAGTGGTGGGAAACTGCTCCTTCATTTCCTCTGTATGATGAACTACAACACCTGAAATCTTTTGCAGCTCTTCACTAAACCTAGCAATGTCCTCCCATAAAAGACCGCGTTCTTTATAAACGTGATATAGTAGAGAATCTACTGTTGCATTGGGTTGTTTTAATATAGTCTGAAGCTCGCTCACAATTTCAAAGATAATCAGTTCAGGGGAAAGAAGTCATTGCTTCTGATTTAACAGCAAAAAGCTCTACGTGTGTAGTCAAAGAGTTTGTCAAAGTTAGCTCTCCATAGTGACCTAGGATGCCTTTAGACTCTGCAACTTGATTCTTTACAAACATGGCGTAGAACACGTCTACTCCCGCAGGAGGAGCTACACCCCCACCTGCAGTATCTAAGGCATACTGAATTATGTTTTGACCCGCAGCAAGGTTTACGGTGATAGTCGTCACTGTGCCTGAGTAAATAGGGGTAAGCGTAGCAGGGGCTACTACGGGTACTCCAAAGTAAATAGAGTCCCCAATACTTATAATGCTTCCGATATCTGTCGTTAAAGCAAAGCTAAATGTCACATTGTTTCCTAGCGTAATCGCACCAATTGTATTGCCGATACCATTAACAGAGCGTAAAGGATATTCCTGTGCAGCGTCAGCAGGCGTAGTTCCTGAGTTTCTTACAAATGAAAACCAATCTGATTCCTTTTGTACAAAATAAGATGAGTCAATAAATCCTGTAGTCTGCAGGTCGCTTGTTAAAGTTGCTCCCCATGGTTCGTTACCTTCATAAGATAGAGTTTTAAAAATCTTATTTACCATAGGCTCTTGATTCAAAACCGTGGTAACCTTTGAAGGATAAGATACTCCGTAATACTCGTTACGAGTAGCATTGGTATTATGCCTGTACAAGTTTCCATTTAAAAAAGTATACATGTACTGATTCATATGCTGAATCATTTCAGGTTCATATGAATAAAACGAAACCCACCCTTGATAGCCGGGGCTAAACGTTAAAGTATAGTTCTGATTATTTACAGGCATAATTTTAAATTAAGGACACGCAAAGCTTGAAATTACAATCCCACTTTCTAACTGAACCGAGTACTCTTGAGTACTGCTACCCGGACCTTGAATAAGGTAATACCCATCTGCCATAAAGCTAGTTCCTAAATTATCTAGAAATAAATAGTCACCGACTTGAATTTGAGGAACCTGTGGGGTACGAATACTTACTAGATAGTTTGCAATAGGAAAAATAGGAGTACTTCCGCAACCCTGCGTAGTTGAGGATACGCTTGAGCTAAGAAATCTATAGGTGTCAGGTATTACATAAGGGCATTCTACTGTTAGTGTATACCCTGAAAGATTATTTGGGTCTAATCTAAAAGCCTCTATAGTCAATTCAGTATTGGCTGTAGCTGAAATAATTGACACTAGGTCTCCCGGATTTGCACTTGTAGAAAGCTTTACGTTTGCAGTGGGAACAGTAATATCAAAGTCATTACCTGTGGAAGTATAGGTGCCTCCAAAAAATGTTTGCTCAGGGATGTTACTAAAAGAGTAAGGGGGGAAAAAACTGTTTGTTGAGTTGCCTAAAAAAATAGGGTCTATAGTATTTCCCGGAACAGCGTATATGTAAGGAGTAACAGTTCCTGCCCATTTAGGTGTATTACCGCTAGTTCCTTCAGTTATCTTTATTCCATCGGGTGTATCTCCGGGTGAAAACCGAATCCTACTAACCCCTGAATTGCTGCCTAAGCTGAAAGTATATACATCTACAGATTGAGAACCGCTGCTTCTAGTTATAGGTGAAGTGCTGCAAGCTGTAGCGCAATCACAAGGGACTTTGCTTGTAACAAACACCCCATTTTGTAGCTGTCTAACGGTTACCCCATCAGAGTAAAACCCATCAGGAGCAGGGCCACCTGCAGCGGTAGTCAATCCTGTGGATGATTCTAATGAAGGGCCGTTTAAAATATAGTTCGCAATATTTCCCATGAATTCAATTATTGTTATGGACAGCAGTCACATGAAATTCTTTCTTGTATTAGGTCTGCAAAAACTCCTGATACAAACGAAACATTGTTACTATCGCTGCAAACCGTAGTAGACCCTGATGGAGCAAGAGTAACAAACTGTTGAGCACGGTCACAATCGGAGTACTTAAAAGTTAATTGCTGAGATGCTCCTCCATTTGTCACTTTAATCTCGGTGCTGTCGCTACAAGAGCAGCTACAGCAGGCATCTGAAGGAGTTGACTCTGAGTAGCACAAAGAAGAAATTACAGGAACCCTGTAGTCCCAAACAAGATACAGATAGGTATATGTATCTAAATCAGAGGGCATTGTTATGGTGCCTTCAAACAGCTGAGGATTTGATTGGGTGGGAGAAACTACAGTTGCTGCGTCAATCAATGCAGCAATATCAGTAGGTGTATTAGTGTATGCTGTATCACTTGCTAACCACCTGAATTTATTATAAGTCAAGTTATATGCAAGGGTATCGGTGTTTGTCCTGTTCGATGCAATAGTTAATACTGAGCTGTTCGTGGGGGATGAGCCTGTTCCTTGCGGAGAAACCACAGAGGTGTAGTTCGACACTAACGGTGAGGCATTCCCTGCAGCCATTTTAATTTGCTGACTTTGAAGTGGAGCTACATAAGTAGCCGCTTCTACCCAATGATACTGATTAGTAATAGTTTTACCCGCATCTACGTTATCACCTACCGTTACCTGAACTACATTCAAGTCGTTGGGAGCAGGGCATGATACAACAAGGCTAAACACTGCGTCAGAGCTTCCGCTATTATAAATGATAAAATCACTCTTATCTGTAGTAGCTCCTTGAGAATAAGTAAAGCTACCTGTAGAAGTAAACGGCCCATATCCCGTGCCATCAACGCCAAATACAAGAGTCGTTACCGGGTCAGTTGGAAGAATAAACGATACAGTAATAACTCCCGCAACTCTAGTTGTATCTACACAAAAAGCAAGAGGTGAAGCACCTTGCTTAATTGTAATGATTTTATTGAATCCACACTGAGAACACTCTTCTTCTGTAGGTAATAACGTTGTCTTATTAGCTAAGACATATTCATTCATATACGGGTCATACCCTCCAATCTTTTGAGTATTAAAATTAGATATGAATAGGTCTCTAAACCATGACCTCATCCCTTGTTCTGAAATTACATTAAGCTGTTCTTGAGGTCCATTACCCATTAGGTTAATAACAGCACCGCGTTTTGCGTCAGTAAAGAATGAGTTCAGCCCATACCGAACAAAGCTTTCAGGGTTGTTGCTAATGCCATATTCCTCTACACGAGCAATCTGAGTCCCAAGAACCTCAGGGACAGAAGATACTGAGCCACCTCCTGTGCTGTCTGAAAGAAGATTCTTTCCTGTAAGAACATAAGATATCTTGTCTTCTTGTAAAGTTAAGATGTCTGTCTCACGCCCATAAAGGATTTGGATAGGGCCGAAGGATTCTTCTAATGCTTTAAAATTTAAAAGCCCAAGGTTAAACTCGTTAAGCTTGTTGACGTTACTCTCGTTATTGTAGATTCCACTGTATGTAATGTCAGAACTCCTATGGGCCTCCTTGTAGTCTTGAGCACTGACAGATGTCACCCGATTGCCCAAAGCCAATGGTCTCCCCTCTAAAGAATCCCTAACCTTATAGCTTTCAACTCCATTGCCAAACGAAAAACAATTAAAGAAATTTGTTGTAACAACCCCACTTACATCATTAGCTATGTCTTGATTAGTAACATTGCCACTATGATTTCCTGAAGCGTCAACAGCAAATGTTTCTGAGCTTTCATACCAAATATCAGGAGAAGCATCAGTAGGCTCTGTTTCAAAAGCAATTAGGTTTTCCGCTCTTACTACCTCAAACCTTACTCTAACTCTTGATTCTTTTTTAGTACTTGAGCCACACGCCTTAGTTCCTGAAACAATAAATCTTATTTCATTGGTGTCAGGGTTTCTATACCACCGATAGAAATTAGTGCACAGGGAAGGACTGAGTCCATATGTTACCTGAGAAGCGTTGCTTACAACAGGAGGAGAAACGTAGACGTTATCAATATCACAAGCGTCAGGGTCTCCTACTTGCGATGTACCGTCATTTAAAGAACTTTGAATGTTATCCCCTTCCCACCAAGCTATAATGTCAGCATAGTCCTGTGAGGCGGTAAAAGATTTTTCAATTTCATATATCCTTCTTTCACAATTATTGTCTCCATCTCCGGTTCCTTTACGGATAAACTTAAATTTAAAACTAATCCTGCTGCCTGTAGGGATGCTGTAGGTAGTATAGTTTCCCGAAGAATCTGCAACTCCACTTAACCCCTCATAAACCAATATCGGATAATCACCTGAATTATTTTCAATGGTTTGCACAAGGCCGGGAGCGATAACAGCGTCTGCACTTAGAGTAGCATTAAAATCATTAGCCTTCATCTTCAAATAAACGCCTGAAGGAACTTTGAAATTAGTGTCGGTGTCAAGAATAAAATCAGCCTGCTCTACCGTCTTATCAAGTACCGTTGCATAAACACACTCAGGAAGAGGGCCGTCAACATCACGCTTTACAATCAACCGAGTACCTTCTTCAGATTTAGCTGCATTTTCGCCTTCAACTAGAAAGTATGTGTGTGCTGTAACAGGGTCGTAAAAGTAAAGACTTGAGTAAATGGTATCGTAAGTTTCGGCATCAGGCTTAATCACAAACTTGTAACGTGTAGCAAAATAAGGAGCTACTTGAGATACAGGAATAGTTACCTGAATCTTGTTTTGCGTAAGAGAGTCTGCGCACGAAAAGAAGGCTGTGTTATTAAGGCTAGTTAGTGCTGTGGTTGCCCTACTAAACTCATCCATATATACCATTCCTATCTCATAACCCCTATTGCTATGCAAGCTAGTAGGGGATGATACTTTTTGAAAAGCAAGGTCAACAACTTCAACGCTGTAATACTCATAAATACTAGCGGTAGGGCTAGTTTGAGAGTTTACATATTGCATTGCAGGGAACTGAAACGATATAACATTAGTGCCTGCTACGTGTGTAGCTGATATAGGCTGACCTATTGCTGATATACCGGACTTGTATTTAAGCATAGGGGTTGGGGTGCCACCCGTAAGTTGTCCCCTTAGTGCGCAGTTAACAAGGTCTGTAAACGTAACACCGTCACAAAATGTAGAGTAATCACCCTCGATATTTGCGGCTGTACCAATAGATGATTGAAAATCATCTGAATTAAAAAGGTCGGTTATGGTGTTAAAGTTCTGTGTTAAAACATAAAGGAATGTAACCTCCACCCCTTGTGTAGTTTCTGTAGGAACCGTAGTAGCCCCCGTACCCAATGCAAATGAAGAATGATTAAGTGATATGGTAAACTCAATCGAAGCTCCTGTGACTAAATTACTAGCCGCAGGACTTAGGTCTACAGCTAGAATAGAGTTAGGAACCGAAACATTACTTCCAAAAGTATAGTCGCTCGTGCCTGTAAGAGAAGTTAAATCAGATAATCCAATATCATTCCTTACCTCTAACGTTTGATAGTTTAGTTGTAAAGGGGAATTATTTAAATCCACTAAGTCCCATCCCTCTACATAATTAGCCATCATTAGACGGTTTCCCATCATGGTTTGAGCCTTAGCTAATAAAGGAACATTGTCATATGTCCTTAAAATTTCTTCACTTGGGAGGACAGTATATATTTTACTGTTAGTGAATGAATATTGATAATCTGTATTGTTGGCGTACCCCTGAGTAGACTTGTCAAGTTTTTCAATGACCTTAATAGTGTTGTTGCCTATCTCTTTAAAAAGCAGGTCAATGCCTTTCACTAAATTGTTTCCTGAATTAAAGGTAATCTGACAACTATTAGTAGAGTTTACCATGCCCTCATTTAGGTATGACTCACTACTTAATTGAAAAGTATTTGGGATAAAGCTTGGGGCAGACCATGAAGAAGTTGCTGAATATTCATTGTCCTCATATCGATACCTATAAGCAAAACAAATAAACCTCTCTTCCAAAAAGTTTTCTTTGCCACCTATAGTTAAAGGGAGGATAGATGGCGAGTTAATAGGCGGTGCTTTTATAACAAGTATGTCATTCTTTAAGAGAGCATCATCCACGTAAGAACCACTAGGAAGAGGATAGCTTTTTTTAATATTAATTCTACGAGGAGGATTAAAATTATCTGTAAAAAATAAAAGGTCGTCTACTAAATTAATTCCCGTAATTAAATAATTCGGATTAAAATTCAGAGAAGTTTGTCCCGGGACTTCAGGGTCTGAAGTACTTACTACATGATAGGTAATTGTTCCATTAAGAGCATTGTAGGATACAATTAAATCAATTTTACTTGTAGGTGAAGGACCAAATAAAGTTGGTTGAGAAATAAACCAATAAATAGTTTCGTTTGCGCCATCCTCAAAAGAGCCAAGGCATTTGGCTTGGTTCAATTGAACGCCATTATACTCAAGCTCAACAAGCCTAGTGTTTCCTTCTGAGTTTTCAATACTACCTATGTCACTTTCAGAAGTTGAGCCTAAACGGATATTTAACGCATCAGTGTATTCTCCGTCAGGAACAAGACGCTTATCAAGTGCCTTATTCATACGCCCCTTCAAGAAATTTCTAGTTGTAGTAGCCATATTACTTTATCCACTTATCCTGCCCTCGCAGGTTCATTAGCAATTTACCGGGGTCAATACTGCTCATTCGAATCTTAGCGTTTCGCAACAGGGCTGCTTTCTTTTTTCGTGCTCGATTGACAACATATTCTTGAACACCAAATTTTGCATCTAAGATAGAGTATTGAATATAGGCGTATATATATTCCTCAAACATCTTATTGAGACTAATCTCTGAGTTTACACCGGCTTCCATACCGTCTGAAACATACTCAAGAATACAAAGCTCTCCGTTCATATCGGAACTGAAATTAATCACGCCCGCCTTCTTGTTCATGCTAAACGTGGGATTGGCATTAGCCGTTTCGGTGTTCAATCCATAACGCGCCCCAATCTGATAGTCAAACCACCAACCACCATCTACATTGTAACCCTCCATGCCATCAAACTGAGGATTGTTACTGTTTAGGTATATGCTCTTTTTTTGATTCGTAATCCTGTCGTAGTCAATATCAGAGAACTCAGGTCGAGCAATATTTCCATTGATATCAAAAAGAATATTACACTCGTTATCTTGAAGGTAAGCGTCACTCCAATTGGTCTGAATGTTTTCACTCATGGGACGCAAGACACCGTCTTTGTAAAGAGACATACGAACCCAATTAACGTAGTCAGGAGGTAGGACATATCGTAATGTTTGACACACACTTAGCTCCAATACTTTTATCTCTTTTAAAGCATCGTAATTAAGCTCTTGGATACCACGCTTTGCATGGAAAAGAATCTTATAACGCTCATCGTTATTTACCAACGAATGGTTTCCGCTGTACATCAACAAGAAGTTGGTGACAATATCAGCTAAGCTTATATACTGATAAGAACCCCAATTTTTGTTTTTAGGGTCTGCACCTCCATTCTCATAGTATTGATAATCAGTTATATAGGCCATAATTATTCTGCATTATTAATTGTTTCCTGAGAAGTAGCATACTGAACTACAGAAGTTTCTCTAACTTCCATGCCCGCCATCTGAAGAATCTTATTTACTAAGATATACTCATCATCAACCGATAACTCAAAATCTTGGTAATCAGATTGACTACTATCAAAAATAGGTTCTCCTCCCGTTACATTAGTAAATGTCCATTTAGGAGCAAATGGATACCTAATATACTGAGCCTCTACTGCTGTCAGGGCATTGAAAGTAATGGGGAATACATTGAGAAATGCCCCCTCAATAACGTATGCGGGATACGTATTGTCGGGTGCTGTCAACAAAGAATTGTTTAAAAGAGTAATCTTACTATGAGTTACTGCTTCAGCCTCGCCCGTAAACGTTCTAGGGGTTGTTGACGTATCATAACAAAGAACCTTGTTCAGTAAGTAAAAATCATCTCCCGTGGAAGAAGCCCCTTGTTGGGTGGAAGGCAGGTAAAATTGATTGCCTGTGTTGTGTGGCAAATTTCGAGTAACTGAAAAATAATCAATGACCTCAATAATTTGCTTGCTCATATTGGCATACTCTGTCCCTGAGGTCCTGCGATTCTCATCATTAATCGCGTTGTTGTAATCTGAAAAGTACTCATCAAACAAGTCCAATTGAGCTTGTTTGGCATACAGATTAAAATCTTGAGGAGAGATATAGCCGTAGTTGTTCTTATTTAGAATTGCAAGAACTGTGTTTCTTACCGAATTAATCATGGGTAAAGGCTTTTTTCAAAGATAGATAAAAAAGAAAGGGAGCCGATTGGCTCCCTCTCTTCTCTTGCAATATAAGAAATGACTTACGCAGTCATGTAATTCTCTAGAGACTTAAGAGACTCTACGCCTTCATCCGTAAGGAAATATTGCTCACACACATGGTAAGGGTCTTCTCCGAAAGGAATGGTGAGCATCTTCTTTTTGTTGCTTGGTGTATTAAACCAAACTTCTTTTTTATCTCTTCGGAAGCTCAAGAGTTTATTAGAGAAGAAGCTCTTTACATTAGACTGCAATGAAAGATTTGGGTCATTAAGAATTGACAGGAAGTCCTTAGGATTGTTTTTTGCAAAAATCAAAAGGTCTCTACGTAACTCTGCAGTGGTTTGCGTTGAAGGGTCAATTCCAAATGCAACACGAATAATGTTTTCTACTTGCTCGATATCAAGTTCGCGACACGCAACTAGCGCATCCACTTCTTGATTTAAATTGTAAACCTCATCTGATGCTTCTTTCTCTGTATTAATCTCCTCAAACTTCTTACCGTTTAAAGGGTGAACAGAAAGAAACTCTTGAAGCAATGGGTTTGTTTTCGAAACAAAAAGTTGACCATCTTCAAACACAATAGGTGCTCGCAATACATTGGAATCTTGCTCTTCTTCAAAAATAGACTTTTGATTCGGAGAGTATCTCAGAACTTTATTAGTAGATGATTCTTCATCCCAATAAAGTAAAGGTCTTCGCTTACTACCTGATGAAGGAACAAAATAAGAAAGGGGGGTGGACTTTGTTTTAAGTCGATAAAACCTATCGACGGGCTTAATATTCTTAGCCATAATTAATTGAATTTGATTTGATTAAAAAAAAGGGGTGGGGGTTTGAAACCCCACCCCTTCTAAAGATTACTCCTCAAAGATAAAGAAGTTGTTAGCACCCAAAGTGCAAACTGCTCGCTCTGACAAGAAGTGTACCTCCATAGCATCCAAAAGATGAGTTAGAAGCTCCTCCTGCTGAACCTGTAATCCAAGTCTTATATCGACGGTCTTCAGTCTCTGAAGCACGATAGCGGACATGGAGGAAAGGTCGCTTAGCGTTCTTACCTAAGATTTGGTCATACACTGAAGTAGAACCTGCAGGAACCAACAAGCCGTTAATACGACCTGAACCTGCTCCTGTTGGGAGACCACCACGCATTGTTGGGTCATTCAAGTACTTCCAATCTGACTTGTAGAAGTCATAGCCTCGACGGAATCCTGTGAAACCGAGATTCAAAGCCATGTCCTTATCGTTGTCAAAAAGACCATACGATGTACCACCTGCTCCGTAAGAGTTCTGAGCGGCCAACATATCATCGATATCGAATCCAAAGTCACGGTCAACGAAAACTACGTTTTCTTCAATCGCTCCTTGCTTATCCAATCGGCCAATGATGGTATCCCACTCTGAAAGAATAGCAGGGTTTCCTCCATTGTATACGTTACCACGTTCATTTACAACGTAGAATACACCTTCAGAACCCTTGTTACCTACACCTGAAGATACACCTGCAGCGATTGCAACGACACCTGAACCTGCTTCTGCAGGAACGGCTTCAATCATAGCTGTCTCCAAGTAGTCATCAAAACGCAAACGAGTTTCGTGCTCAGACTTCAAGTACCACAGGTATCCTGTTGCACCATTCTCTGTAGTCACCTCTACCCATCCGATTTGCGCCATATCAGAACCTGATACTGCGTACTTGTCCTTGATGATAATCGGAGAGTTATCGAAGATGTTGTCATCAGACTCCAATGAACCGACCATTCCTTCTGTTCCTTTTTGGAACTCAGAACCGTAGATAAATACAGTACGAGTCAAAGTCGCTGCACCTACCTGACCGCCTGCTTCGTAGTAAGCAACATCGAAAGTACCGTTTGCAGTATCTACTGCGGTTACCATAGCCTTGTTTTCGCCTGAGCCTCCGTTATCAGAGATAACAACAGTTTGACCAACGCGAATAGCGATAGCACCTCCACCGGCAATTGTATCACTAACCGTGATGGTAGCCGTATCATCAGCTGCAGCACCGCCTGATGTACAGTTAACGTACTTGGTGTGGAGACGACCTTGCTCTGCCCACTTGATGAGGTCAGAGTTAGAGGGCATCTCTGCACCTACCATACGAAGGAAAGAAGCAATTGTACGATTGCCATATCGTTCAAATTCCTTTTCATAAGTATCAGGAAGATACTGATTTAAGAAATCGAAATTTGTAATGTAGTTGCTCTGAAGAGCTACTTGTTCTGCACTAGGTTGTAGTGCGAATGTGGGTGTTCCATTTACTGAACCTGCCATATTTTCTAATTTTTAAAAGTTATGTTCTATTTTTAGAACTACGAATTTTTAGCCCTCTCCCCGAAGATGGAGAAACGGCCCTTACCTGCATCCCGCCTTTACTAGCAGCAACTTGGGGAACCGAACGGTCAGACATATTTACATTCTTAGTCTTCTTCATAAGGTCATCCACAGCTTCAGCTTTGCCTTGCTCATAAAAGAACTCAGCAAATTTTTCGGGATTCATCGCCATTGCTAAAGAACGGTGGTAATCATGAGCGTTAGTTAAAAGACCCTGCTCATCCGTGTGTTTTTGAATCCACGGCATAGGAGAGTCTTGCAACTTTCTTAACTCATCTTTATCCGCAGGGGAATAAACTAAAGAACGTTCACCAATGTTGAATTCAAAACCTTTGAACTCTTGGTTAAACACTTGATTTGTTTTGTCCACAAACCAATCTCTTCGACGTTTAATTTCGTCCTGCTCGTTCTTAGCATTAGCTAAATATTGCTTATAAGCTTGGTATTCATCAGAGGTGTTAAGAGAAGAATCCCCAACTGACTCAGCAGGAATTTTGTATTTCTCTTTAGCTTCTTCAAAATAGCTTTTTGCTTTAGCAACTATTTTCTTTTGTTTCAATCGAGTCTTCTTAATGAAGTCCTCGTCATCTAACTCTTCATCATACAGATAATCTTGAAGCATAACCTCAAGGTCATCATCATCCATACCCTCCTCCATCTCTGTCTCTCTTAAATAAGCAGCTATCATTTCTTCACTAGAAAGTGATGAGTAGTCCTCATTTAGCTTCATAAAATCCTGTATACCTCTGCCTGTTTCTTTTTTGTATTTAAAGAAAGCAGCCATCTCTTCATCCATCTCTCCGTTATCCTCACGGGCAGCCTTTAAATCCTCAAGAGAATTAATCTCAATACCTAACCTAGACTTAATTTCATTTACTAAGTCCTCCTCTTTAATCCCTTCAGCAACCTGCTCTTCAACTACCTCTTCCTGAACAGCCTCTACCGCAGGCTCCTGCCTTAGGTCAATCTTATCAATTCCACTTTCTTCACCCTCAGGAGAGTCTACGTATTTAGCCTCGTGAACTTCAAGGAGTTCATTTTCTACTTCCTGAATAGACTTCTCTTCTTGCAACTCTACTGCTTTAACTGTGATACCTTCCATTAGATTTAATTTGTACGAAAGTAATTAATTTATTACACTTATCGTGGACTGAATTCAGCCAAGTCAAAACCATCTAGGCTATCCTCGTTAGATTCAAATGATATAGCGGGTAAATTATTCTTTCGCTGATTTATTAATTTAGATTGTTGCGTATTCTGCTGACTGATACGCTCTGACTTAGCTTCTTCTCTTTGAGTCTCTCTTGATTGCAATTGTGATTCAAGAACATCTTTTAATTGCATTTGATAGTTAAACTCTTCAGCCATTAGCTGACTCTTTAGTTTAGCTTCAGCTTGTTGCTTTTCTATTTCAAAAGCAATCTCTGCCTGCTTAAGCTGCATCTTGCCCTGCAACTCCATCTGCATCTTTTCCATCTGAGCTTGCTGTGCCGCCTGCTGAGATTGTAAGTTTTGCTGAGCTTGAACTGCTTGTTTCTGCATAGCCATGCGCTCTTCACGTTCTTGCTTAGAAATTCTTTTAACCTTCAAGAACTGATTGGCAAGCTTAAGGTTTTTAATCTCTCGTATATCAATAGCATCTTCAAGGTTTATATCTCCTTTAGAAAGAGCCATCTGAATGTTTTGCTCAAGCATAGCCTTCTGTTCTTCATCAGGGGTGACCTCAATAAAGATTCCAAAATCATATATGTACAAGTCATTCATGTCCTTTAAGACAGACACATTGTACTTTCCTATCTGATTAATAAACTCTTCTTTGAAGTCTGCATACTCAAGTATGTCTCCTATGCGATAAGTCAAACCTTCGGCTAGAGTTCTAAATATGTAAAGGCTTGCGTCAAGAATATGACGAGTCGCGGTATTAGAATTAAGAGCTGCTAATTTCTGAACCCCTACCAAAGAGTAAGGGTCAGGCGTAGAGCCATCACGAGCTTCATTAAGGCCCGTAACGTCACGAATCATCTGTAAGTAGTGATTCATGTTTTGAACTAGCATCTGAGCTTTGCCTGAGGCACTGCTTGATGTAAGCTGTTGAATAGGAACACGACCTTGGTTGTATTCTCCCTCTTGGGTGTAGCTACGTCCGATTACGCTACCCGTTTGAAAGAACAAGCGAAGAGCGTCAGAAGGATTGTAAGCATTCCCTGTCCCTAAGTCTACTTCATTTAAACCATCAGCATCGATATATACACCATCAGGTACAGTACGAGATATTACCTGCTGTAGCTTAAGGTGGGTAATCTGAATTAAATCAGCAAATGGAATCATGCGTCGAGTCAGCGACTCAATAACACCCTTATACATTCGAGGTGCGCAAGCTACATAGTTGGGCAACGCATGCTGTGAGGCAGACTTTGGTCTTACCATATTCTCAGCCATCTCCCACTTTAAAAGGATATTAGTTCCCATAACCATCACACCATCATACCACACGTCAATGGTCTTCTCAAGCTTTTCAAACTTTCCATCCTGCATCATTTCTTCAGGTGGATTGAATTGGTCATCCTTCTCAATGACTCGCTTGTTGTCTCCGTCTACCTTCTTCTTATAGACAATCTTCTTAGTGGTCTTGTAGTTAAAGTACATGACCGTGGTTGTATCGCGATAGAAGATGTCGTTGTCGTAGTACTGAGCCACGTTGTAGTAGTCGTACCAATTTTGCCCCGACTTTGATATAACCTCTAAATCTTCTTTAGTAAGAGTGGGGTCAATCTTTAGCAGCTCAATTACCGGGAGAGTTTTTATCTCACCCCAATAAAAACAATCTTTAAAGTAGGGGTCTTCAGTATAGCTATATACTACGTTTGAAGGGTCTACATACTTAACCTCTACACCACTGCCTTTCAAAAACTCTGTCTTAGCAACTGATATCCCTAATACAGTAAGGTCATAATCAAGACGCTTTCTTAAATCATCATAATGATTCTCTGCTAGAATTGTGCTAACAGCTTCCTCCTCAGCAATCTCAATAGCAGGCTTGTATTTAAGCTGCATGAAAAGCTGCAACTCTTCATCCGTACTTGGAAGCTCGTCAGACGGAACAACGAAAGGGTCTACACCACTGCCTTTTTGAATATTCTCAAGGAAAGGCTTAGCTACCATTTGACTCTCAATCAAGTCTTGAAACGCGCTACGTTTAGATTGAGACAATGCGTCTTGAGCATAAGCTTTAACCTTGAACAATCTTTCAGACATTCCGTTAACTACAATGTCTACAAACTTGGGAAGAATAGGTACGGGAGTCCAATCAAGATTGAGGTAAGACAAGTCACCATCAACAGCTAATTCATTTTTATATTTCGCTACGGATTGTTCTCCACGCGCGTACAATCGCAGACGATTAAAATCTTTCCATTGATTATAAAACCTGCATTGATTACCGTCCTTCTTAAACCATTCGTACTGAATAGCTTGGCCTATCTGCAGCCCAAATTCATCCGTAGCTTTTTCAGCATCAGAAACAAATTGACTTGGAAAGCCTGTAGATGAGATGTTTATAGTGACTTCCTTCATCGTATTTTTTTAATCCTTATCTTACTAACGTTTCCTTCGTTACTGTACTGAGCGAAGTTAACACTAATTTTTCTTTGTTTCTGCTGTGGCAAATAGATGTGTTTCTGCGTAGCCATAATAGCTAAACCTGAGCTAATAGTTGCATCAAAAGCTGTTCGATTGCTTATGTCAAACTTAGCCCAATCCTCAAGAGTTCTTACAAATGGCATCATACCCATTTCATCGCAAGGTCTAAAATCACCATCTAAATCTAACCCTACGTATTTTTCAATGTAAGACTCAATAGCAGAGGCGTGAGCTTGCTTTACGTCTTCACTTGAGTTAGGTATGCCGCCAAGCTCTTTTTCTGTTTTGGAAAGTTTAGTAAATGGTTTATCCGGACGGTTCATACAGAAACCTCTGTAGCCCCTGTTTTTAAAATGATACAACAGCCTAGGCTTATTGTTTTCAATCAAGATGGGCATCCCGTAAAACACACACGCCATGAGGACATCTTCGAAAAATATCTCAGCAGTCTGAGGACGAGCTACATACTCTAAAAAAAACTCATTACTAGGAGCCTCTTCCATGCTAAACTTAGTGAGACCGTGCAACGCTCCGTTAGAACCACCGCCCCCAACAACGCCTGATATGTCATATGAGTCACACCCAAACGCCCCTATGTGCTCATTACCCGGATACTTGACACCCCTTTTGTCTATCACGTTATTTTGAAGAGGACGTGACGGAGTCCATGATACGTAAAACCTACCTCTCTTATCAGGATAGAACCTGACCTTGGTGTCCTTGTGACCATTCTCCCAACCAAAAGAACCGCGCGTTACATACTGTTCCTTTATTAAAGACTCTGAATAATCTAACTGCTGATAAATCTTTGTAAGGTTAAACAACGAAGATTTACTTTCATCTCTGAACGCATGAGATTCAGTTCTAGGAAACTGCCTATAAAATTCGTTAAGAGCATCGGGGTCATTTTTCAATGACTCTACCTCAGCTTCCCAATAATCAATCGCTCCATTCCGAATAGGTCTATCGTCAATACCTCTTACTTCTTTTTTAGGAGCTTTTAATACAGGATGCCCGTACCGGTCAATAAACCCTTCCATGTTGTATTCCATAGGAATAAACAAAGAATACATACCGCTCTTAGTTTGCCCGTTTGCATTTCTACTTTCTAAATTTGAATCTTCATAAAGTTTTTTAAAGTTGCTACCACCCTTGCTTAGAGCATTGGAGGTAGAACCCATAAGGCACTTGCCTATAATACGGCTACCCAATCTTAGACAAGTCTTGGTTACCCTCCAATTGTTTAAGATGTTGTTGGGCTTTACCCACTTACCACTCTCATCATGAACAAGAAGTAAAAGCTTTTCACCGTCATATGAGTTGTCGTCCGTATTCTTCCAATCGATAGTAGTGTCGAGACCGTCTAGGTCTTGAGCAGCCACCTCATGCATATTCTTTTTTGTAATCTTAGATGCAGGGATTCTAAAAGCTAGTTCTGTTTTAGGCTTATCCATACCATCCTGAATAGGCTTGTAGAAGAACGGTAGCCTGTTAGCTATAGGAACTACCTTATCCGTAAACATCTTCTTTGCGTCAGAACCTGTCTTAGAAAGTATCCCAACCCTTGAGTCCTTTGCGAGTGTACCTGTATTTACACATTCTGATGAACCCATATAAGAGAATCCGGAGCGTCTTATTTTTAAATAAGACATTCCAAAGCATCTGTCGTCAGCCTTGCATGCCTCCCAAAAAATATAAAAAATCCTATTGGCTTCTCTAAAATCAGGATATCCTACATCAATAGATGCCCACTGCAGGTACATGTAATGAGCACCTGTTATATAAGTAGGAACTCCTTTGTTTATGAACCAATGTCCATTTTCTCTAGAATCAAACTGTGTTTCAATGTAATCTATCCATTCATTCTTAAATGAAGAAGGCATGTCATTCCACTGAAAAATAGATTGTATCCTATGCAAAGACTTAGGGAGTTCGTGACGAATCCAATAGTCCGGCTCAGGAGACAGCCCCTTAGGTGTTGGAGGCAACGCAATGTCTAAACCCGATACATTTATGATGTCACCAATCTGACCTGTCTTGGATATTACAACAACTCCATATTTTTCGTTGTATCCGTAATGCCAAGTCTTGGCCCTGTTTTTATTCGCAACAACAGCCCTAGGAATAAAATCCTTATGCTTGGTGTACAGCTTATTTTTTAGCTCGTTGTTCTGCAAATCCCTGCTTGCTATCGGTTCTACTTGAGTCTCCGGTAAGCAAGTTAAGCTCTTCTTGCTCTGTTTCTATCTTATTAAGGATATCAAACGCATCAAAGATGCATAGTTTCTTAGTGGCCGCTGCATTTTTTAAACGGTCTGCAGCTAATTCATCTTCAGGGTCAGGCTTAATAATATCCTCTTTTGCAACTTTAACAAGTTGTTCAACCGCCCTGTAACCTGCAGCAATTACTTGCTCTTTTAATGATTTAGAGTTCATAGGGAAAAAGCAATTTGGTGGTCATAAACCCTATAAAGTTTTTCATCGTCCACCAAAAACTCATACTCTGATTCAGGAGTGAAGGAAACTACATCCCCCTCGTTAATTCCGTTATCAATTAAATATTGATTGGGATACTTCATTATCCCCATAAGAGGCTCTTCGGAAGAAGGCTTAAATATGTAGGAGTTATCCGGTGGCACAGGCTTTACAAAGCAATATCTATCATGGGCATGCCAAGCTCCATCCTTCTTATACATAAAGAACTGCTCATTGTCTATCAAAAAAAGCTCTTCCCATAAATGGCTCTTCCCACTTTTTCTTTTTCCTGAGATGTCATTATAAAACTTAAATACATTGTGATGAACCAAAAGGATATCTCCTTTTTCAATTGGCCCATTGTATTCTAAGGGAACTGACTGAACTACGGCTAAGCGGTTAGAGGCTTTATGGTTTTCTTCGGAGGTACTTGTAACAATTTCAACCTCACCCATAACCTTGGTGTTGTCGTAACGTTTATTTCCGAAGGGTGTAGCTATAAAACAAGTTGGTGATTGCATTAAAATTCAAGATTGTATTCAATGGCTATAGGCATTGTATCTCTAAATTGTTTCCACAAAAAGATTTCATCTTCTCGCTGAATCCAAATAAATATAGACCCATCATCCTCCTGACGGATATGATGTATGCGATAACTACCACCCAATACCTCTTGCCCCACTAAATAATGAAGTGCTCCGCTTTTAGCATCAGGGCCTACTGATATCTTACGGATGTCACTTTTCATTTATCGAACTGCAACAACGGTTGCGTTAACATTGCCCACTATCACACTAAAGGAAGTATTAGAGCTTAAGAACACTTCAAAGTAATCAGCTGTTGTGGCAGTCTGAATAGTCTGAATAGTAGTGGATTTATAATCTGTTGCCGAAATAGTCTGCTCGGTATCAGCCAAAGCAACTCCATTCTTATAAAGAATAAAATTGATGGCAGGAGAACCCGCGACAGGCTCCGTAGAGACTACAACAGTAATAAGGAAGAGGTTGGTAGTAGCAGGAGTTCCCGAATCAGAATAAGTTAAACGATTATTTGCTGCCGTCCAATTAGAAGCTGACCCCTGAGTGTAAACATTAGCAAGAATTACAGGACTACCTGCGAGTACAGTGGTAGTACGAGTAGTAGAATACCCATTGAGATGACCGGAACTCAGAGCAAAAATGCTACCAATAGTATAGTTTTTGGTAATGTTGCTATCCTCAGCATCAGTTCCAATCACATAATCAGCAAGGCTGACGGACGAATCAATAGGGTATGTACTAATCTTAGCCATTTTCTTTAGGTTTAATTTCTCCCGTTTCAATATTCAAGGTAATGTCGTCTCCATACTTTTTAGTTATAGAGTTTTCTACCTCAGAGAATTTATCTTTTAAATCCTTTAACGAAAGAAGAGTCTCGGATTTTTGAATTTCAAGGTCTGCAAGGGAAATTTTAAATTGGTTGATTTCCTGAAGAGACGTTCGCAAACTCTGAAGTTCTTCAGAAGTGAGCTTGGTAGGCTTGATTTTTTTAGCCATTGTAAATTAGATTAGATTAGAATTAAGACAAAGATACAAATTTACTTCCTACGGTTTTTACCTAGAACTACAGCTTGTAAGATTCGCTTCAGAACATTAACGACTTTGTCGTCTTTCTCTGTTTCAGTCAAAGCAGTAATTGTTCCTGCGGCAGTAATTAAGGCGAGGGCGAGTTCTGCCCAATTTTGTGTTATAAACTCCATAACTTATTTGTTTAGAAAGCCGAACTTCTTTTCTACTGAAAAAGAAGGACAAGCTTTAGATGAATATTCGTTGTGTCCATGAACACTTAAGTAACCAAATGTAAGTCGTAAACTTTTAACTAGTTCAACAAACGATATCTCTTGCTCAACGGTCATGGTGTCTTCAGGATTTAAATCCTTATCCACTCCCCCAACATAACAGACTCCAATAGAGTCTTCGTTTTCTCCTGATACATGAGCACCTTGAATAGAAACAGGGCGACCAATCTCTGTTAAGCCGTCAATATGAATTACATAGTGGTATCCAATATCTGACCATCCATTACCCTGAGGGGGAGGGTCTGTATGCCACTTACGAATAGTGTCCACACTCACCTCTCTACCTTCAGGGGTAGCAGCACAGTGTAATATGATACGCTTTAAATCCCTCATTGAATTCCTTTCTTGGCAAGCAAAAGCTTTATTTCATTCACACCATCAAGCAAAACATCTAAGCTTTGCTGAACTCGTGTTTCTTGCTTTTCTAAAGAATGCAATCTGCTTTTTACTTTGGTGAGTTCGTTTTCCATCTTCACGTAAGTTCCGATTATCCCACCAACTGCACCCACCGCTACACTAATCAATTCGTAATTCATCACATTAAACTTTGTATCGTTTCTATGTCCCTAGGCGTTAACCCGTCCTCATCATGACTTAATTGCATACCCGTAGAAACCGCTTCTGAATATTTTCCGAGTACGTGGTTAATAAATAACTCCGCACCCGTAACCGCAATAACATCATCGACTTGTTGTTGTGTATACCGCATCATCCAAATGTTTGAGTCGTATTCTCTAATATTGAAAAAATACCATAATCTGTTTCTTCCCCCGCAAATGCCCCTGTGTTACTACCCTTTAAACTAAAAAAAGAAGCATCAGTCATTCCGTCAAACCTAATAACCATACTCTTTATAATAGGTTTATTAGGATATGTTCCCGACTCCCATTCAATCTGCCACCAATTATTTGCTGCATTCGTGCCTAAAGCCCACCACATACTACTTCCTGAGCTGTCGCATGCTTTATACGGTGCATAAGTCTGACTATAGGAGTGACCCGCACTCACGTAAATACCCGTTTCGCTTGTGTTTGATGTGAGGTTAGTGGTAGGGTATTTTGTTCCGGTTCCTCCGGCTCCTGTCCAAAATCTAAGGTCTTCTATAGCTAGGCGAGCAGAGGTGTTTGCGCCCGTTGAGGTAACACCTCGAATTCTAAGATATCTGCTTTCAACATTGGAGGGTGTGTAGGTTCCGGTAGCAGCTGCACTTTGAACAAAATCTCCAAATTCTTGAGCCTTAACACTAACTGTTCTTTGTGAGGTAGAAGAGTTTGAATCCACAAAAGTCAATAAACTCCCAATGTGGTTACTCGATGAATCCAATTCCCTAGTAACAGAACTATCTAATACAGTGACCGTACTTCCCACTTTAGCTTCTACCGAATAATTAGGGTTGGTGTAGGAACTCGCGTTAGTTACCGTAATGGCGATTGAACCAAAAGTTCCACCTTCTACAGATATAGTAGGTGTTGTGGAGGCCACCCCACCACCCTGAGTGGTAAAGAACCCATTAACCCCATTTATGTCCGATGTCGGAACTCCATTTATTTCTGCCATGACTTAAATTAAATTACATCAGCCTTACCCACTAACTTCAATCCAAGTCTTAGATGGATTGAAATACACTTTATTGGTTCCAACTTTATATCCCACAATTCTAACGACCTCGTCTTCAGCAAACCCACTTACATCATTAGTTAAATTTCCCGCAGCTGTATCTAGATAGATTACATCTCCAATGTTACCTCCGGGGTCAGTATTTACATATACAACTCCTTCCACAACTAACCCCGCACCCGAAGCGGTGCTTGTAGCTACACCCAAAAACCCTGTAGATAATAAGTTAATAGCCGAAGCATCTGATTGCGACCAACCACTTGAAGTAAGGGCGTATACCCTTCCTGAGCCAAGGGACTGACTTCCAAAACTAAACAAACGAGAGCCTTTCCCAAAAGCTCCTGCAGAAGAAGATGCGAGTTGTTCATCTACCTTTATCTGACGCATATGAAGGACGCTTGTGCTCCCCCCTATTATATTTCCATCTATATCTAAATCGGTTCCGTCCCAAGTCAAGTTAGAATCAGCTCCAAAGGACCCTGAGTCATTAAATTGAATTTGAGTGTTACTACCCGCAGGCGTTCCTCCACCTCCCGCTGCAATCCAATTAGTTCCACTTCCTGTGCTTGAAAGCACTTGACCGCTTGTCCCCGTATCCCCTGAACTGTCTTTAAAAGTACCTGTAACCTGTAAGCTGCCTGTAACTTTAGTGCCTCCTGAAACAGTCTCAAAAACTTTACTGTTATTAAATCTTAGCTCCACTGTGGAGGTAGAAGCGTTACAAGTAAAGAAGAAGTTGTTACCGTAAGTCGCACCCAAAATCCCATTTGTAGAATTGACGGTCAAGTACATTCTAGTTGCTGAAACAGGGGCTGATAAACTAGTAATACTACCCGACACACCTAGTGTAGCTTCCGGAGCCTGAGATGAGCCTATGTTTAAATTGGTTCCATCCCACCGAAAATTAGAATCAGCTCCAAACGAACCTGAGTTATTAAACTGAATTTCCTGATTACTCCCCGCAGGTGTCCCCCCTGTTCCTGCGTCAATCCAATTCGTCCCGCTACCTGTACTCGAAAGAACTTGACCGCTTGTTCCTGTGTCTCCTGAGCTGTCTTTAAAAGAACCTGTAACTTCTAAACTACCTGTAACCTTTACTCCTCCGCTTAAAGTCTCAAAAACTTTAACGTTAGAATGGCGAATCTCGGTTTGACCCGTGATGCTATTCATAAAGAAGAAGTAGTTAGTACTTCCGTAAGCAAATGCTATGAAACCGCTTGTAGAGTTACACTCTAGCTTAAGCATGGTATTTGTTACGGGAGTCGATAAACTAAGTCCCGAAGAGTTTCCTTTTATAATTCCCTCCGGAGAAGTAGGTTCACCAAGTTGAATCTCGATGTCATCATCGAAAGAAACATTCTCAAGAAATTTAATAGCTGACATAGAGAGCGTTTAATAAAAGGGTGGGGGTTTAAACCCCCACCCTTTTTAATTATGTAGTCAAGAATGCTCGCACCAATACACGCAATCCATTTGAAGACGCAGCATTGGCTGTGCTTACCGTAACTGCGGTTGTACTAGTTCGGACGACCTTACACTGCACTGTTTCGTAAGGAGAGTTGTTGTCATACACCTCGACGCTAACATCGCGAGTGCCTAAGCCGTGTGTAACCACGTAAGAAGTAGCGGCACCATTTCCTACAGACTCAACGTGCTGAGGCAGAGCAGGTTCTCCTGCATCCATACCACCTTTAAAGCCATTCGCTGTAGTGAACTTGGAAAGTCCTACTGTAGTATTAGTAGCTAAGTCAACGTTAGCCTGAACAATAGTAAACTTAGAAAGAGCCGGGTTACTATTTGCTGCAATGTCTTCGTTGACGATGATAACATCACCTGCTCGTACTTGCTCACCAATAAACGTACCGTCAGTGTCAACTACATAAGTGTCACCCTTTGTAGATGCTATGTTGGCTGCACCTTCAAGAGCGGGGCTATTAGTATCTGCGTTATAAGCACCTTTGAAATTCAGGCCACCGACAACAAGACCATCGACGTATTCCTTGGTAGCAAAGTTAGCATTGGCTGTAGGCGTGATACCGCTTACTAATCCCGTGAACGTACCTGTAACACCTGTTAGGTCACCCGCAACACTTGCGTCGTTTGCAACAGTAAGGTCGTTTCCAATAGTTACATCATCAGGAAGGCCAATGGTGATAAGCTCATTGTTTCCGACAGTTGATGTAACAGTAGTTTCATTGGCTACCCCGGCAAAGGATAAAGTTGAAGTTACAGAGGAATTACTATCAGTAAGCGAGGCAGTTACTGCGTTAGAGGCTGCAGCAGTAACAGGTAGAGTGTACGTAGTATCCACAGGCGCAGAACCTGCTGTTACAGAAGTAACGTGACCTTGAGCGTTTGTGACGATTGCGCTTGGATATGCATAAGTATCTGCAGTACCAAAATTATCGTGAGTAATCGTAAGGGTATCGGGAGTACCACTAGCAACTGCAGTAGTAATAGCCGTTCCACCTACGAATTGTACCTCACCTCCATCTATAATATCTTGAGCGGTACCGCTATCACCTTGTAATTCCCAACTTGTATATGAACCTGCAGGGGTTGCCCAAACATTATCACCTCTTAAAAAAGTTGTAGCACCCGGAGTACCTCCCGCTGACAGGTCGATAGTTCCCATCGTAACTGCTCCGGTAGCAGCCGAGTTCACAGTACTTGCCGAGATAAAGGTGCCGTTTACGTTGGTAAAGCTACTAACACCCAATGGGTTAATAACAGCCCCAAGCTGAGTAAGGGTATAAGACCCAACAGTGTTGCCTACACTAACAAGAACCTTAGAGGCCGCAACGAGCGAACCTGAGCCTCCTGCTGAAAGAACGATGTTATTTGATGTGGTATAGTCCGGCTCAATGACAACGGCTGATGCGGTGCCTGAGTTTTCCAAACCGTTTCCGGTGCCAACGCTGTCTACGTTACCTGTTCCATCAAGGTTTATCCAAGCAGCACCGTCATAGTACTTAAGGGTCTCAGTTGTGGTATTGAAAATAATACGTCCACTGTATTTATCTGCTGCTGCAGTGGGGTCGTTAGAAAGATTCTCTACTGCTACATTCTGTATCTCGTTGGTTTCGAGCGTAATCGAATCTAAAAATTTAATAGCCATTTTTACGGGGGGGGTTTAATTAAAGAAAGCCTTCCCCGAAAAGGGAGTGCTAAAAGTCAAAGTTACGGTATTTAAAGAATCGTAGTCTACAGAGCAATAAACCTCAACATCGTTGCTATCAACTACGGATACAGCAACATATTTATTGAGGTTATGAGTTACTACCCAACTATTAGAGGGAGTGCTCTGAGTAAAGACAAAGTTTTTATCATTAGATGCCGACACGTCATATGTCAAGATGCTCAGCAGGTATCTCTTTTCGTCGATGAAGCTTCCGGGTCCTGATACATACTGAAGAGATATATCATACATCTCAGGGAAGGTAGGGTTCTGAGCTACTTGGTTCCATTTAAAAGCTCCCCAATTAGAAATTTTATCTGCCTGACATATAAATACAACAGAGCCAATAAGGGGAGAAGAATAGAAGTTGACTAGCGAATCAGTATATCTGTTTAACTGAAACTTACTAATCATAAAAGTAGTGACATTACTAAACAACACATCGCTTCCTTGGGTTCCAAAAAAAGAAATAGTTCCTTCTTGATACCCCACAGTAGGGTCATAGTCTAAGTATAGGTATTGAAGAGAGGTACTCTCAATTTTATTATAGCCGTTAATAAACTCAGCTACCGCGTTAGCGGTAAAATTTTTGGTGGCAAATAATTGCTGAGAGTCGCTACCTATCCATTTATCCGTCCCCACAATTGCTGTGTCAAGTGGATATGTACTGATTCGAGCCATGCTTCAAATATACAGAATATGGGGAAAGAAAAACGAGGGTTTAAACCCTCGTCTTTAACGAATAATAAATCTGTGCGTTTACGGTAGAGGTAGTAGTCCAATTCATATCCCTATACTGATTGAGATTGCATTTACCATAGCGCAATAAGGTTAGTAGCAGTGGTGCCTGTAGAAAAGACTCGAAGGACTTGAACAGGTAAGAATGTTCCTGTAGGGAAATGACTGAAGGTAACTACGCTTCGGTCAGCAGTCATAACCTTTAACTCGCTCCATGTAGCTGAAGTACCTGATGCATCACCCACATAAACCACGCATGCAGATTGAGCTGCATTAATACCCTGTGTGCTTGCGTCATAAACAATAAAGTCTTCGGTGCCTGTAAACAAGTTATCATTCAGCTCCAACTTAGTAGATGAATCAACAGCTTTAATCGTGGTAAAGGTTCCTGCATCTAAATCAGCAACTACGTCTCCTACAGAGCTTACACCCAAGAAACCTCCTTGATAAACAGCATAGTCTTGGTTTCCTGTAGGAAAAATGTTTGCGTCAAGGGTGAGGATAGTAGAGGAGTCTACCGCTGTTACTGTAGCTCGGGCATTGGTAGTTGTATTAACAACCGTATTACCTACAACTACAGGAGTGGGTACAGTAAAGTCTGCTCCCACATCCTCAAGTTTATTTGCTGTAACTGCTGTCTGCGTTCCTTGCTGAACAACTTTAGCAATTGTCAAGGAGTTCAGATGATTTGGTTCAGTCGAATCATTTTTCCCTTGGAAGGAGTCAAGGGCCGGAGGCGGGATATTAATTGTATCGCTAGGGATAATATTTCGTGCTCCTCCCGGTTGAAGTTTCTGATAGGTGCTCATGATATCTTTTTAGAATGTTGCTAGGTCAGCCTTTACCCAAGTGTCCGTTGCCACACACAGGTAAACTGCATCAGCAACCCAACGAATCTCACCTGCAGTGCCTGTATCTGTTGCCGAGGCAGGTGCTGTATTTAAAGCGGACAAGTTCATTTGGCCCGTAACCAAAACACCGTCAGGCTTCGTTCGAATCTTTTCGCCATCGTCCTTATGGTGAAGGGCTACGTAGTTCTCAGTTGCCTGAATCTGTAAGTTAGTATTGGTCTTAACCTGAAAGTTATTGTCAGCGTTAAAACCGAAAAATGTATCGGTGTTACCCGTGTGAACTACAAAGTCAGGGATAAACAAATTAGTCCCGTTAGTCGTGATGCTTGCATTACCCTCAATGGTATCGGCTGTAGCTGCGCCAAATGCAATTTGACCCGCTGTAATAGCACCACCGATAGTTGGAGAACCCGGAGTGGAATCTACAGTATCAATAATGTCTTGCATAGTAAACACTGAACGATTGGAATTAGCCAAAGCTGACCCTCGGTTGAGGGTATCCACCTCTGCCGATACAGTGTGAAATTTTTGAGTAGCAGGAATATTTGCCATAATCTTTTTTTTAAAAAGGAAATTTACGATTTAAAGAGTCTCTACGTTCTCCGCAACCACAACTTTTCCCCGTAGCTTTTGCTACAGTGTCAACTACTTTCTTAACTCCGGTAGCAGTAGTAACGTTTTCAATAACGTCACCCAAGCCGCGTACATTTTTTCTAATCATCGCAAGTGGTCGTGACGTACAACACGAATATTATCGGACCGATACTCCATTCCTTTGTTTGCACCATACGCATGGCCGTACATCTTCTTAGACATAGCCTTAGACTCGTCACGACGAGACTTCATAGACTGTGACTTCTTTCCGTTACGAGCACCAAGCGATTCATCTAGTCGAGAATTGTAACCTTGCTTATTCATGATAAAAGGGTTTTGCTTCAAAGATACTAATATTTTCCTTGTCGCTTTTTAGGAGAGGAAGCCGTGGACTTTCCGGGGCCGCCCCATAATTTTTTGCATGCCCAATATCGAGCAGTCATTTTGTCTTTTGCTGTTGCGCATTTATGGCGAGCACGAAATGATTTGCGTGCAGCAGAAGAATAGTTGTGGCCGTAACCCTTAGCACCAAAGTGAATCAACTTCTCTTTGCCGTTAGCACAAGCCTTAACCATTTTCTTCTTGCCTGCCCTGTCACTTCTAGTGACAACGTTGCATTTCATTTTAGATTTAGTAGCCATTATCCTTTTACTTTTCCTGCAGACGTATTAGAAACAAACTGCCGCCTGCTTCCTCCTCGACGCTTTTTCTTTTTAGCTGTAGCTGCACGCTCTGCCTGACTCATGCTCTTAGCTTTTGCTAAAGGTAAACAACGGTCAGGGTTTTTCTTGTTCTTACTTGTACCGCACTCTCCCTTGATGGAACCGTCAGTACCAATACGAACCCACTTCTCGTCTCGCCATTTCTTTAGCTCTCCCATCAATAAGAGGATTTCATCTTTTTTTCCATTCCGTAATTAGGATTGTTCTTCATAGAACCACCCATCGTTTTAGCAAACTCAGAAGCCTGAGCTTTACCAACCGCGTTATAAGGGAAGACCTTAGTCTTCATCTTTCCCGTGTCTCCACACTTGTACTTTACTGTAGGCATTACTTCTTACTTTTTTTAGCGTAGTTAGGGTCTTTGCAATATTTGCTTGCAGCCATATTCGCATAAGCTGATGGGTAGCGGTCAAACGTTCGCTTCGCCCACGATATACCTGCGGGGCATATCTTATTTCCTTTGGTGCGTCCTTTAGTAGCCATTACAATGATTTTAAACCTTGAAGCCCATTGATACCTCCTGACATGCCCCTCTTCTTTCTCTCAGCACGTTTCTTTTTTCTAGCTTCGGAATTAGCCTGTCGCTCGGCAGCCTTCTTCGCCCTTCGATTTTGACGGACTTCTCTAGTACTCGTATCAATTTCTTTTAGCCTTCCCGCTAACGTATCTTTGAATGTAGTAGTCGAATCGACTTTTTTCTTTTCTTCCGGCATATGACAAATATATGAATGACTATTTAAAATATTGGAGAGTAATTAGATACTTCGTTAAATCTAAGTACGGACTCAACACAGCCGACTTGGAAATGCTACTATTCTTATACTCAGAGTCTTACTTCAGTAAGGATAAATTTAAAGAGTTTGACAAACTATTGAGTTGGGATATAAATAGATTCGACAGGCTTAAGCGAGACGATTGGGTTGTGGTATTTAGAAAACATTCCGGAAAACGAAAAGCCCTGTACTGTTTGTCGTACAAGGCTAAACGTATGATAGACTCTGTCTATAAGAAGCTAAATGGAGAGGAGATACCTGTGGGGGCAGACACCAATCCTATGTATGCTCGCAATGTGTCTTATTCCGATAAGAGGTATAAGCAGATGATTGAGAACATGAACAAGGCTACTCGACAATCACAACATCGCTCTCGCGAATAATTGTGTAGGGGGTACTCTTGACTAACAAGGAGTGACCTGCATGCTTGTCAAAGTATATGGTATCTAATGACTTGATACCTGACACCTCAGTGCCTACTTCTTTCACAATACCCTTCTTATATCGAAAGTCTTTTGTGTCTTGACCCGAAAGGATTAGACCTGATTTGCTTTTCATCTCCTCATCTATGGGAGTGATAGCTATGTATTTTCCAATTGGTTTCATTCTGCCTCATATGTTCGTGCCATAGTAATAATGGCGTTAGTACTTAAGATGCTCACAGCAACAGACACAGCATTTTGTAATGCTACCCGCGTAACCTTTAGAGGGTCAATTACGCCCATGTCAATTAGGTCACCATACTTTGCGTTCTTTACGTCAAAGCCATACCCCTCTTGAGGTTTGATGTTCATCCCTGTCTCATATACCTCAGAGAAGACTCCACCTGCATTTACAATTATCTGACAAACAGGAGAATACAAAGCTTCGCTTAATATCATTGCCGCTAATATGTCATACGGCTTATCGTACTTATTGTTTTTTAAATCATCCTGTATCTTCTGATGCTCGTTATACAGGGCTACTCCTCCACCCGGGAGGATTCCCTCCTCCAAGGCAGAACGCACCGCGCATACAGCGTCATCGACACGGTCATATAACTCTTTCTGCTCAAGGTCGGTATTACCACCCACGCGAATAACGCCAATGCCTCCCGTCAGGGAGGCGATTCGAGAAAGGATGAAATCCTTGTCGTGCTTCTTTGTTGCCAACTTAGCGGCTTCTTTTAGCTCCGACACCCTTGCCTTAATGCTCTCAACATTTTTACCATCCTCCTTGAGGATAATGGTTTGGTCCTTGCCAACGATAACTTTCTTTGCAACCCCTAAGTCGTCAGGGGTAATAAGGCTGAGGTCATCACCCGTAGCTTCCGAGAAATAAGTAGCCCCTAAACTCAAGGCTATATCCTGCATAAGCTCGTGCTGCTTATATCCAAAGGATGGAGGCGGTATAGTACAAATCTTAACCTTCTGCTTCATCACATTGGCCGCCAATGTATTAGTCAGCTGCTGACTACAGGGAGCGATAATTAATAGCTTCCTGTTTTTGCTTGGGTCAACAATATGAGTAAGCACCTTCTCGATAGAGTGGATGTTGTCAATCTCTGCGTCAGACACTAGGACCGCGCAGTCATCATACACACACTCATCCTTCTTGTGGTTATTAATAAATAAAGGTGTGGCATACCCACGCTCTACCTTAATCCCCGTAGTAGTCTCAAAAGTAGTATCACTTGTTTGGCTCTTCTCTACAGTGACAACGCCTGTCTTACCAACTTTGTTATATACATCAGCTATAATCTTACCTACCGCCTCATCGTTATTGGCAGATATAGTAGCTACATCAAGCATCTTCTTTTTGGTAAGAGGACGTGACTTCTTCTTTAGTGAGTTTACCACCTCGGTGGTCATATTAACTAAGCTCCTAAGAACCTTGGTCTTGTTGGAAGATTTATCTTCCTCAAAAAATTTAGAGCCTGAAGACACCAATGCCTCTGTAAGGACAATGGCCGTTGTTGTCCCATCACCTGCTGAGGTAGCAGTACGCTCAGCCGCCTCCTTCATCATACGGACAGCCAAGTTCTCAACAGGGTCAACTAGGTCAACAGCCTTAGCCACAGTTACACCGTCCTTAGTTACCGTGATGCCGTGGGTGTGGGTGGGTGACTCAATTAGTACAGTATTACCGCTTGGGCCAAGAGTACTCTTGACAGCTGATGACAGCTTATTGATTCCTTGGATAAGGCGTGACCTTCCGTCATCACCAAATTTTAAGTCCTTAGGACTGTAACCTTCGTTCATTAGATTGAATTTAATTTAAGCAAATCTACACATTATTGCCATGAAGAGTGTCCTTCACAAATTGTGCCATAGCGTGATAGGAAAAAATTTAAGTCATATATGTCTACTGTACCGCTATAGTTGAAGTCTCCTTCCGGACAATCAGTCTGACCCCAACAACCAAGGACTGACAATAAGTCTGTAAGGCCAACCACATAGTCACCGTTCACATCGCAGAAACAAATAGGAAGCCCACCAAATAAACCACCTCGGTTATAAGAAAGCATGTTGTGCATGCGCTCTATCTGACCGGGGGTGAAGTGATGTCGGCATGAGTCAGGGTAGTAGTCCATATGATTGTCAGCCGTATAGTTATACAAAGCTTCCGGACACATAGGTGGGTCGCAGCTCCACTGTACTTTAGTGGGAGGGGTGTCGCAGACAAAGTCACCATACGCATGACATGGTATACCATTGCTGTCACCGCAGTTGCCTACCGATTGGAACACATGGTGTAACCCGCAGTAGTGACCCATCTCATGAGTCAATACCTTGTTCTCATTATTGCGCGGGTGAGTACTCCCTAATCCGAATATGTCAGACCGTAGCCATATACCGTCTCGACTATTGTTCTCCGATACAGTAACATAAGACCAACCCAATATGCTGCTGCACATCTTTGGTATCACATAGATATTACAATAGTGGTCAGGGTCGTAGTCGGGGACGTATTGGTCTACAGCTAGTATAGCATTTTGAGTGCCATAAGTAGGGAAGCACCAACTACCCCCTGACTCGTAAGAAGGGTACCAAGCGTACTCCTCTAAATCTTGATAACCGATATACTCAAGGCTAACCGATATCATAGCCTCAGACATATCATCGTTCAAGTCCGCAATAGCCTGCTCAACATACTCCTCACTGAACCAACCACCCAAGCTGTCAGAGTAACATATGTGAACTACCACAGGTATCTCTTTCCATTCAGGTTCAGAAAAGAAAACAGGGAAGTCATAAACTATAGAGTCGTATGCAGTGCCGCAAAACTCTTGGGATAAAACAAAGGAGGGAAAGAGAAGAAGGAATAGAAGTAATCGCATTGCGCTAAATTACAAAATGGTAAAAAGTTCTTGCCCTATAGGGAGAGAGAGAAACTATATATGTATTTTTTTTTCTCCATACATGAGGATATAAATTAACATTATTGACACTTTAGTTGATTATCAATAAGTTACGTTAATAGTGTTTAACATGGCCGTGTTAAAAATCGACACTAAACGAAAAGAGAGAGGCATCACCCTCTCTCCTATCATCAATCACATTTAATGTCTCTCAAATTAAACGCAAACCTTTTCGCATCTCAGCACGTTCAATGCCGTCCGCAATGCAATCTATTTTATACTGCTTCTTCATCATCTGACGATACATAGAAGCCTCTTGAATTCCTGTCATTTGATTAGGTCGGTTGTTTACCAATCGGCCATTCTTTATGGTGAGTCCTTCTGTTTTCATAATGCTAAGATATAAAAAAAGGTGAGACATCTGTACCATTTATGCTCCCTGCCGTTCTACGCGCGTCCGTCCCAATCCCGACCCCATTTTTTTTTCGAGGGGGGGTTGATGTTTTCAATACTGCCATCCCAAATTTTTGACGTTTTGCTGTGGCTGTGGGCTGTCGCTCTGTATCGCCCACTCACGTAGGGCTACAGGCTGTCGGTCATTTCCCGGTGGGGGTTCAAACCCCCACAAGGACAGGCTATCCTTCCCCTTCCCCTTGCTTCTCATTAAAAGAGAAGAGGGATGCACAGACATCCCTTAGCCATTGACCGAAAAAAAATCTCACTGACAAAGTTTGGGGAAAGCCTTGCTGTCACTGCGCTGTAGAGCGAGTGCTCCGATTGATTCAACTGCCGATAGAAAATAAATGCACATCACTTGTTGAATTAGACAATGAATGCACTATCTTTGCAAAGCGAAGAGACAAACCCCCTTCGCAATTAATCTCTCTCTCATGTTTAATAACTTAAACGAACTCGAAGTATCATACTTCACATCCTTCAATGCAAACGGCACTACGCTTGCAAAGTTCTACACTGCTCAGAAGAGCATCAAGAAATCAGGGAACACCCTATTCGAGAAGCGCATCAAGCTATGGCATCAGGTTGACGAGCTGTGGTCAGCTTTCAACTCCGACGAAGAGAAGGCACGACGAGCGGAAGCAGGCATCACGATGAACTCAACTGACTTCTCCAAGAAGGTGCTTGGCTACAAGGACAGGAGCATGAAGAACGACATGCTTCGTGCTGTAGACAAGATGCGCAACAACAGCGAACTGATGACAGCCTACAAGCGCGAGATGACTCGTCTCGGCAAGGGGCGTTCGCTTGCTACCTTCAATAAGTTTGCCAATGCAGTGGAAGCGCAGGTCTCCAAGGGTGCTACGACTGACGAAGCTGCTGAAGCTACTGCTGATGCTCAAGCTACTGCTGATGCTGTATCGTACGTTGCTCAACTGCAGTTCTTAGGATTGCAGAGCGGACGTGTAGCTCTCAAGGAGGACGGCTCATTCGATTTCACTTCGGTGAACCTACAGCAGGCACTCGAAGGTGCGAAGAGTTTCTACGAGCTACTTGCGGCAGAAGCAGTGCGACGGGTCAACGAGCAAGCTCCTGCAATCTAAGTGGGGGTTCAAACCCTCACTCAGTTACACTGATGAGACCTGAATGGTCGAAACGTCGCGAGACGTCTGTAACAATCTAATCTCTCTCTCATGATTAACTACACAACAGATTCAAACAGCTACCGAGGAACCCTCATGGGTTACCATGGCTCTCCTGCTCCGCAGGACTTCCGCTCGGGAGCATCCGTCTCGGATATCGCAGGCTTGCGTCCTGTAGACCGAGCATCCCTCAAGCAGGTCAGCCTGATGGAGATTGGTGCTAAGTACGGCATCGGCTTCGAGGTTGAGAAGACATCCTTCGCTCGCAATGCGATGAAGGCACTTCCATTGTTCGCAGGTTACGAGCGTGACTCGTCTTGTGGATACGAAGCAGTGACCAACATCCTGCCTTTGCTCCCTGCATCGGAATGGCGCAACAAGGTGTACGCCATGTTCCATCAGGCGGAGCGCATCTTGGATGACGAATGGTCACCATCCAACGAACGCTGTGGTGGTCACATCACCCTGTCCTGTGACGGCATCGGTGGTGAGCTATTGATGGAGCACATCCGTCCTTACTGCGGCATCCTGCTCTCGCTGTATCGCAGACGATTGAAGAACAGCTACTGCGCACGCAATCCAAACCTGCGCGTATCTCATGAGGTGGAGAGTGCCTTTCGCGGAATCGCTTCCAAGTACAATGTTGCCAAGGTGATGGGGCATGGCATTGAGTTTCGTCTTCCATCACGAGTGCGCTCGGTGAACGACATGAAGCGCAGGTACGAGTTGATGTACGTCTTGGTTGACTGCGCTCGCCAATCGTTCGAAGGCAATCCTCCGACATGGGCGAAGGCGATGTCACGCATCAAGCCAATCGTCAGCCTGATGTACGGAAACGAAGCGAAGGAGCAGAAGATTCTATCTCTCGCCAAGGACATGCAGAAGTTCATCAACACCGGCAAGATGGAATTCTCAGTGCTCCCGTTCATTGACCCGTATGCTGAATCAGCAGAATCCTTCAGGACGCGACGATGCAACCGACAGCTTGCGCAGGGTGAGCGAGCTTACTACAGGGATTTGAGATGGTGAGACCTTTGGGTGGGGGTTCAAACCCTCACCCGCTGTCGGGCGATGTGCATCGCTCCTGATGAGTCCGAAAGGACGAAACAGCAGTTCACAATATATTGTTAATAACTTTTAACACTTATCATTTGGAATTAGACATTCATTGCACTATATTTGTACTATCAATCACGGAGGAACACTCCTCCACTAAAATCTCTCTCTATCATGCGTAGACAACGCAACCCCCACACGAGCGGTCAGAACCGCAACCACTACACCAAAGGCTATGATGCCAAGGTGGAGTTTTGGACAGGCCAACTGCTACAGCCTGACGGCAGGTACTCGCAAGAGCGAATCATGCAATCGCTCTCTCACTTCCTCTCCAAGCAACAGGAGTGGTGCGAGGCTAACGAGGCAATGCTCATGGCTAAGTTCAATGATGCCTGTCGTGCCGGACACGGATTGTTGCGTGCTCAGGTAGACTTCATGGGTTTCGGTCAGCAAGCTACCTTGTACTGCCGCGACATCGTTACAGCACAGCAAAACAAGCCGAAGTCATGAAGCAGTTCGCAGAAGAAGCCCTCATCATGGCACTGACCGTGATAGCATTCGTTGCTTTCCTTGCAATGGCCTGCTACTTACACGACAGCTTCGAGTACATCCCTAAGTAATCAATCAGGTGGGGGTTCAAACCCCCACCATAAATCTCTCTCTCATGAAATTCTATAGAACATTCATGGTCTCGTACCAAGCCCCAACAGAACACAAGGGTGCACGAGTCCGAATCAAAGACCTCTCCGAAGGCACACGCATCTTCATCCCATTCAACTACGAGTTGAACACCATCACTGAGATGGCGAAGGCTCACCTTAAATCAATTGGGATTCCAATCGTAGCTGAAGCCCTCACCCACAAATCAGGATGGGACTCTTACCTGCTACTCTCGAACGAGTACGTAATCCTCCTTGAGAAATGATTAAAGCAGGTATCCAATTCCGTACTGCCACATGGCGTGAGTGGTACATAGTCAAGACATTCAAGAACCAACCACACATGGACAACTTCATTGAATACATCTGTCGAACCAAAGGCTATACCTTGGATGAGGTATGGCACTTAAATAAATAATCATGAAGACATACTTTAACCAAGAAGGACAGCATCAAGCTGACTTCGATAGGATGTGGGACGCATACGTACCCGCACAAGGCGAGGCTGACACAGCACACGGAGAAGCCATCCGAATCATCGCAAGGTTCTCTTACGACATCTACAACAACGGAGGGGGCAACCTCTTCGAATGTGATGAAGACTACACTTGGAATCCTTACTACTCAGAAATGGCTGACAACCTCACCGAGTTCATGAGAGGTTCAGGATTGGACATCAGGAGAGAGATACGCACTGTAGTAATGGTTGGTGTTGACCGACTTGGATGGGGTGAAGTTGTATCCCGATTCGAACCATTGATGGATGCCGTCATCAGACGCGCACTGCACGAAGAAGAAGTTTCATTATCTAAAAAATAATATCATGCCTAATATGTCATACTGCCGTTTTGAAAACACGTCCAACGACCTTGAAGATTGCGTAGATGCAATCAACAGCGAGCGATGCTTACGCGATGAAGGACTCGACAAGTACGAGCGAAGAGGGTTACTGAAGATACTAAATCTTGCCAAGCAAATTGTCGAGGAAGAAGAGTACATCCGCAAGCTAATAACTCACGACCATAGACCATGGAACGAACCTAGTAGAATTGGGTAGCTGTGTTTGAGAGACTGCACAGCATCCATACGGGGGGTGGTGGGGGTTCAAACCCCCACCATCTTTCTCCCGTAAAATATATCTCTCATCATTTGGAATTAGACATCTTTTGTACTATCTTTGTACAATCATTAATCATTTAAACACATCTCTCATGTGCGTTATCATTATCAAACAACAGACCGACAAGGTCATAGACCAAGACATACTGCGCTCGTCTGCGCGTATCAACCCGCACGGGTTAGGAGTTACATGGCTCGACACATTCAAGACGGAGTACCATGCTTCCGTGAATTACGATGTGCTTGAGACCAACCGTCCATTCATTGCTCACTTCCGATATGCGACAGTCGGTTCAGTGAACACACACAACATGCACCCATTCGTGTGCGGTGCTCAAGACAACGAGCTACTCATGATGAACGGCACAATCAAAGGATTGGGCAACAAGACAGACTGCGACAGCCGAGTGCTCGCAGGTATGCTCGGAGAACTTCCGCGTGATACATGGAAAGATATATTGGAGGAGCACGAGTGCCGATTCACTACTATCAATACCAAGGCTCGCACCTTTGAGATATACAACGAAGATATGTGGCACACGCATGACGGCATCATGTACTCAAAGCCCAACGTCCTCTTCACCAACACGATTGCTGTATACGGTACGCTCAAGAAGGGGCAAAGCAATCACCCACGATTCCTATCACGAGCAGAGTTCTTAGGCTCAGGTATCACGCAGGACAAGTACCCGCTCTTGATTGACGGGCTACCCTACCTGCTACCTGAAAAGGGAACAGGTCACCGAGTAGAGATGCACGTCTTCCGAGTAACTGATGAGATGCTACACGATGTGGACATACTCGAAGGTCATCCCCGTTGGTACGTACGTGAGCAGATACCTGTCCACTTAGGTAGCGAGACGCATATGGCTTGGACATACTTCAACCCCAAGCACCGACAGCCATCTGATGAGATGCACTACACGTTCCCTGCTCCATCACCATGGGATTTTGAGATGGCTGAGGACAATGAGCTTCTGCCACTTGAATATGGCAACGCATACTACTGCCTTAATTGTTTCAACGGGGTAGAGAAAGATAACTCAGCCTTTGATACATATACCTGCAAGACTTGCAGTGAGAGCTTTGATGAAGCAGAATTAAATCAATACAAATTATTCTAATGGACAAGAATAGAATACCCGACTGCCTTAATTGGATGACCGATGACATGGTGGGTGCAGGAGCACCTGCCGATGCAGGTGAAGCCAAGCTAAACGAATGGCTCTATGAGTTCTTTGACGAGTACGAATCAGGAATCATGGAGTACATACAGGATGCCATGCAAGAGTTCGTGCAATCAAAAGAACCTGTAGAGTACGGAGAAGATGAACGCGGATGCGACAAGTACCACCAACAAAAAGATGACGCACTATGAGCGACAACATAACCCCACTGAGTAAAGAGATAGCTCAGGTAATAATGAATCGGATTGTTCTTAAACGCATAACGCCATCAGGCGTTGATGACTACAAGAATATAATGAGCGAAATCGAATCGTCAATGACCGAGATACTAGTATCAATAGATAACCATTTTTGTGATGAACAGTAAAGAGATACAAGGATTGATTGAATACGTAGAGAATCCTGACAACAGGATGCAAGATGGATACCACGTAACAGACGTAGAGATGTTGAACATCGTGATTAATAAACTTAAAAGATTGGTAAGCAATGAGCAATAAGACATACCCATTCAGTGAAGGAGACGAGTACTACTCAATGGTCACCCGCGATGACGGACGAACAGAATTAATTTGGTCTATATGGGATGACATCAGTGAGGAGATACATGACAAAAACCCTCAGCAACTTTACTGCACCACCGACCACGCACTTGAATTGGCTCGCGTCAAGCCATGCTCAATCATTCTTTATTAAACTATATTTACACCATGGCTGTACTAATTAAATCAGATGGTAGTCAACATGACTATCCCGAATACGATACGCTACAAGGCAAACAAAAAGCTGTAGGCGGATACATCGAACCCGTATACTTTGAAGACAAAGTATTACTAGTGAATGAAGAAGGTCTCATTCATCACCTTCCTGTTAACGATACTGCTTCCTCTATGGCACAGCAAATTCTTGTAGGCGATTGTCTACTGCTGACGATAGAGGAGTGGAATGAAAACAATTAATTATGAAATCATTTTTTAAGGGGGCATATGTGAATGCCAAGAACCAAGAGGATACTCCCGCACGGATAGCTCAGCTACGCACCATCACTCTTAAAGATAAGTATGACATCAAAGACTTTACGCAATTCGGATTGTTGATGTCCCGTAAGTCTTTTGAATCTAAGTACGCTCACCTATCACATCTACTGCACAAAAACTGCAAGGATGTTATGGTATACGTACAGGGTTATTTTATTCAAGGCTTAGATAACGGTAAGTTTTTCAACAACCACTTCTCAACTACAGGCAAGACAAGCAAGGACATTGTCGAGGTAGAAAAATATCTATTTAAAAAACTACAAAAATTGTCTAAAGAATCCTTGCAGATAGTCTAATCCTTTTGTATATTTACATCATCATTAATCATTCTCTCTCATGTCTAAAATTAAACAGACCCTTGGCGAAAGCCAACACGATGACACGTTCCTTGATGACACCTTCCGTGTTAAGCAACGAACGATTGTACCCACACCATTCATCGGTGGTGCTATCCGTCAAATCTTTGACGACCAACTACTTGCTATCCAAATGGAGCAAGAGAAATCCAAATATAATGAAGCGCGAAATCTTTAATAAGTATGCGAGTGATATCGCCAAGCGATACGACCTAACTACAGAGGAGATGTTTACTAAGAAAAAAGACAGACACTTAGTAGACGCTCGTCACATGCTGTACTATGTGTGCAGTGTTAGACCTATCGGCTTGAGCTATATCCAAAAGTATATGGGTGAGAATGGATATGATATCTGCCATTCATCAATCATCCATGGAATCAAAAAGATTACCAAAGAGTTAGAGACAGACGCTGACTATCAATCAGTAGTATCTGATATCACCAATCATCTTTCATCATAACGGGGGTTCAGACCCCCACTTAAATTAATCGTAATGGAAAAGAAACAATCAGTGTTTCATACTTTGTCGGCTATAAACGTCAAGAGCAAGGTCAAGAAGAAGAACAACTTAAACTACCTATCATGGTCAGATGCATGGGCAATGCTGAAGGAGAAATATCCTACTGCTCAACGCCACATCTATGAGCATGACGCAACAGGCTTCAACTATTTTACAGACGGAAGAACTGCGTGGGTAAAGGTTGGTATTGATGTCGATGGGTTAGAGCATATTGATATGCTACCCGTCATGGACTTCAGGAATCAAAGCATCTCTTGTGAGAAGATGACTTCGATGGATGTCAACAAAGCTATTCAGCGGTCAACGGTAAAGGCTATGGGGATGCACGGCTTAGGCATTGCAGTATACCAAGGTGAAGACTTACCTGATGTGGTAGCTGTTGTTACCAAGCCTGAACCCCTGCCGTCTCTTACTATGAAGGGAAGCAAGTGGGTAGATGCGGTGAAGTTCTTTACAGATAACCACCACAAGGAGGTAGCAGATTTGTTCAAGCAGGTGGAGAGGTCATACGTTCTGCCTCCCCGTATCAAGGGAGAGCTTAAGAAGATTCACGAATCAGCAGGTAACGAATCAGTATGAATAATATCATAGACCTACTTCGGGATGACAATAACTACTATGGAGATATAGGTAGAAAGTATATGTCTAACTCAGACATAGGAACTCTGTTGTCCAACCCTAAAGCATTTGGAGTTCCACGACAGGACAATGCTACGTTCGGTAAAGGAAGACTATTCCATCAGTCTATCCTTGAACCTGAAAAGGCAAAAGACTTCTTACATATTGACTGCAGTAGCAGGAACTCCAAGAAGTACAAGGACTACATAGCTGAGAACAATCTACCATTCGTACTGCTCACGAAAGAGTACAACAATATATTGGGTAGCGTTGAAGCGATGTTAGGCAATTGGGATTTCTTCACTAAGATAAGAGAAGAGGGTGTTATCTATGAAGAGCCTGCTGTCAAAGAGATACATGGCAAGATGTGGAAGGGCAAGGCAGACATCATAACTGACACCCATATCTATGACTTGAAGACCACGAATGATATGTACAAATTCAAATGGTCTGCGAGTAAGTATAACTACGACAGCCAAGCGTTCATATATCAGCAGTTGTTTGGAAAGAAGATGGACTTCCTTGTCATAGACAAGAACACTAACCTATTAGGTCACTTCACTACGACAGATGAATTCATTGAGCGTGGTGAGGAGAAGGTAAGGAGAGCGGTAGAAGTTTACGACAAGTACTTTGGTGATGACCCAACTGACGACATCGAATCATTCTACATAAAGGATGTACTTTAAAACAAAAACAATGCAGGTAGAAGTTCCAACTACCTGCGCCACATCACAAGACAAACAAGATGTCATTGATGCGGTATCAATTTTCTTGGAACAACAAATCAAAATTAATTGCACATGTCACAAGAGACAAAAAAAGATGACGCGATTTGGGTGGAAGGTCTTAGGATTTTTAAACTTGAAGAAGGACAAGGGCGTTCATGGGGAGTTGCCGACATCAAGATAACCCCTGCAGAGTTTATTACTTGGCTCAAAGCTCAGCCGCTACAGAAAGATGGCACTGTTAAGATTGCTTTAAATAAAAGTGAAAGGACAGGTAATTGGTATACCCAACTCGACACCTTCGTCCCAAAGAAAAAACAGGAGGAAGCTCCCGCTCCTGAGGAGACTGAAGAAGACGCTCCGTTCTAATGATAGAGGGTGGGGGTTCAAACCTCCACCCTCTTTATCATGGCAGATGTTAGTTTTAAACACTGCTTACTCTCTCTTATATTATTCTCTATCTTTACTTTCCTTCCCTTATGTAAGAAGAAAAGTAACATTTTCAACACAACTACTGAGAATCAATTAGTTACATCCTCCAAACAAACACAGACCTGACATGCAAGCAACACACAAGAACACAACCATCTTTAAAAACATACATGATACGCAGACAGCTTACTATATATCTACACTTAAAGCTTTATCTAGAATCAAGGATGGGGCTTCAAAGGATTTAGTAAAGAAGATTCGGAATCGTAATGTAACCAAGGAAGAAAGGCAAGAACTTAAGAAGCTACTGCCTGCCATTTGCTTTAGCGGTTTATTTAATAAACGAAAAGATGATAGCCTTCAAGAGCATAGCGGATTTATATGCCTAGACTTTGATGACTATGATAAAAAGAAAGACCTGATAGCAGACAAGGATAAACTATCTAAAGACAGATACGTATACTCCGTGTTCGAGTCTCCATCAGGCAGAGGACTGAAGGCTTTAGTTCGTATACCACCGGTCGCTGAGAAACACGTTCAGTATTTTAATGCTATAGAAAAATACTTTAGCAATCCTCATTTTGATAAGACAAGTAAGAATGTAGGTAGGGTATGCTATGAATCATACGACCCTAACCTTTACCTCAATGAGGAGTCAGAGATGTGGACTAAGGTGGAAGAGCCTGAGTATGTAGAGGTGGTCAGTCACCGAGACCCACCCACCATACCAATCAATGATGAGAATAAGATAGTAGAGATACTTATCAAGTGGTGGACAAAGAAGTACCCAATGGTACAAGGCTCACGAAACCATCACACATTCGTATTGGCTATGGCATTCAATGATTACGGTATCAATAAAAGCTTAGCCTCACATGTGCTAAGACAGTATGAGTCTGATGACTTCACGTCAGCAGAGATATCGCGAACCATTGATTCTGCTTACAGCCACACAGAAAACTTTGCCACTAAGTACTACGAGGACGATGAACACATCAACCAAATAAAGACATTACTTAAAAGTGGTGTGTCAAAAAAAGATATCCGCTCTCAACTCAAAGAGTCTTCCAATCTTGAGAGTGATGTAATTGAATCCGTTATCACACGGTTGGAAGAAGAGAATGAAAGCATATGCTTTTGGACTAAGTCAGAGAAGGGGGTAATAAAGATAGACCACCTTGAGTTTAAAAATTTCCTTGAAGACAACGGCTTCTACAAGTTCTGCCCTGAAGGAAGTAAGAACTATGTCTTTGTCAAGGTGACGAACAACCTCATCGACCACACATCAGAGAAAGAGATAAAGGATTTTATACTGACGTACCTCCTATCAGTGGAAGACAAAAGTATCTATAACTTTTTTGCTGACTCGGTAAGGTTCTTTCGTGAAGAGTTCCTTACCCTTCTTGCCACGATAGACATATACTTTATTAAGGATGGAAGTAAGACATCGTACTTGTACTACCTAAACTGTGCGGTCAAGATTGATATAGACGGCATCAAGGTTATAGATTATATCGACCTCGGTGGTTACGTATGGAAGGAGCACGTTATAAACAGGAACTTCTTGGAGTGTGAGTTTGAAGGCTGTGACTTCTCTGTTTTTATAGGTAACATATGTAACAATAATGAGGAGAGAAAAGAAACCATGGAGACAACCGTGGGTTACCTGATGCATGGCTACAAGAATCTAAGCTACTGTCCTGCTGTCATTTTAAATGATGAGGTTATTAGTGATAGTCCTGAGGGTGGCACAGGAAAGGGCTTGGTCATGAACGCTTTATCTCAGATGAAGAAGTTGGTTGTGATTGACGGCAAGGCATTTGCCTTTGAGAAATCATTCCCCTATCAGTTGGTCTCTGCGGATACGCAGATACTTTGCTTCGATGATGTAAAGAAAAGCTTTGACTTCGAGCGGTTGTTCTCTGTAGTTACGGAAGGACTAACGCTTGAGAAAAAGAATAAGGATGCTATCAAGATACCATTTGAGAAGTCACCTAAGATTGCCATCACTACCAACTATCCTATCAAGGGAGCGGGCAATAGTTTTGAGAGAAGGAAGTGGGAGTTGGAACTGCATCAGCACTACAATAAGAACCACACTCCTGTCATGGAGTTCAAGAAACATTTCTTTGCTGATTGGGATGATGAGGATTGGTGCAGGTTTGACAACTACATGATTGATTGTCTTATCCAATACTTAAAGAAGGGGTTGGTTAAGAGTGACTTCATTAACCTTGAGATGAAGAAAGCATTGCGAGCCACAAACCCTGACTTCATGGAGTGGTGTGGTGTAATAAATTCAGACGAAGAGTCTAATCGATTCTTAGTTCTGCATGAGAAGAACCACATGAATCAGATGTACGTAGACTTCATAACTGAGTATCCTGATTACGCACCAAGAGCGAAGATGACTATCTCTCGTCAAGAGTTCCATAGATGGATTGTAAGGTACTCTTTGTATAAGTATGGGGTAGAACCTGAGACGGGAAGAGATAGTGTAGGGAAGTGGGTTCGTATGAGACCAAAGCACGAGCTTGAGGTTCAGACATCGTTCACGATATGAGTGATGTCATAGAGCGTATCCCGGGTTACTCTGACGATATGATGCACAAATGGTGCTTGACCCTGCAAAGGGTGGTGTGCGCCACTAAAGAAGTCAAGAGTGGGCGGGGAAGAAATACAGTTGTAAGGACTGTACTGAAAAGCCCTACTCATCAAGACGTTATAGACAGGATTAATAGGAGCGTTGAATTCTACAACACGGAATCAAATATGGAATTTAAATACAGGGATTACCAAGAAGAAATAATAGAGCAAGCAAATCAAATTCTCTCTGACCACAGGTTTGTTTACTTAGGAATGCAGGTAAGAACAGGCAAGACCCTTACAAGTTTAGGGCTTGCTGAGGTAAGAGCTACTCGTCACAATGATGTAGAAAATGTTTTGTTCTTAACGAAGAAGAAAGCTATGTCAAGTATTACAGATGACTCTGACTTGATGTGTCCATCGTATACTTTGTTTGTCATGAACTATGAGAGCATGCATAAGTTACCCTCAATCAAATGGGATATGGTTGTGTTGGATGAAGCCCATGGCATGGGTGCTTTCCCCAAGGCAAGCAAGAGGGCTAAGCAGGTGAGAGATATGATAAAGAAACATAACCCATTCGTGGTTCTTATGTCAGGCACACCTACTCCCGAAAGCTACAGTCAGATGTACCATCAGATATATGGGATACCAACAAACCCATTCTCTAAATACACAAACTTCTATCGCTTCGCTGATGACTACGTAAACGTTACGCAGTTGAAGATTAACGGTAGACAAATGAACGACTACAAGAAGGGAAGGTCAGACATCTTGAAGGCAATGAAGCCTTACACGATTAACTACACGCAGAAAGAAGCGGGGTTCAAGGTTGATACCAAGGAGCATGTTGTCAAGGTAAAGATGTCGGACAAGACATATGAACTTTGTAAACGCCTCAAGAAAGATGAGGTTATCGAAGGGAAGAAAGAAGTTATTTTAGCTGACACAGCAGTTAAGATGATGATTAAATTACATCAGCTTTACTCAGGAACTATAAAGTTTGAGAGCGGAAAGTCAATCGTGCTTGATGATTCGAAAGCGGTATTCATCCACGACAACTTCGGAGATAAAAAGATAGGAATATTTTATAAGTTTGTAGCAGAGCTTGAAGCATTGAAGGCGGTGTATGGTGACAAGCTTACTACTGAATTAGATGAGTTCAATAACACGGACAAAAGCATTGCGCTTCAGGTGGTAAGTGGAAGGGAAGGAATTTCTTTGAGGAAAGCAGAGCTGTTGGTTTACTACAACATAGACTTTAGTGCTACCACCTATTGGCAATCGAGAGATAGGATGACAACTAAGGAAAGATTAACGAGCGATGTGTATTGGATATTTTCTGATGGAGGAATTGAAGAGTCCATATACAAGGCTGTGACTAAAAAGAAATCATTCACCACCTCACATTTCAAAAGAGAATATGGTTCAACGTCAGGAGCGTCAATCAGATAGAGACCGAGAGTTAAAGGCTATGGAGCTGTGGTCACAGGGTAATTATGAATACTACAAACTCGACCCGAATGACATTGACTTTAAGGTAAGGTCAAAGAGAACTAATGTGACAGCTTTCATAGAGGTAAAGGGTAGGAACAGGACGGTTGATAAAGCTTTCCCACTGCCTATTGCCGCACGTAAGTTGGTCAAGCTAGACGACTCAAGGAAGCAAGACAAAAATGCCACGAGAGCTTTTATAATATGGGCATGTACTGATGGAATAATTTGGTGTGACCTTGATAAGTTAAGTGGGATTGCTCGCATGGGTGGAAGACCCCAAAGACCTGACACTGCTAACGATTGGGAGGTCATGGTTTACTACAATAGAAACCAAGCCCCATTCAAGACCATAATGAATATTAGTGAAGGGGATAAGTTGTAAATTGTCATCAATGACTGAACAACAAATCCAATCAAAGAGAATCAAACAGCTAGAATCTGAAGGGTATTACGTTCTTAAATTAGTACAAACCAACAAGAACGGAATCCCTGATGTCATAGCTATTCCGCCTAACTGCGGTGTTGTATTTAGTGAGATTAAAACACCAAAGGGTAGGCTGTCAAAACTACAAGAGTATCGATTAAAAGAATTAGAAGCCCATGGATTACGCACCGAGGTATACCGAGGATGAGAAACCATATGAGTTAGATGAAGAGTTTGTTACTCAGGTAAGAGAGCTTCCTCGTCATCTCCTTGTTGAGGTGCTAAGACTTCTGCATGACAACGCTGATTACTTAGTAGGCCCTCAAGATAAGTACATAGAAATAGGTGGGGTTGTTGAGCTTGAATATCCTTACTTTTTTAAGATAGGATATGTGTTTTATTATTCCGATACCCCTGTGCTAGTAAGCTTTGAAGAGATATCTCAAGATGAATATCTAGACCTAATATTAGAAGACTCTTACTTAATTAATTTAGATTAAATGAAGCCCGTTAAACCAACCAACATACAGGAGTTAATTGAATTAGTAAACGAAACTTGCGAGTGTGACATACTTAAAAAGAGTAGGCTGCGTAAGGATGTAGATGGGCGTATGATATTTGCTCAAGTCCTTTATAGCAAAGGGCTTACCAAGTCTGCTATTGGTAGGATAATGAATAAGAATCACGCCACCGTAGTTTACTACATACGAAAGATAGAAGGCTACCTCAGGCACGATGAGATAATGCGTAATCGATATCACTACGTGTCTAACATATACTCTCCAATTAATACCACTCCTCATTACTATCAGTACAACAGGATGGATTTGATGGAGGAAATACGTAAGGTATCATCAGAGCTTGAGCGTGTAAACACAGAGAACACTGAGCTTAGAAAATCTTTGCATGAAACTAAACGCAAGGACATCCGACTATCTAATCTTTATCGGCTAGTAAAAGAAAGAACTCCTCTCGGTAGAGAGCAGGAGGTGGAAAGAAAATTAACCCATATCTACAATGGAGTGGATATATCTCAACCTAAATCAGCATGACTCGTTGCCCTATGTGTAAGTCCAATTTAGTTTGGAACTCAGACTTTGATTATGAGGACTATGGTAAGGACGGCAGCGGAGTTGTCGGCTCTTATTCTTGCCCTTCAACTGACTGCGTAGTCACGGATGTGGATATATTTATGGACTAACACTGAGGGTTTAAACCCCCACTGTTATATATTTGACACGTACTCCGTCTACTTTTATTTTGGTTGTTTGGTTTAAAGCCCCCTCGTCCGTGTTGCGCGAGGGGGTTTTTTACCGCTTGTTTTTAGGAAGACGCTTGAACTTCCTTGCATCCTCCCTAGCTTTCTTCGCTTCTTTACGAGCCTTTCGAGCGGGAGTTTCACGAGACTCTCTGCGTTCTTTCTTGCGCTCTTTCTCTGCCTCCAATCGTTTCCCATACTCGCTTAGCTCGCCATCTTTAAACTTACTAGGCTGATAGGATGGTGTCACCCCGATGCTTTCATAGAACGACTCCATGTCCTGCACCGCAAGGGTTGGGTCATCTATCTGCTCGTTAACGAAGTTGTATACACCTATACCCACATTGGTATTAGCTTTCAGCGCAAGGTCAGCAGCTGTCTTCAATGTTGCAATAGCCGCATCACCACCTGTCTCTACCTTTCTAAAGTTTCTAAATACATTTGACAGTGGGTTTACTCCCTGCTCACCGGGTCGGAATCCATCTCCCATCATGTAGCTTGCTACTCCCTCGGCTGTACTTCCGAGCAGTGGCACAAAGGATAAAAGGTTAAGACCTGTCATGGCAATTGCCATCTTCTTCATGACCTCTTCCCTGTCATCGTCATCTCCCGCCCATAGCTTTCCGAAGTTAGAAGCCCCCACGAATAGTGCGTTGGCTACTCCGTAGTTGATGTAGAACTTACGAACGTCCTTGAGCTTAGGGGCTTTCCCTTTACCCGCATCACGAGCTATGTTAGTGCCTGACTGCACAACGTTGTTAATCATCAGGAGCGATGCGCTACCAAACATAGTGAACATCCTTGTGAAGGCATCTTGGTTTTGCTGAATGACACTACGGTCAGCCGCTCTACGGCTTTGTTGAGTAGCGTTGTACTCTTCAAACTTTTCGATAGCAACATCAGGCTCCATACCATTGATGATATCTCGTCGGTAGTTAGCCATGTACCCAAGCACACCTGCAATGTCACCCACTACAGTGGCTAGTCCTGCCATCTTCTGATATGCTCGCTGTACATTTCCACGGAATCCCTGCTTTCGTATGGTCGGGATACGCCTTGCGCCACCTTCAAGACCTACAATATCTCCCTTGATACCAAGCTTTAAACGTTGCTTAAACTGAGGAGATGATTTCTCGGCAAGTCTCATGTACTTCCTAGGCTGAGCCATCACTGCCGCGTAGTCAGCCATCCATAGCATGATATCTATTACAGGCATACGCTTACCGTCTTTGCGGTAGGTGTAGTCAGGGATAGCTTGTACAGCAGAGGTAGCTTGCTTAATTACTTGAACAGCTTTGAATGCTAGAGCAACACCTGTGTATGCAGTCTGCATCCAATTAAGTGCCTTATCAGTATATATAGCCCCCTTGCCTGAGTTAGGATTGATGGCTTGGTTGATAGACTGCCGCACCATACTTGTCATCCCTGTTATCTTAAGGACTGTCTTTACTGCCTCGTTATTCATGATTGAATTAAGAGTGCGAGTATCAGCAGAGTAAGCTTTGAACCTTTCCATAGATTGGAAGTGGTCTTCCAATGCAGTAGTAAACGATGCGCCTTCTAAATCTATCTCACTATCTACGTCCAAACGATTCTTCAATCCCGTTGCAAACTCTGCATCAAAGATGGCTTGGAAGTCACCGTCCTCTAGCAGCTTAGTGTCTGTCTTGGTTATTGTTCTAGTAGGGAAGTAGTTCGATATGTAGTTTAGGTTGACATCATTAGTCTCCCGATACACATTGTTAACTGTCTCATAGTATTCATTACTTAGGTAATCAACTACGGCATCTGAGAATGCCATAAGGTCTGCACCTAGGTAGCCCTCTATCTGTGCGGCAAAAGCAGGGTCATCAAAATCCATTCCCATCCTACGCAGCTTGTCGCGTTGAATAGGATTCTTAGACAAGGCGTACAACCTCATCACCTTGTCCAAATCAAACTTTTCTTTTCTCACAGAAGTAGGCCCTTCCTTCCCAATCTTTCCTACTTCAAGTTCAATAGACTCCTTTGAGTATACCTCTCTACGCAGGGTCTCGTAGTCCTTGAAGCCAAACTGCTTTGCTAACGAATCTAATTTAGCTGTCTCAGAAAAATATGCTTTTAGATATCTGCTTTCAGCTTTATTGAGTCGGTCATAAACTTGCTTCTTCATCTCAGGGCCAAGCGTATTCATGAACGTGCCAAGATGGTATAGCCCACGTAGCACAGACTTTATTACATCACCTGTATTATTATTGCGGAAGGTATCTACATATACTTTCGCGCCCGCTACCATCCCCTTGAATCTAGCACTTGCCCCCTGTCCTTTTCCTGACCGCCATAAACGTCGAGCCTCTTTTGCCTTTGCGTTAATTTCGTTCTCGTTGAGAGGGCTACCGTCTGTATTAAAGAACTCAGGGAATAGCTGTTTGAGCTGTGCTGTTACACCCTCATTAATTTCAGCATTCTTTTCTGACCTCTCCTTCTGAGTCTGCTTTAGGATAGTGCGCTCCATCATCTGCTCCACAGCATAACCTTCTGTTATAGCTTGAACTTCTTCAAGGGTCATGTCCTGTATACCTTGGAACTCTTGGAAAGCCATAGCCTTTAACACAACCCTACGCTCCTTAGATGTAAGGCTATCGAATCCCTGTTGGATATTTTTCGCAATGGCCTTAGCTGCTTCTTCTGTTTCAAGGGTAGCTCGAATAGCATCTAGGGCTGCTTGTCGCTTTGCGGGGTTTTTTATTGTGGCAGCTGCCAATACCTTGCTTAACTCAGCGGCAAACGCCTGAGCGTCTGCACCTATGCTACCCCTTCTTACTTTATTACTACCTATGGAAGACCTTCCCTTTCGAGCATCCTTCTTTACCTGAGCCACCAACTTATTGATGAGCTTTCCTTTAATCTTTTCATTCTGTATAGCCACCTGAGCCAAGACATATTCCATGTCGGCAAGCAGGCTTGACTCAGTAGCCTTAGCAACTCGATTGACAAGGCGGTTTATCTGAGCCTGACTATAGATGCCTGACTTGGGCATGTTGGCTTTGATGAACTTAGAAAGCTCACGCTTGGCTTCTTGCAATGTCTGCGCTCCTTTCCTTCGTTGACGGATATTATTACGCAAGGCAGCCACTTGCTGAGAGATACTGCGGTTGGCTGAAGTACCAAGCGTTTTATCAAACGCAGAAATCAACTCCTCTTGCACAGCTACAGACTGAGATTGGAATACGGGGTTTGCCTTAAGAAGTTCCATGGCCTTCTCCCGTACCTGTCCGTTAGTAGGGGCGGCTTTAGATTTAGCGAAAGCAGCAACCTTGTTCTTTACATCCTCGAACATCTGCTTACCCACAGCCATGCCTCCCTCAACATTACCAAATTCTGTAGGAACTTGAGTAGTCTTATCGTACTGCTCAGCCATCGCTTCGTTTACCTCAGTAGCTTTATACCCACGGTCAATAAGAAGCTTCTTGATAGCCGCGTCTGAGTACCCTTTGGCCCTGCCCATATCAATGGTATCACGCATACTCATGGACTGATTGTCAGTCCCCGTCATGAACTGCATCTCATTCGACAGCCCTACCTCTTGTGCTTGTGAGAACTGTTGGTTCTCAGAGAGCAGGTCTACCACAACTGCTTGAGCAAATCCTTCAATGTCAAGGTTCTGAAGTTGCTCTGATGACATATCAGATATACCCGTTAGCTTTTTGATAAAGTTAAAGAGGTCAGTAAGCCATGCACTAAAGTTTCTTTTTTGTGCGGCAGTAGCAAAAGACTCACCCTTGTTTCCAATAGCAAGAGCCAATGCCTCTTCCCTTACATAAGCATCTATCTCTGCTTCTGTAGCTCCGGTTCTTCGCATCTCTTTAATGACACGCTTATACTCTTTATTCTCACGAACTTGAGATTCATATTGGCTGCCCTCGACAAGCCTGATACCCGCAGCATACGCTTCAGGGTTTAGCTCTTTGGCTGTGTTCAACCATATGTGTCCAAACTCGTGGATAGGGGTGTTGTAGTTTTCAAGAGAAGGATTCAGGTATACCTTTCCATCGGCCACCACACCGTAAACCTTTTGGTCTTTAGTCGTAAGCTTTTTCGAGTAAGCGTCTTTCATCAAAGCATCGAACTGCTCTTGACTTGTTACCACCTCGACAGAAGGGAATGAGGCACTTAACCTAGATATGAACTGCTGATACTTAGATACCGCAGGAGCTTCTACTGTAGCCGCAGTACCTGCAGTCATCATCGCAGAACGCATAGCACCTGAGAAAGCCTCTGATGAGGTCAGAGGTCTACCCTTTTTAACATCTTGTATTTCTCCATACTTACGCTTAATAAAAGCACGTATGTTTTTAACGTTAGTGGTTACATCTGACCCCGCCTTTGGTTGCCCTTGCTTGTTGTATAGAGTTACCGTAGTAGAACCATCAGGATTAATCTGAGTTCTTACATCAATCGTCTTGCCGTTTTTATCTATGACAGTATACTTGTCTCGTTGCTTAGTCTTCTTGGCAATCTTAGAATCAATCATAGCCAAGGCATCAGGCAACACGTTCCAAAATGGAACTGTATCTTCCATCACCCCGACTGCGCGGCCTCTAATGTATATAGGATAGTTGTCATGACTAGGAACTCCCTCAGCTGCCTGCTGTTCCTTGGTCATCATAAAGTTCTTCCAATTCCTTGCGCCCTTTCCAAGGGCTTCTTCTGTAACCTTGTTGCCATCAGCATCTGTTACTTCTAAGAGAGTAGTCAAAGCCCCCATAGGAAGGTCGGCTGCAAATTGCTCAATGTTAGCTGCTCTAATATTTTCTATAGTAGCACCTATCTCCTTTAGTGACATGTGGATATCAACCTTACTTTCTACTTGGTTGGTAGGGAATAGGTTGGTTAGTATGGCAGCCCGAAGGTCTGTACCAAGCTCATCCATTTTATCTAGGAACTCTTCAACGGTGGCAGCTTCAAAAGCAGCTTGAGCTTTCTTGTTGTCAGAAGGATTCGTTCCATACTTCCTGCCCTTAAGATACTCTATGGCCTGCTCGTAAATCTCTTGACCATTTTCTTGCTGAGATATAAGCTCCATAGCGTATCGCATGGTAACCATATTAGAGTCAAGAGCACTTGGCTTCATATTGTACACAGCAGTAAAGTCTCCCTTAGCTGCACCTACGATAATAGCTCGTGCTGCATTCTCATCAATCGAAGCCCAAGCTACCTTACCGAAGATACCTTCTTGCATTGGGAAGAGAGGGCCGCCCATGCGACTATCATCTACCTTTAGTTGGTCAGCCATAGCTAGGTTTATACTCTTACCCTTCAAGGCAGAAAGAGCTACACGTTTTACCTTAGCTACTAGAGATTCATTTTCAGTTACGACTATAGGGGTAGTCTCCATAGTGGGAGAATCTACAGTGTAATCGTTTTCTGCAAGCTCAGGGCTAACCTCATCCATCAGTTCAGTAGCTTCAGCTACCTGCCTGTTAGACATACCCATGCCATCCGTTTTCGTATCAAGCATGAACTGACGAGTCTGTACGTTGTCGTACCTACCGAATGATTCGCTAGTAGAAAATCCATCAGGCATCTTCTTAGTATCAGAATCTAAATTTCTGATAAGCTCTTTGTTACGATTAAGAAGCTCTGTCTTTATCAAAGCTTTCTGAGCTGCCGATAGCTTAGTGTTCGACACAAAGGTGGTAGCCACATATCCTGCCCTATCCCCTACATCAGACACTACACCCCTACCTCCTTCATATTGTGTATAGTAATACTTACCATCAATAACCCTTTCTTTGAACTCATTGTATGGCTCTCTACCTCTTTCTCGGTCTAGAATGCTACCATCAAATCCTTGAGTATAAGACTCTTGACCATTTCGAGTTCCAAATGCAGCAAATTTACCCGCACGTATAGGAGCCATAAGTTGCTGTTTATCAGCAGCGGCTCGCTCTTCAGGGCTGAGTTGAGTTTGCTGTTCTTCAGCTGCAGCTAAACGACGAGCTTTACCTGCAGACCATTTTTTGATAGCGCGACCATATGCTTCTTGTGTTGCAAAGTCTGACTCTTGCAATGGGAATTCCTCAGCAGCTATCTCTTCAGCTGTATTCCCTTCTTGTCTAGATGCCAAAAGCTCCGCCTCAATTTCCGTGCTTGTCTGCTCCACCTCCTCTGCAACGGCCTCTTCTACTACAGGAGCTGCCTCCACTGCAGGAGCTGCTTCCTCTCTACGCCTGCGATTATCTGCATTCCTAATTGCCGCCCTAGCTTTTCGCTCTGCAATTTTTTGTTGTGCCTTATACTCCTTCCTTACTATCCTTCCAAGTTTAGCAGTTTCAGTGTCATTCTCTTGCCGTGCTTTTTTAATAAGCTCAGCAAGCTTTTTAATTTTGGTCTCCAACTGCATAGGGGTTTGTTCCCCATACTCAGTTGTTCCAAGCTCAACTATAGCCGCTCTTGTTTCAGACACTGCTTCAGGTGCTGCTTCTTCTACCGTATCTTCAGCAGCAGCAGATTCGTTCTCGGATAACACCACGCTGTTAACACGCTGCAGCAATCCAACCTGTTCTACGGTGGACAGACCACGCTCCTCCGCTGCTTTCTCTGCCTTGGTCTGCTTACGAGTTACTGCGGCAAGCTTAGCTCTTTCAGAACGGGTACGGGAAGAAGCTTCCTTCTCCTGAATAGCCGTAATCTCTGCGCTCTGCAGGGAGCGTATCCAATTAAAGTACAGCTCTGCGAGCGGGTCAGTCAAGGCTATCTCCTCCTGAGCAGCCGTCTCTTCTACTACAGGCGCAGCCTCTTCTACTCCTGCTAATTCATTTATCTGTCGCAACTGCTCTTCAGTAGCAGGGAACTTTCCGTCCGGTCGTGCAAACTTTGGAAGGCCCTTGCCTTGTCTTACTGACTTAGCGGCTTGTACGATTCTCCTCTTTGATTTAATCTCCTCAACTTCAGCAGCCTCTTGTTTATTTAAAGCAGCAAGGGCAGCGGTCTTAGCGGGCGAGTTCTTACGCCTTTTAATTTTTGCTCGTTCTTTTTTAAACTTGCTCTTTAACTCTGCTGCTTCTCTCTCGTACCTATTGAGTTCGAGCGTCATCTCATCATCAGTAAGCCGTTCGGTGGGGGCTGCCTCTTCCTGAGCTACAGCTTCCTCAGCCACAGGAGTGGGGGTTTCAACCCCCACCTCTTCCGCAGCAAGTTCTTGACTAAGCTGCTCAGCCTCACTAGCTACAGCTGTCTCGTCTGCAGCAAGCACCTCTTGCTGAAATTTAGTAAGCTTCTTGCCTGCCGCCTGCCTTGCCTCGATACCCGCTACGATACCATCGAGCCGCTGAGGGTCAATGGTTCCGTTTCTAAAGGCCGTAACATCGCTACGTACAGGGCGGTCAATAGCCTCTACTTGCGCTTCTTCCTCAATCGTCTCTTCCGCAACTTGGTCTTCGGCAGCAATCGGTTGGGCAGCTTCTCCTGATTCGGATAGTCCTTCTCCCACTGCTGCGCTATCTCCGGATGGTTCGCGTGTAGGAACTTCCTCTGTGCTTGGCTCTTGAATGGCATCGGTTTCTTGTATTATAGTTTCAGCATCATCCTGAGGAGATAACCTAGAGGCAAGAAGCATCGCGGTCTCAGGGTCGTTCTTTACTTCCCCCTTTCTCCTTAATCTTTCTAAAGCTGTAGGGCCTGCGCTTTCTACGTAACCAATGAACTCGTCCTTGGTCATGTAGTTTCTTCCCACTTTATAAGTAGCTACTCCTTTTCTCTTTATAGGGTTTAGCTTAGAGGTATCTACAGGGTCAGCAACTAACTTACCTGTTTCGGATATCTCACGTATCTCTTCATTGATAGCAGCAATTTTATTGCCGAATACTTTCTTTCTTTGCTCGGTACTAGATAGCCCATCACGCACCTCCATCAACTCCATCAGCCTTTCTCGCTGAGCACTTTTATTATTTGCTACGCCACGCAGCACACCTGTTGGGGAGGCTACTGAAAGTAAATCATTAGCCTCTCTACGTAGGCTCATGTTTTCAAGAATACGCTGTCCTTGCTCAGGTGTTATCTTCCCAAGGCGAGTCATGTTATCAGTCCAACGCTGAATTTGTTTGTCAGTTGAATTGTCAGATGCCATTACACCAAGGTCCATCAGCTCATTAGCAAGCCGCTGATTGTTGTTGCCCATGGTGGCCTTGATGATATTCATAGAAGCGTTCGTGCTTTGGTTGCCCAATGCACCACCTGCCTCAGCAATAATTTCTTTCAGCTCTAGCTCATCACCTACCGAAAGCATTGCCAATGCCTCACCTGCACCCTCGGCAAGTGGGTCATATACAGCTCTCTCCGCCACAAAAGTTCCTGCCTTAGCCATTCGAGTAGCCGCCCTAGCGGGTTTAAATACTTTACCCGCAAGACCTCCTGATACATAGTCCATAGCACCTATCACTAACCCTCGTGTACCTCCACGCACCTTACCTTCCTCCCACACCTTAGGGTCATTGAGAGCTTTTGCAAATGAATCAGGGTCAGTAGGGTCATAACCCTGAGAACTTACAGCTTCAAGTACCGCACTAGTGTATTCCAACACAAAGCTATTAATAGCCATACCTGTTCTTATTCCATACCCAAGCCCCGCTACTGCTCCCGGCACAGCACCCGCACCTAAAGCGGTTGAACCAACTACTGCTCCTGTGGCTGCTCCTGTGGCTGCCGTTCCTGCAAGTATCTTACTACCATATGGAAGCATCTGAGCGAGGGAGGCACCCATCCACTGCATAGATACTTCAGCGGGGTCGTTTCTCAATGCCCTATACATCTCGGCATTGGTACGGGCATTATTAAATCGAGTTAATCCCCGCGCTAACCTACCGTCCTTACCCTCTTCAATAGCTATCATGTCAGCTACAGCCTTAGCCACCGCAGCATCGTCATCCATATCAATGCCAAACCCTCCTAAGGCTTGCCCCACAGGACTCATCTGTAAAAGTATTTCAGCTGCATTACCTGTAGCCAATCCGTTACTCAACTCAGAATTA
>Ga0208013_1000119_pt1 | contig 58649 bp, 75 predicted proteins | sample 16_taG_FD_184091 | JGI IMG/M metagenome (GOLD analysis project Ga0208013, IMG submission 184091) | Marine viral communities from the Subarctic Pacific Ocean - 16_ETSP_OMZ_AT15313 metaG (SPAdes) (version 2) | ecosystem: Environmental > Aquatic > Marine > Oceanic | place: Pacific Ocean | collected...
AAAAAGAAACAATAAAAAAAATCTCTCTCCAACCAACCAAGAACCACGAATCTTTGACCTACAACTCAAAAAAGGACGATACAGTGGTAAGGTGCGGGGGTCGAGAAGCATATATGACAAAAAAACAACCTTAAAAGAGGTATAAACATGAGTGGCGAGAAGCCAGATAAACAAAAAGATAATAATGAAGAAGAGTTCAACGGTTTTGGTAGACCAAAGCGGATTCCTGCTTCTGAGGATTCTGAAAACAGGACTGCTGACGGTAAATTCAAGAAGGGCAATGGGTGTGGCTTTAATCAAGGGAATAAAGCGGGTAGAGGTAGACCACCTTCATTAACTTACATTCTCCACAAGAGATTGCGTGAAGAGGGTGATGGAACAAAAGCGTCTGGCATCAAGATTGCTGAAGATTTAATCGAAGAAACCATAAATCAAGCGAAGGATGGTTCTTTTAAGCATCTTCGTGAAATTTGGGTTAGGTTAGATGGTAAGGGCGACTTGCTCCCTGATTTTGAAGTGAAGGAGGATGTTAATTCTCCTGAAGAGCATAAAGAGGCGGCGGTTAAGTTGTATCGTGCCATTATTGCTGACGAGAAATCAAGTATCACTAATAAGTTAAAGGCACAGGAGCAATTAAACATGCTACTTGGTCTAACTGAACCACAATCTACTCCTGTTGAAGCGGCTAGGGCTATTCAGAACGCTGCTGCGGCTATTTTCGGAGCGTCTTACATCAATAAATTGGAAGAAGAGACTAGCGATGATGTTGACGAAGACGAATCCTCAGACGATGATGCCTAAAAGTGGGACTAACAGAGCGATGGACAACCCTTCGGTATCACGAAGAACAGCAAAAGTACATGAGAAGTACAACGCGGTTCAATGTAGTACCTGCGGGTAGGCGGTCTGGGAAGACGGAATGTGCTAAAAGACGAGTTATTCTTCGTGCATTAACTGAGACAAAATGGGCAGATGCTTGGTTCGTGGTGAGTGCGCCTACGCATAGTCAGGCGAAGCGTATTTATTGGTCTGATTTAAAGGCAATGATTCCCAAGAATCTGTTGGCAAAGCCTCCTAGTGAGGGTTTATTGTCTCTTTTCCTAATAAATGGTGCTGAAATCACGGTTTTGGGGCTAGATGCACCTGAACGGATAGAAGGTAGACCTTTAAATGGCATTGTGTTGGATGAATACGGGAATATGAAGGAAAAGGTGTGGGGGGAGCATTTGCGTCCTGCATTATCTGACCGTTTGGGTTGGGTGGACTTTATTGGTGTGCCTGAAGGCAGAAACCACTACTACGACTTGTACCAAGCAGCAAAAAGAGATGTAACGGGAGATTGGGAAGCATTTACTTGGACAAGTGAGGGGATTTTAGACCCAAGGGAAATTTCTGCGGCGAAGCGTGACTTGGATGAGTTGACTTATCAGCAAGAATACTGTGCTTCGTTTGTTACATTTGAAGGAAGGGCATATCACTCTTTTAATGCGAACACAAATACAAAGCCACTGTTACCCTATGACCCAGATGATGATTTAATTTTATGTTTTGACTTTAATGTTAATCCTGGCGTTGCGGTTATGTGTCAAGAGAAGGGGAGTACCACGAATGTGATAGGTGAGATTCATATTCCCAACAATAGTAACACTCCTATGGTTTGTGAAGAGGTTATTGCGAGTTGGGGTGAGCATCGTGGTAGTGTGATGTGTTATGGTGATGCAACTGGCGGTTCTAGGGGTACTGCACAGGTTCACGGTTCAGATTGGGATTTAATTAAGAACTCTTTGAAGCCAGTTTTCGGAAATAGGTTAAAGTTTCGTGTAGATAGAAAGAATCCACGAGAACGAGTCCGTGTAAATGCAATGAATAGTCGAATGAAAGGTGTAGACGGAACTATAAAAATGCTAGTAGACCCACGAACAGCCCCAATGACGATAAAAGACTTAGAAGGTGTGCGTCTACTTCCTGGTGGTGGTGGAGAAATAGATAAACGAGTAGACCCTAAAATTACTCACTTAACTGATGCTCTGGGCTACTATGTAGCAAAAAGACACCCTGTTCGGGTAAATCGACAGACCTTCGTAGAAGAGGTATTGTAATATGGCATCTTTTGTAAATGGAGAAGGGGATTATGAGGGTAAGGATGCACCTTACCAATTGACGATATACCTGAAGACAGGAGACACTCTATGGATAATAAACAGACACGATAAACTTATTGATGTTGCCAATATGTTAATGGGCGATAATGAGTATGATGGTGGAGACAACACTGTTGATATAACAGGAGTGAAATTTGTACCCCACCTTACCCCCACCACTGTTTTCGTAAAACCGTGGGCAGTTGCAGCGTTAGAAATGAACCCCGTGAAAGAAGAATTTATTAAGCAGACAAAAGGACTTTTTCTATAATGTGTTTACTATATTGGAACAGAATTATTGTAATTTGTCGCCCCGCGATAACCGCCATTTGTTTACTTGCGTTAATGGGGTGTTGGTCTGCTAAAAATTCGATAGATAGTAGTGCAATAGATACGAGAGATTTATCTGTAAGTTCGGAATCAAGATTAAAAAACATTGGTGGTTTGGCTGAGAGTTCTGAAGCGAGATTTGAGAAATCGGGGGATTTAGAGGGTGTCGCAGAACAGCAGGAGATTGGCTCTGAAGCGACAGCAGGAATAGAGGAGCAAAGAGACATCCAAGGGTTAGCAGACTCCATACGGACTGATTTACACGGTGTAAAAGATGTTGTACCGTGGTGGGCAAACATGACGACTACTGTTGCGATTGTGATAGGTATTGTTGTTATCTTTGTCTTTCTGTGGCGAAGCGGTATTCTTGGTTTTATTCGTTCGTTCTTCTGGGGCATAGGTTTATTGATACCTAAAAGAAAATTACAAGAGGCAGAATTAGATTTAAAGGTCTTGGACGATAGTAGTCCTACCACTTTTCGTGAAAGTGTTGCAAGTAAGAGGGCGAGTGACCCTGGTTACGAAGCAGCGTATAACAAGGTTAAAGGAAGAACATAATATGAATTTTTTAGCAACTTTTGATTTAGGTGAGGCAATTATTTGGCTCGGTATTGGTGCAGCATTAGGTTTGGGCTTCAGAAAAGTAATAACAAGATGGATGACAGGAGAATGGAAATAATATGCCTGTAGTAGCAAACCAATACAACATAGTTGTTGAGCAGGGTGCTACCTTTTCATTGACAATTACATATAAAGACAGTGACGGCGAACTTATAGACTTAACAAATACTGATGCTCGTATGGAGATTCGTCAAGAATACACATCCGAATCTGCGTTAGTTACATTGACTAGCGCAGCGGGTGGTTCAGGCAATACAAGTGGTATTGCTTTGGGGGGTGTGGCAGGTACAATTGTGGTTGTCATAAGCGATGCACTCACGGGTGCATTAACAGCACCCGCTACAAATGTGTATGACCTTGAACTTGTAACTGCCGATGGTGCAGTAACCCGTTTAATAGAGGGCAAGGCGACTGTTTCACCTGGCGTAACTGCTTCTGAATATGGTGCTTAATGGGCAACATTCTTGAGATAACTGAAACTAGACCTACGGTTCAAGTTACTGAGGCGGGTAATACGCTTCAAGTGGTTGCACCTAATTCTATTGTTATTACAGATGTTACGCCCACGGTAACAATAACTTCTCCAAGACCTCAAATTATTGTTCAAAACGCGGGGATACAAGGACCATTTGGGCTTAACTGGAGAGGCGAATGGGTCATGCTGCAACTGGAGCATTACTTAAAAGCGGATGCAGTAAGTTATGAGGGAGTTGTGTATTATTGTATACAAGACACATCAGACCTAGCGGGTGGTCAAATCATAAACCCAAAAAATGACACTACGCACTGGGACGTAATGGTAACAAGCGGGGCAACGGGCATTAACTGGCGCGGCGAATGGGCTGACTTGACTTCCTACACAACTTTAGATTCTGTTGAGTATTATGGCAATGCTTGGATTTGTACCGCTACACACACCTCCTCTACTTCCAATAGACCTCCCGAACTGTATTATGATGATAGTAGTTATTGGGGTTTGATTGCGGGGAGACATACAAACTATGTAGGTAATTATGCCCAAGGCACAGAATACTATCTAGGTGATGTTGTCTTTTACAAAGGAAGTTCATGGCGCAGTAAAGTCCACGGACATACAGACAATAGCCCCCCCGAAACCCCAAGCGACTACTTTAACAATGCGTGGTGGGACAGTTTCGCAGCAACAGCAGGGATGTGGCTAGGCACTTATGACTCGTTAAAGTCATATTATGAAAAAGAAATTGTTGAACACAACGGAAGTTCGTGGGTCTGCTTGTTAGGTGTTGCATTACATGACCCACCCTCAACAAGTGGGGGTACAAACGACAGTTGGCAACTTGTGTCTGCAAAAGGTGTCCAGGGTATACAGGGGGAGGAAGGGATATATTGGCAAGGAGATTGGTGGGCAACAACAACGTATGAGGTAGATGATGCTGTGTACTATCCTGTTGACGGACAGAGTTATATCTGTACACAACAACACACAATGCAACCCCCTTCCGAGTCCTCTAGTTACTGGGATGTACTAGTACAAAAAGGCGACCAAGGGGATGAGTCAACTGTACCTGGTCCTGCGGGAGGGCAAATAGGAAACGGCTATATATATGATGGTACTACTAGCGGAGGCAGCACTACGGATGGTTCGTGCAGATTTAACATATTAGACTTAGGCAACGCCTCTACATGTTGGTTAGCAAATACAGACAAAGATGGCAATGACTTATCAGAGTATGTATTGTCTTTTAATGATTCTACAAGTCCTATGAAATGTACAATGACTCTCGCTACTTTACAAGACAATCAAGAGTTTATTGTCTTTAATGTGGGCAGCATCACAGAAGATGCGGGTGGTTGGTTGATATTAGATTTAATAGAAAGCACGGCATACGCACCTGATTCTACGCCCTTTTCACACAACGATGATATTGCTATTAGTGTGATGCGAACAGGGGACAGAGGGACAGAGTGGCAAGGTACATGGGACTCTGCTACAACATACAATTTAAGTGATGCCGTTTTGCATAACGGCTCAACATGGATTTGTGTACAAGAAGGAACAGACCAAGAACCAACTGAAGGAAGTTCTTACTGGGAAATACTTGCTAGAGGGGGTTCGGCAGGTTCGGCAGGTTCAGCAGGTTCGGGGTACTTATTCGACACGGCGACAGGAGATGACCCCTCTGGTGGTGAACTAAGACTAAATAATGGAACACCACTTTCAGTAACTAAGTTGTATATATCAAGCACAGATGTAGATGGTACAAACTTGGACACGCTGTACAATGAGTGGATAGGTGCTGCCGATGCAAAGGTGTTGGGTTTAGTTAGACTAACTTCTGCGAATGACACTACAAGATGGATGAGTTATGAAATAACTGACCACACAAAAGATGGGAATGTTCATACGCTCGATATACAAAATATCGTAAACTCTATAGCACCAAATGTCTTCAATGATGGTGAGAAAGTAGCAGTATCTTTATTACGAACAGGTGACGCAGGGCTTAATTGGGTGGGGGCGTATAATGCTTCTGCTTCTTATATCATAGATGATTGTGTGTATTACCAAGGTCGCGCATATATTTGTACGTTTCCTCACAGTTCGGGGTCAGCAGATACACCAAGTCCCGATGGTGCGGGGTATTGGGAGATACTCACGACAGGTTTTGAGTGGCGTGGCACTTACGACAACGCGGAAACATACTATAAAAATGACGTAGTGCATTACAACGGCTCAACATGGATTTGTCTTGATGATGATGTGTTGGATATTACCCCTGTCCACGGCGATGATTGGAACTTGTTTACTTCAAAGGGTACAGATGGTGCGGATGGTGCGGATGGTACGGATATGGCGATTGTTGGTTCTATTATGATGTTCGGAGGGGAAACAGCACCAACCAACTGGCATCTTTGTGATGGCACATTACTAGACCGAACTACATACAGTGCCTTATATGCTGTAATTGGCACTAATTTCGGCAGCACAGATATCGATAACTTCCAATTACCTGACATGGCAGACAGTTTTGCAATGGGCGTTGGTGGACCTGGTCTTCAACAAATAGGCGATACTGGAGGCGAAAATTCGGTAACACTACAAAAGGGGGACATGCCCTCCCACACTCACTCAGTATTGCTCGGTTGGTCAGAAGGAAGCAGTGGTCATCAATACGGCAGTTACAAGTGGCAACGATTCTTTGAGTTTGATGGTGGTGATTATGATGGTCAAACAAGTCCACCAGAACCAACAAACAACATGTTCCGCGATGGTATGTCATCGGGGCAGCAATACAGAGCAACCTACGGAGAAGCGTATAGAAATGATACTACTGGTGGGGAACCAGAATCACCACCCTATCTTCAAGAGGTGGGCAGCGGAAGGTCGCATGAAAACAAACCCAAATTTGTAACAGTAAACTATATTATCAAGTTGAACAATAACTAAAGAGAAACATAATGGCAAACGAAGAAAACAATAAAGTAGACTCAACAAGCCTTGAGTATGATGAAATGTCTGCGAAGTGGGAGTTGTTACACGCTCTTATGGGCGGTACACAAGAAATGAGAAAGGGTAGAACCAAGTGGCTTGCACAAGAACCACGAGAGTCTGCCGAAGCATACATAAACAGGCTTAATCGTTCTTTTTTGTATAACTCTTATCGAGACACAATAGAAAAACTTGTATCAAAGCCATTTAGTAGACCTGTTCTTTGTTTAGGCGATAAGACCGACCAAACAGAAGAGTGGATTCAAGACATGGATATGAATGGAAGAAACCTCACACAATTTGCAAGAGATGTCTTTACAGCAGGGGTTACTTACGGGTGTTCGCATATTTTAATTGATTTTCCTCAGTTCTCTCCTACCGCAACTCTCGCAGATGAAAAAGAAGCAGGTGTTCGTCCTATTTTTGTCCATGTTAATCCAACACAGGTGATAGGTTGGAGAACTGAAATAGCAAGTAATGGTAAAGAAGTTTTAACACAAGTAAGAATACACGAACAAAAAACAGAGCCAGACGGTGAGTTTGGTGACAAAGAAGTAGACTACATTAGGGTGTACACACCTCACAATTGGGAACTCTGGAGAAAAGATGAATCAAACAAAGAATCAGATTACTCTCTGATTGACTCTAACACACACTCGTTTGGGAGTATTCCTATTGTTACTTATTATGTAGCAAGAACAGGGACGATGACTTCTACACCGCCAATGGAGGATTTGGCTTGGTTAAATCTTGCTCACTGGCAAAGCATGTCTGACCAACGAAACATTTTAAGGTTTGCAAGGGTTGGCGTGTTATTTGCGGCAGGATTCTCAGAAGAAGAAATGGAAGAGGGTCTTACAATTGGTCCTAATCAACTTATTCGCTCAACGAATGCAGATGCAAAGGTTAGTTATGTAGAACACAATGGTAACGCAATTGAAACAGGGCAAGCAGACTTAGACAAACTTGAAGAAAGAATGAAAGTCCTTGGTCTTCAACCTATCGTGCAACGCTCAGGAAATCAGACTGCAACAGGAAGAGTTCTTGACGAAAGTAGAACACACACATCTATACAAGCATGGATTCGCGCACTTGAAAACACACTACAAAAAGCGTTTGAAAAGGCTACACGGTGGACAAAAACCGAGTTACCTGAAACTTTTTCAATTGATATTAACAATGATTTTGGTCTTTCCGAACGCATTGGTGATGATATTCGCTCCCTCATCGAAATGCGTAAAGCGGCGTTGCTATCGGGCGACACCTTCTTACGAGAAGTTAAGAGGCGGGGTTTATTGTCGGAGGTGGTGGATATTGATGCAGAAATTGAGGCTATCGAAGAAGAAGGTCCACCACTCGCAATGCTCCCACTCTCGTTTACTGAAGACGCAGACGAAGATGAGGATGAAGCGCAGACGAATAAAAATGAAAAGGAAACTAAATTAGATGACAAATACTAAAGACATGCTAAAAAACAAACCCCTTTGTGACAGGTGTGGTCGCGTTCTTGTTCCTGTTTATTGTCACGGTCATACTCAGTGTGCTGCGTGTGGGCAGATACAAGTTGGTGGGGATTGTTGTCAGGGTAGTCAGCAAAAACAATCTGACCCCGATGACGGAGAATAATGCCACCTTCCATTGATTTTATTCGTTTTGCAGAAAGACAAAAAGCATTGGGGCTTATTGGCTCAGTAAATGGTGCAATTCTTGACCACTCTATTCTCCATTCAATTTTCATAGAGAGGCTTAAAACCAATGAAGTAAATGCTGTTGTTTCTTTTTTGAATAACGAAGTTTTTCCAGATATAGCAAACACCTTAGAGAGAAGGCTTGCTCGTATTACTGCAAGGGGATATGACAGTAATGTGTGGAAAACAAAAAGATACCAAGCAATGCTAAAGAGCATTCACGAACTTATTCGTGCGGGTTTAGTAAGTGCTAGTGTGGATGTAAAGAAAAGTTTAAGCGATATAGGGGTATATGAAGCCCAATTTCAACAAACACTTTTGAATAGAACGCTTGAACAGGCGGGTGTATTGCATTTAGCCCCTGAAGTTATTTTACCTTCAAACAACATGCTTCGTTCAATTATGACAAGTAAACCTTTTGAGGGCAGATTACTAAAAGATTGGTGGAAGGGGTTAGAAACACATGCACAAGCGACTATTTCAAGTCAAATTAACATTGGTATTACTACTGGTGAATCTACGCCTAAAATTGTTAGGCGTGTTATGGGTACATCGACTACTTCTTTTGTTGATGGGGCTTTGCACACGACAAGACGACACGCATCAACAATAGTTAGAACTGCAATCAGCCATGTAGCATCCCAAGCAAGAGAAATGCTTTGGGCTGAGAATAGCGACATAATAAAAGGAGTTAAATATGTTGCTGTTCTTGATGGGAGAACAACGGATATTTGTAGAACATTAGATGGTCAAGTGTTTGGAATCTATGAAGGACCTAGACCCCCAATGCACCATCAATGTCGTTCAACAACGGTTGCAGTAACTAGGAGTTGGAAAGAATTAGGAATTAACTTAAAAGAAGCCCCATTAGGTACACGAGCATCAATGAACGGGCTAGTCCCTGCTAATGTAACTTATGCTCAGTGGATTAGAAGACAGCCAGTGGAGTTTCAAAATGAAGTAATGGGTAAAGGCAAGGCGGCATTATATAGGCGGGGTGTTGTGCCTATGGATAAGTTTATTGATAGAAAATATAAACCCCTAACGCTCGACCAATTAGTTAAGTTAGAAGACCTTATGCTTTCTCGTTAGTTTCAATTTCCCACTGTTGTTCTAATACTATAACAATTAGCCTCAATCTATCTGACATCCACAGCATGTCTTTTTTATCTGTTTCTTTTGTTTGCTCTCTCGCAATCTCTTGGAGGATGTGAGGAAACCCCTTTAAAGAACCTAATAGTCTTTTAGTGGGGGTGCTTTGAAGAAGCAATAAAACTTCTTCCTCAGCCATTCCTTCTGATTTTGTTTGCCAAGATGGAGAGTATACAGCCACTATTACAAACTCAATCTACACCCTAATCTATGTAATACCTTGGCGATGTCTGTTGCTGATTCTGTTACAACCTCTTCATCAAGGTCAGGAAAGGCGGCGTGTAAACATTCGTGCAACACAGTGTCAAGTTGGTCTACAGGGGTCTGGTTACGGGCTATAAGAATACGCTTCTGTGGTGTGTCAGAGGGGTCTATGCTTCCACAACTACCATCATGCAGGTAATCTACTGCCTCCAGACTCCACCTTTTACCTCGTATCTCAACACGCATTATTTAGGCATCCTAATTAGTTCCGCATCCCAACATTTGCCTACAAGACGGGATGGGCGGTCTATTCGGCATTCCACTATAAGTATTGCTGCCCCCCACTGGCTAGAGTCTTTACGAATCATATAGTCAGGCTTGAGAGGACCGCATGTACCTACATTAGCATACCAAAACGGAAGTGGAACTTTTTTTGTCCTCAACATTTGTGTTGGGGGTATGGGTCGGTGTGTATGTCCACGAACCATTAGTCTGAAAGTTTGTTGTTGGGCGTTCGGCATTGCGTTCAACATTTGAAGCCCCTCAAGTTCATCACTTACAAGCCCCGCGTCAAAACCATGATAAAAACAAATCTGCCCAATGCTTTTAACACATCGAGCAGATTTTTCGTAGGGTAGCCATTCCCATTTTTTAAACTCTTCCCTAAAAACGGGGTGCATATTCCAATGAACTAAACTTCTGAGCCTTGATGGTACTCTGCGGGGGTCACGGGCTTCGATATTGGCATCGTGATTTCCCTTGTTTATCCAAAGTTCACAGTCGGGACTCAATGTTCCCCGTATTGCCGACAAAAGGTTATGGGCATGTTCATATTCATCTTCCAACGTATGTGTATCCGTGTCATCCGAAGGATGCACCGAGGCTACAGTAGATTCAAAAAGGTCGCCCAAATGCCCAAAATGAGTAAGACCCTTTATGTTAGACAGTGTGGAAAGAAGCCAATCAATTGTATTGGTTGGTGTGTGGGGTGCGTGTGTACAAGATATACACGCAATTTTCGCCGTCTTATGAGTCTCCATATAGATTCTTGCCTTGTATTACTAATCGGACATTATGGCGAAAGAGTAAGAATTGCTTACATACCTAAAAACACCACATTTATTAACTAACGCTTTTTGTAAAGTAAAAACTAATTCCAAAGTGATAGTAGGTATGTTCTTCTTATTCTCTGCCGATGTAATTTGTGTAGAAGTTCTTGCTGCCCTGGGTTGGGTCTGCATGGGGCGCACGGTGGGTAAACCTCCTGCCCATCGTGTGTCCACTACATATTTACAAAAGTGATGATAAAATGATAGAATAGTACGGAAGCAAGAATGTTATTGCCGAAGAAGTAAATAGAACTACTACATTGCATGGGCGAGAAGCCCGAAAAACAGGAGAACCGATAGTATGACAGAATTACAAGCACACATAAGTACAACCGATGGATTAGATGAGGGCGTTGCATCATTTTACAGTGAGCAAGAGGATGGCTCATTTTTATTGAATGTAACAGGGGCAAATGGGTACGAGTTGGAAAACACAACCGCCCTTAAATCGGCTCTAGGAAAAGAACGAGCAAATGCTCAAGCCGCAAGTAAAGCACTTAAACAATTTGAAGGTTTAGATGCTACACAGGCAAGAGAAGCATTAGAAAAAATCTCAGAATACGCAGATTTTGACCCAGATAAAAAAGTTGCAGAGGCAATAAAGGTACGGGAAGCACAGTTAATCAAGCAACATGAGGCTTCTTTACTGTCAATGACAGATGAAAATAAGTCTCTCATTGGGCAATTAGAGCAAAACCTCATTACTTCTTCCGCCACAAAAGCCATTGCAGACCTTGAGGGGTCTGTGGATTTATTATTACCGCATGTTATGAATCAAACTAGGATGAGAAGAGCAGAAAATGGCTCTTTCATTGCAGAAGTGGTCGATAGTAGTGGTAATCCTCGTATTGGGGATGCACAAGGTTCGCCTATGTCAATATCTCAGTTAGTAGAAGAAATGAAGACGAGTGACGCATTTGCTCGTGCATTTAAAGGTTCAGGTTCCACAGGAAGTGGGGCTACGAACACAAATAATACCTCTTCAGGAGGTACAGGTCGCCGAAGTATTAGTCGGTTTGACCAAGAAGCACTTAATAGTAACATTGAGGCAATCGCTTCAGGCGACTCAATAGTTACAGGAGATTAAGTGTTCTTACTTCGGCGAGATGCCACCGTGTCGGGATGATGCGGAACACAATTTTACAAACTCCTTTGTAGTGGGTTTGTTCTTTTAGTTTCACATTTTGAAAAGAGGAAAGCCCAATGGCTAACACACTTACAAATATCATGCCGAAGATTCTTGCAAAAGGTCTATTGGCTCTTCGTGAGCGTTGCATTCTCCCTGGTCTAGTTAATATGGATTATGGTACAGAAGCCGCCCAAAAAGGCACAACTATTGATGTACCAATCAGTACAGCAATCGCAGTTGCCCCAGTTTCACCAAGTAATATTCTTCCTTCTCCAGGTGACACGACTCCTGACCTCGTGCAAATCTCATTGGACAAGTGGTACAAGAATACTCCTTTCCACCTTACCGACAAAGAACTTACTGAAGTAGACCGAAATCGTGATTTCATTCCGATGCAAGTTTCAGAAGCAGTTCGTGGTATTGCAAATCAAGTAAACCAAGACATCTTTGCTACATACACAGATGTTGGTAATGCCGCTAACACAGATGGCTCGGCTTTGGATGTTGCAGATATTGTTGAAGCACGAAAGCGACTCAACATTTCTAACGCACCAAATCAAGACCGTGCTTTTGTTATTAACCATGCCGCTGAAGCAGACCTTCTTGGTCTTACAGGATTCAGCCAATGGAATAATGCAGGTCCTGGCTCAACTGAGAACATTCAGGTTCGTGGTGAGATTGGCGAACGATTTGGTTTCCGTTGGTTTGCTGATGATGATTGTCCACTCCACACAGGTGGTACTGCGGCAGATGATGCAACGCTTCTAACGAACGGTACGGCTGCTGTTGGCGCACGAACTATCTCAATGACATACAACGCTGTTAAAACCCTTAAAGCAGGTGACTCGTTCACTATTGCGGGTGATAGTACAATGTATTCTGTTGCAGCAGATGTTTCACTTGCAAGTGGTAACGCTGATGTTACTTTCAGCCCTGCGTTAAAAGTTGCAACGGCAAATGACACTGACATCACCTTCTTCGCTCCTGGTGATGGCACAGATGGTGTATCCCGCCGTGTTGCTCTTGCATTCCACAGAGATGCGTTTGCTCTTGCAACTCGTCCTTTGATGGCTTCAGCAAGCGACCTAGCAATGGGAAGCAACATGATGTCTATGACTGACCCTCAAACTGGTCTTTCATTACGCCTTGAAGTTCAACGACAATACAAACAAACCACTTGGGAATTTGATATTCTTTATGGTACAAAATGTGTTCGTCCTGAGTATGCTTGTAAAGTCTACTCTGCTACTTCGTAAGTCTGGCTGTTAGAATTTGATAATACCCCGCCCTCACTGGGGGCGGGGTAACATCAATAAAGAAGGAATACAAAAATGTCTGAAACATTAAAAGTACCAACGACAAAAATGGTTAATTCTAAAGGCGATTCTGTTGTTTGTGACACAGGCGGAAAAGCAAAATGGGAAGCACTGGGATATTACCCAGAAGGCAGTAAACCTGCTCCTGCTCCTAAAAAGACAACCAAGAAAACCTCTAAGAAGTGGAGTAGTAACGATGACTAATTCAGAAACAATGGATGTTGCAAATGGCTCAGGTCGTCTTACTATCCTAAAGTCTGAACTTGAATCATATTTGGCTAGGGGATACAAAGTCCCTGGCGGAAACAAAAAAGCAGCGCAACCAATCAAAAAGAAATCTTTCTCTAAAAAATCAGAACCAAAAGATGATAATGAGGATTAACTAAATGGCTCTTGTTGTTGAAGATGGCTCAGGTAAAAGTGATGCGGAAGCCTATGTTTCAGTAGATTTTACAGACACTTATTTCACGAATCGTCAAGGCTCAACGGCTTGGAACGATTCTGCTGTAACAACTTCAGATAAAGAGGCGGCTATAAGAAACGCCACTGCTTATTTAGACAGAAGGTATAACGGAAATTGGATAGGTAGAAGGGTGTATAAGGAACAAGCACTTGCTTTTCCTCGCACAGACATTATAGATATTGATGGCTTTGCTGTTGGTAATGATGATGTACCTACAAATTTAGAACACGCTTGCTGTGAAGCGGCGGTTTTGGCTTTATCCGAAGACTTATTGCCTGACTTGACTAATACGGGGATAATTTCAGAAGAAAGCGTAAGTGTTGGGTCAGTAGCCTCAACAACGAAGTATGAGGGCGGGAAGTCCCAAATAAAGACATACCGAAAGGTATCAACTTTACTTCGTGGAATGCTTAGAAACGCAGGAACAATAGTTATGGAAAGAGGGTAATGGCAACAGCACTTGATACAACCCTAATACCAAAGATTAAATCTATCATAGATGACTATGGTAAGAATGTGGTCTTTGTTGTACCAGGTCTTGCTTCTTATGACCCTGATGATGGTTCTGTCGTTGAGTCTGGTGTGAAAAAGTACACCGTGAAGTCTACTCCACCTGCTAACTACAGTTCCGACATGATTGATGGTGATATTATAGAGAGCAATGATTGTTCTATATCTATATCTTCCTCTGGTCTGCTGTTTACTCCTGCAAATGGTCTTGAAGTCACTTTCGATAATCAAAGTTGGCGTGTTATGAATGTGATAACTGGGTACACTGGTGATGAAATTGGTATATATGAAATGCAACTGAGGCGATAATGATAGGAAGTAACAGTAAGATATTTGCAACAGCAGTTATTAACTTAGGGGCGGCTCTTCCTGCGCAACAACTTTCTTACGCCATAAAGAAAATTAGCCTAGAGGCTTTAGAGGGTCTTGTTGATATGACTCCTGTTGATACTGGTCGTGCTAAAGGTAACTGGAATGTTACTACCGCAGGTCGTTCAATGGCAAAAGCAACAGATTCAAGAATGGATAAAAAAGGTGCTAACTCTATTGAAAGAGGGACGGCAAAAATACTAAAAGCCACGGCAGATAATAAAACCCCCAAAGCAGTATATATAACAAACAATGTGGATTACATCGAAGACCTTGAAAATGGCAACAGCCGCCAACACGGGAGACAAGGAATGTTAAGGGTAACTGTGAACAGATTAACTTTAAAGCATAGTGTGACCGCAACATGACCGTTCAATCCGCGCAAAAATTACATGATGTAATCAGAAAACGATTCTCCGATGAGTTCGGTGACGAGTACCTTATTGCATACGATAACGCCCCTTTTGACCAACCTGATGACGAGATGTGGATTAGGTGGTCAGTGCTTTCTGGAAACACCATTAAAGCCGATATAGGGGGTAATACGGGCAGATATAGACACAATGGTGTTGCGGTAGCCCAAATTTTCTCTGTACTTGAGAAAGGTACGAGAGATGCTTTAATCCTTGCCGATAGGATTGTAGTGAAGTTCCTAGCCACAACAGATAAGACATCTGTGGTGAATAACTCAGTAGTGTTTAGAACCCCGTCAATCACGCATGTTGGGAGAACTGGCAGTCAGTGGTGGCAAATCAATGTCTCATGTCCGTATTTTGCGGATGAAATCTCCTAAAAATTAAGGATTAAAATTATGTCTGATACAAATAGAGTAACAATACTATACGGAAAAGAGAGTGCCTACGGTACTTCCCCCGTTGCATCTGGTGGCTATTCCACAATGCGTATAACTGGCGAGTCCATGCACCAAGAAACCTCAACTATCACCTCTGCTGAAATTAGAGCCGACCGTCAGATTGCTGATGTTGTCCGTTCAAATCTCAGTGTTGCAGGTGATACTGGCTTTGAACTGTCTTACAGTTTCGCAGAACTTATGCTTGCGGCTGTAATGTCTGACCAAGCGGCAGAAACCTTTACAGAAGCAGTTACCTTTCCATCCCTGGGAACACTCGAAGTAACACAATCAACCGCTACATTCACTCAAGGGGGTGATAGTCCGAACTTTGATGAAATGTCGCCAGGACAATGGATTAAGACAGCAGGATTCACTGATGATGCAAGTAATGGCTACTTCAAAATCAAAACCATTGATTCTAACGAGATGGTTGTTTATGGTACTATTGGTGCAGACGAGACGGCTAGTGCTACCCCCACAATGGTACAGGGTGGTCAAGTCAAAAACGGCGCAAAGCAACGCTCATACACAATACAAAGAGTACATGAAGACATTGATACAGCAACATCAGGTCGTTCAGCAGCATACAGTGGTTGTATGATTGATGGTATGACTTTAAGTGCTACAACAGAAGCAGTTGTAACAGGGTCGTTTTCTTGGATTGGTGCAAAGGGTGAATCAAATGATACAGAACTTGGCTCTGACCATGTTGATGCAACCAATGAAGATGTTATGAACTCAATTGAGGATGTTGACGGTGTAATGGAAGGTACAACTTACGCTTCTAAAAATATCACAGCGTTTACAATGTCTCTTTCCAATAACCTACGACCTCGATTAGAAATAGGTACATTGGGTGCTGTGGCAATTGGTACAGGTACTTGCAATGTAAGCGGTACATTCCAACGCTACTACAGCGATGCGACAATGATTGACAAGTATTTGAATTTTAATGACTCTGCATTAGCGATTGTTTTTGACGATGTAGATGGAAATGCTTATTGCCTTGACTTCCCTAAGATTGTTTACACATCTGCGCAGCGTGTTGCGGGTGGACAAAATCAAGACCTTATCGCTGATATGTCTTGGGAAGCAATTAGAAGTGACATTCAGTATGATTCAGCAGATGAAGATTGCACAATTCGTATCACTAAATGGACAGGTGCTTAAAGTTAATATAAACTAAGACTCAACCCAAAGGAGATAACTATGGCGTTCAAAATTTCACAACTAAAAACCTCATCAGAGGGTATATGGGTAGACTGCGGTGCAGACTTGCATCTTAAAGTCGCTCGATTGGGGAATCCTGAATATGAAGAGGCACTAAGAAAAGCAGGAAAGCCTTTTATGAGGCAAATGCGTCTAGGCACAATGAAAATAGAAGACATGGAAAAGTTAGCCATGAAATGTGTGGCTGACCATGTTCTGCAAGATTGGAAAGGTCTTGAAGAAGATGATGGCACTGTTATTAAGTTTTCATCTAAAAAAGCCCTTGAGATATTCAGAGAGTACCCCGAATTTTATTCTATCGTTAAAGATGTTTCTGGAGAAGCAGAACTTTTTAGAAGTGATGAAATGGAAGAAGCATCGGGAAACTCAGAGGCTACTTGCGATTCCAACTCGAATGGGGAAAGCACGAAAAGCACCTCCTCAGACAACAAGAAGCGGGACAGCAAGTAGCGGCGTTAGATAATGCACCAGAGTTATACGAATGGTTAATATGTTATTGGAAGGCATTTAGTGATTTAAGTTCAACAAGAAATATGTCGCAAGTAGGCGCATCAGCGATACTTATTTCAGAGATAGGTTCATGGCTAGATTTTAATGGTATTTATGAACACGAAAGTAGGTCAGATTATATGTATTACATTCGCCAACTAGATTCTGAGTTCTTGAACTATACCTCAGAAAAATTAAGCCAACAACACGAGAAAAGCAAAAAGGACATTAGTGCCGCCAAGGCAAAGCGAAGATAACTTATGACTATTGGGCAAACACTAATGTTAAAAATCAACGCAGCGGCTGCTGCTGTTGGTGCAAAACAATTTCAGGGTGCTGCGGGTACAGTAAGTGCTTCTGCATTAGCGGCAGGTAAAAGTGTTAATACACTTGGTTTAAACCTCCGTATGCTTGCGGGGGGTTTTCTTGGTCTATATGTTATCCGTGATATTACCAAAACGATGGTTGATTTTGAAAGAACCATGCGAACAGTTAAAATTGTCACTCGTGCCAATACAGAGGACATGAAGCGAATGACAACAATTGCCCGTGAACTCGGAGCAACCACTAGATTTACAGCAACAGAAGCGGGTGAAGGCATGACCTTCCTTGCAAGGGCGGGTTTTGAAGCCGCAGATGTTATGGAAATGATTCCCCACACTTTGAACCTTGCTACTGCCGCTGTTATTGACTTGGGTGCAGCGAGTGATATGGTTGCGAATACCATCCATCAATTTGGACTCAAGGCTTGGGAAACAGAACGAGTAGTAGATTCTCTTATGAATACTGCGAACAATGCGAACACCGATGTATTCCAACTTGGTAATGCGATGCAGTATGCGGGTACTTTCGCAGGGGCGTTGGGCATTACTCTTGAGGAGACAAATGCAGCCTTGGGTATTATGGCTAACTCAGGCATTAAATCCTCTATGGCAGGTACATCGTTGCGTGGTGTTTTTGCGGCGTTAATTAAACCAACAGACAAAGCAATGAGGGCTATAGATGCGTTGGGCTTAAAGGCGGATGATGTCAACCCATCAATTAGGACACTAGAACAAGTATTCCATTCCCTCAGTGAAGCAGGTAAAAAACTAGGCGACACAACAGACTTTGCAGCGTTGATGCTACAAATTTTTGCTCGTAGACCTGTTCCTGGTGCATTGGCACTGGCTAAACTAAATGAGGAAATAGGAAAGTCAGTTGCGTTACAAAAAAATTTAAGGGGAGAAACAGCAAGAGCAGCGAAGGAAATGGATGACACTTTGTTCGGTTCATTTAAGGCACTTCGTTCTGCTGTACAAGAGTTGTGGTTGTCGGCAGGTGATGGTGGTCTACTGGGTACAATGAGGGTTCTTTCGGATGTATTGGTTAGCACAACACGAATCCTTGGAGGTATGGAAAGAAAAGTAGATAAATATAAGGACGCAGCAAAGGCTCTATCAATTGTAATAAAGATTCTTGTTGTTCGTCTTGGTGCGCTAATGATTCTCAAAGTGTTACACGGTCTGTTTCTTCTGGTGGGAGGTGCGGTTCTTTTACTCACGGGTAGATTAAAACAATTACAGGTGGCTTCGGCTGCAAATTGGATAACAGCCTTGGCAACTGCGGTTGCTTTAGTCGCAGTTGCGTATCAGGAATGGGCGAACCACGCAAAATCCGTTGCGGAGATGCAAGAACGAATACAAGATAGAACTGAGAGGGTGAGTGACTTAAACGCTCAAGCAATTATAGCCAAAGGAAAAGTTGAATCTATTCGGATATTAGCACAAGCGTACAACGTATTGAAAGAAAGTGTACAGGATGCAAACAATGAATTAGTCAAAGAGGAAGCCGAAAGTACAGTAGGAAAAACTTACCAACAGATTATGGGTTTGAGTGGCGGGAACACATCATTGTTTAACTTTAAACTACCTACTTGGGAGGGGGCGTTGTTTGGTGGTAAAGGTATCGAGTTTCCAAAAGGACCGAAGACAGAAGAATTTAAATCCCTTCAGGGAGCAGTCAAAGATGCTCAGGGTGGGTTGAATGAGTTCATTGGAGTGTGGCAGGAACTATCAACTAAGTCCGAGGAAACATGGGAATCTTTAACAAAAGATGTAACAGACTATACTGGTCTTACGCAAGAGCAGTTGAAAGAGATTGTTGTAGCGGGTACAGAGTTACAAGCCTTGTTTGCCATATTAGAAGAGAAAAGTGTTAAAGAGGCTATGAAGGGTGTTACCTTGGCGGGGGGTGGGTCGATGATTAACCCCAACAACTTAGCAGAGTTGGAAGCACTAACAGAGACTCTCATAATGATAAAGAGACTAATAGAGAACATGGGTGGAGATGGGTTCACTGCCTTGGAAATAGAGGGTCAAGAAGAAGTGATGGAACTAGGAGATAAATACACCCACCTACTGCACACAATCAATATGACAAAAGAGGGGTTAGCCAAATATAACAGAGAACAAGAACTAGCCACTGCACTAAAAAAAGCAGACGGCGCAGTAACATCCGATGAAGTGAAACGCCTAAAGGATTTGGCGGCGGATTATGAAAATGCGGTGCAGTTGCAATCATGGCTCAATGATTTGGTGAAAACAAGTATTAAAGCGGGGAAAGAAAAAGCCAAAATAGCAAAAGAAGCGCAAGATTTGAGGGACTTAGAAAAGACATCTATGAAGCAGTTGGCATCAGATATGAAGTTCAACAATGAGTTATTGAAATTGGAGAAGGAAGGAAAAGAAGGATGGAATCTTGAAACAGAAAAAATGATTCTAAAGCGACAGATAGATGCAGCAACAACACACCTAGCCGCAGCAGCCAGACAAAAATTAACAGATGCACTTATGGCGGAACTAGAGGTTAAGCAACAATTAGAAAAGTATGACCCCGCAGACAAGATTAAGGAACTAAACGAACTAATAAAAGAACAAACTATGCTCAATAAAGACGGGGCTTTAGCCCTAGAGATGTACCAACTTGAACAAACAGCACTTGCTGAAATGGGTAAAGACGCGTCACAAGAACAAATTGATAAAGTGAAAGAATTGATTGCAGAATTGGGAAGATTAAAAAAACAAAATGAGGGTACTAAACAGGAGATGCTTATTACCAATCACCAATTTGCCCAGACAATGACTCAAAGTATTATGTCGGTTGTTAAAGGGGCGGCTACTTTAGAAGAGGCGTTCACGGGTTTAATTATTAAACTTATGGAAATGATTATTCAAGCAATAATTTTGGACGCGATATGGCAGCGTATGGGTATGGGGGGTGGACTAGGAAAAGGTGGTGTGGGTGTTGCTAGGCAAGGGGCAGTTATGTCTGGTGGTGAAATGCAAAACTTCGCAACAGGTGGTGTAGTCCATAGACCAACCATGTTCCCAATGGCTAATGGTGGGGTTGGCTTGATGGGAGAAGCAGGGGCAGAAGCAATTATGCCACTTACTCGTCTGCCTTCGGGAGATTTAGGCGTGAAAGCCGAGGGCGGAGGCGGAAAAAATGTTATAGTAAACATGAACATAACCACACAGGATGCCGACTCTTTCAGAAAATCAAAGAAACAGATTCAACGAGAGATAGGTAAAGGGCTTAGAAGTACAATAGAGTAATAATCATGTCATTTTATGAAATACAGTTTCCTGACAACATCTCTTACGGTTCTTCAGGAGGACCCGGATTCTCAACCACAATTGTGGGTCTTGATACAGGCGCGGAGCAAAGAGTATCAAGGTGGAGTAAGTCGAGAAGAAAATATGATGTCTCCTACGGCATAAAAACTTATGCGGATTTGCAGTCAGTTTTAGAATTTTACATGTGTGTCAAAGGTGCTGCGTATGGCTTTAGGTATAAAGATTGGTTAGACTTTACTACTGCAAACGATGGTCGTTCCACTTGTAGTTATGATGACGTACCACTTAAAACATATCAAGCAGGTGGACTAACAGGTGCGAACTTTACGGCGCAACTAAAAAAGCGGTATCAGCAATCACAGATTGCGGGTGGGGATACAACAGTTGTAACAAGGAACATTTTCAAACCTGTTCTAAATACTGTGCGCGTAGGTAAACAAGAAGATGGAGAAACAAGTGTCACAGAGATGGTTAGCGGGTGGTCAGTATCTATTCAAACAGGGGTGATTACTTTTGATGACTACCCCGATGACGGGACTACTATTTATGCGGGATGTGAGTTTGATGTTCCTGTTAGATTCACAAAAGGAATGGATGACTTACTATCAATTTCTCTGGATACGTTTGAATATGGTACAACTTCGGCAATAGACCTCGTTGAGATACTTGACCACGGAGAACATTATGATGAGTATTTTTATGGGGGTGCAGACACAATATCGTTTGATGCTGATATATCAATCGCAGTAACACAAGGAAGGGTGATTGCTCTTGACCCTACAGACAGTGGGCTTAGTGTTACACTTCCTGACCCGTGGGCGATGCCTTCGGGGGGACCTTGCTTTTATCTTGCTAATATTTCTGGTACGTCTGTTCAACTTACTGATGCTAGGGACCCTGGTGACCACACTGGGGCATCTAGTCAATTAGATTATGCGCTTTCTGGCAACACGACTATAACGATGTGGGTTGTTGAGTATTTGGGAGGCTCTAAAGAGTGGTTTGTCTGGGAAAGTTCTTTACCACAATGACTATTACTGCTAAAACATTCTATGGGGGTTACAGACAAATATACATTGATGGCGACCAGGTGGTGTTGACAGCACTAAGCAACAGATTTATTAGAATTGTTTCTGCCGCTTGGGGCGGAAAACTATATCTGCCTCCCGCTAATGTTCTCCCTATCATTCGGGGTGGGGCAATTTTTACGGTGTGGAATGAGGGGTACTACAACATAAAAGTAATGGATGCTGAAGACAATGAAGTGGGTTGTATACAAGGCACTTCACAGAGTACTCACGGTACACCTGCTTGTTGGACAAATATACACTTAATAGATTCCTCCTCTGCTGCGGGGTCATGGTTAATTCAATGTGGGGAATGTGTGGACGAACCCTCTACAGGCACTACTGACACAGACTTCACCACCACTGGCGGCGGCGGGTCTTCTGTTGACCCCCCAACTACGACTGAGGAAGGTGATTGCACAGACCAGTGGGGGCATAATCTCCCCGCCCTCGACTGTTTGTGGTAAGGTGTTGCTATGGAGTTTACTTATTCTGTCATAATTCCTACTCACAACGAGATTCGTGACTTAGAGGTTACTGTTGCGATGGTTTGGGCGAGTGAACCACAACCACATGAAATAATTGTTGTAGATGATTGTGGCGATGATGGTGTTAAACATCGGCTTCGCTCATTTGGTGGTGTTAAGGTTGTTAAAACACCAGAACGATTAGGTCCGGGTGGAGCAAAACGCTTCGGGGCAAACATGGCAACAGGCGATATTATTGTGGTTATGGACTCTCACATGCGAGTCCCACATTCTTGGTTAGAGACGGTGGACAAAACTATAGATAGATTTCCTGAATCTATTTTCTGTTGTGGTTGCAAAAACTTTACGGGGGATTGGGTTGGTTGTGGTGCTACATTTTCACAACCATTGACGGGGAATAGACACGCATTGTTTTCTACACAGACTTGGAAAAACAGAGGTAATCCATTAGAAATAGACCGATGCCCCTCTTTACTGGGTGGTTGTTATTTTGTACCCAAACATGTATGGGAAGCCCTTGGTGGGCTTAACGACTGTTTATATGGTTGGGGTTATGAGGAACATGACCTATCACTTCGCGCATACCTTACGGGGTTTGATGTTCGTAGGCTTAACAATCTTGTTCTTTCTCACAGATTTCAGCGAGAACTTAAAGAACCTAAGAAGCCCTTTGTTGGGACACACGCAGAATACAATGCAATGGTTGTGGCTGCATGTATCTTTGAGGACGGTGTGTTTGAAAGGCTGTTCCACCCATTCTACAAGCAGGTTGCTCCTGTCGCTGCTCTTCTTGCTTTTGAAGATAATTTAGACAACATAAATACTTTTAGAGAATTTGTCCAAAACAGACGAGTCTATTTTGACGAGGACTTGGTGAGTCTGTGTGATTTTAGATTGCCTTCCAAAAAACACCAACAACAAGTCACAGAACTTATTAAAGAGAAAGAGGCAGAAAACACTTCCAAGAGGCGGAGACGGAACAGAAAGTGCATGGAGTGTTCAGAAGAAGAGAAGGTTAAGGCGTAACATGGCGGTAGTTTTTACTTCACAATTAAAGTCGCTTAATAATAATCTGGTTCATAGATATGCTACGTTGTGGAAACTAAGAAGAACCGATGGTGTAACCTTCAGGGTTACAGACCATAATACAGACATCACGTTTCGAGACAAGGTGTACAGCGCGGCTTCGGGTTTTGAGGCATCTGCCACGCACCGAGAAGGGGGCTTCAATGAATCTAACCAATCGGCAAAAGGAATGGTTGTCCTTGCAGATGAGTCTGGAATTACAGAAGATGATTTACGGGCAGGAAGATACAGAGACGCAGCAGTAACAGAATATCTTGTCGATTGGCAATATCCGTGGGTCAATGAGTTGTACAAGACACAATACACCGTCTCCAACCTTGGTTTTTACGACCAAGCGTGGAAGTTTGAATTAGTGGGGCAAACAAGGATGCTTAACCTACCTACAGGGAGAACATTCACACGAAACTGTGGGCATGTGTTAGGTGCAAACCATCACACCGTCTATCGAAGAGGGACGGCAGAAGAACAGTTGGCGATGTATGTTCCTCGATGCGGGTATTCTTTTGATGGAACAACAATGTTTTTAACTACTGTCGCGGTGGGCGGTGTTGCTAGTAACCCAAGACGAAAGTTTAAAGTTGACGATGCTATTGGTAGTTCTGATAACTGGTTAAAGTATGGGGTGGCTCAATTCCTAACTGGAAATAACGCGGGGTTAAGATATGAGATTGCTAAATCCCTCAAAGACGACAAAGAAATCACTACCTATCTTGACATGAGTTTTGATGTTGGAGAGGGAGATGAGGTAAGATTGTTTGCGGGGTGTAACAAGACGATAAGTAATTGCAAAAACAAGTTTAATAATCTCAAAAACTACGGTGGGTTTCCTGATATTCCAGGTGTTGACAGGGCTATATTTATTCCTGACAACAAAAATAGCATATAATGGCTAGTATAACCAGACAAGACGTAGTAGACGCAGCAAGAACCTATTTAGGTGTTCCGTGGGAGTGGGGAGGCAGAAGAGGTTCAGGGACATTGGATTGTGGAGGTTTAACTCTTGCTATTATAGAAGATTTGGGGCTACAGGAGTTGATGCCTAAGTATGGTAGTGTCCCTACTTGTAAAAGAACTGTCGCAGCAGGGAAAACACACCCTAAAAGTATTTATCAAAAGTTTGTAAATGTTCCTTTTATTGAGATACCGAAAGAAGACGCAGGAATCGGGGATGTTGAAGTATACTATATTCGTGAGAGAGATATTCCCTGTCACTGTGCTATCTTGACGGACAAGGGTATGATACACACCCATCGAGGAGCATTACTGAACCACCAACTCGGTGAGGTGGTAGAAACAAAAAGAAGCACATTTTGGGATAAAAGGGTAATAGCCGCATTTAGATACCAAGGACTAAAGGATGGATAGTCTAAAGCCCCGAATGGCTGTAGTTGAATCAGCGAGAAGGTTTCTCGGTCATCCGTGGGTGCTTGGTGCTAGTGGCTGTTCGGGCGAAGGTATGGATTGTGCAGGACTAATAACAGCAGTAATAGAAGATTTGGGGCTACAGGGGGCTATGCCTGAGTACAAACCCACTAGGACTAACAAAGAGGTACTTTTGCCTCACGAAGACCCTAAAAGTATGCTGTCTCTGTTTAAATTGGCTTTTAAGACAGACATTCCTTTTAACAGTGCGGGGGTTGGGGATGTTGAAGTGTATTGCCTACGAAACACGGATATTTCGTGTCATTGTGCTATCTTAACCGATATAGGAATAATACACACCCACAGAGGAGTAGGCAAAGTTGTAGAAACCGAGAGATGTCGCTTCTGGAATAAGCGTAGAAAAGCGGTGTTTCACCTGAAAGGAATCGAGGACTAACAATGGGTAGTGGCAGTCAATGGGGCATGATAATTGGATTTACAGTAGGGGCTATTATTGGTATAGCAACTGGCGGTGCGTTTTTTGCAGTTATGCAAGCCGCCGCTATTGGCGGGATGATTGGCGGAATCGCAGGTGGAATCATCGACCCAATGGATATGCCGAGCCACACTAGCACGGGGCAACGTCTTGAAGAACTACAAATCATGGGTGTACAAGAGGGGTCGGGGGTTACTAAAGCATACGGCGACCAGATTCGATTGGGTGGGCAACTAATTGGTTGTGGACCTATTGTTGAGACTAGACACGTTACTGAGCAGCCCGATGGTGGTGGTGGTAAGAAATCCTTTTTGGCGGGTACGCCCATAAGAATGTCAGGCGGAACAGATAAGAGCATCGAGGATATTAAGATAGGAGATATGGTTCGCACAGCGAAGTTTGCGAAGTCAGGTGACGGAAAACTGTGTTTTAGAAACCAAAAAGTCACAAACACACTGACAGGTGAAACAAAAAGGGTATTAAAGATTTCAGGAGAAAACTTTTCTTTTTCATGTACGCCCGAACACAGTGTATATGGACTAAAGCCAAATAGGGAAGCGGAGTGGTTTACTGCTGAAAGTTTACGGCAAGGCGACAGTCTTCTGTCCGAAAACGGATGGGTAGATGTAATTGATTGTGAGAGATTTGAACTAGAGGGTAAGACTTACAATTTAACAGTTAAAGAAGATGAAAATTATTTTGCTGATGGTGTTCTTGTACATAATGGTAAGGGCGGTGGTGGCGATGGTCAAGGAATTACAGAAGTGGTTTATTACACTTATGCAACAGACGTAATGTGTGCCATTTGTGAGGGTCCTCTTCGTAAAGTTAGATACATATACATGAACGGCAAGAGAAAATACAAAAATGTCACTACGGGAGGTATATCAGGTGGGGACTTTACACTCAAATGGTGGGTAGAAATTACAGGAGGCACATGGAACACAAAAAACATAACAGTAATTGGACATTTGCGAGTAACACATACAGGCGGCGGGAGTGGGGACTTTAGTTCATTCTCGCCCGGCATGTACGCTGATTTTGATGGCATAGGGGCTTGTGCGGGTGGCATAGTAGATGCTGTCATCAATGCTAACACAATAGATGTACGAGTGCCTGTCTCTATTTACTATTACCAACAAGGCAACAGCAACTGGAGAGGATACTTCAGGGTTAGTGGACTTGGGAATACGGGGGCGCGTTGCCCCGCAGAAGGTCCTTATGTTAGCGGTCACGACCATCCAGGTGAGGCTTTGCACTTAGACAGCCGAGAGGATGCGGATGTACATGCCACACCTGATGCGTTTAATCCAAACCTTATGACTAGGATAAAAATATATATAGGGGACGATGGTGGTGATTCTGATTTTAGCCTTGGTTCTCCTAGCATATCTCACCACTACACCAACGCCAGTGCAGATTCACTTTTTCCTAGCGGGGGCAACTCACCTGCATATCGAGGAATTGCGTATGCAAGTATGCAACAACTTCAACTCCGAGACTTCGGTAATCAGATTCCCCAATTCCAATTTGCGGTTGATGCCATACCCAGAGAAACAGAAATAAACGGAAACGCCCCAGGAAATGCGGCATACGCAACGCTCGGAATGGTTCTTGATTCGGTGCTAATTAGGCAAGGGTTCTTGAAGAAAGCAGGAATCGGGGGAACATACACGCCAGGAGACACAATCAACACGGACGAGTTTCAAGCAGTAAACGGAACAAATAGAGTGCGGGGGTTCACCTCAGCAGGAACTAAAACCGCCAAAGATATTCTATCTACACTTGTTCTTCGTTACGACTTGATGAGTTTTGAACGAAGTGGTGTTCTCTACTTTACTTCAAGAAACACTACAGCAGACAAAACTATTGACGTAAGTTTATTGGGGGCATCAACTGGCGATAATTCTAGTGTTCCTACTTTTTCACAATCAGATAAAGATGACTCTTTACTCCCGAACGAAGTTACTGTTGATTATTATGACGTACAAGACAACTACCAACGCGGAAGTCAAAAATCAACAAGGGCGATAACTGGTCTTCAAAGAACTACAAAAATTGATGTTGCAATGGGGTTAAGGTCTTATGAGGCACAAGAAATAGCCAATAGGGTCTTATATCAATCACATGCTTACAGAAAACGCTGTAGGTTTACTCTTCCTCCCTCGGAAATTGACATTCAAGAGAACGATTTACTTCTGGTGTCAGTAAAAGGCGAGGGGTATTCAGTTCGAGTGCTAGAATTAAGCAGAGGAGCAGACTTTACACATGAAATTGTTGGTCTACTTGAGGGTTCGGAATCTGTTCCGTATGATGGCGAGGGAGACGAAGATTCTGTCGATATTGATGAGTACGTTCCGCCTATAATGAAAACTCTTGTGATGGACACTTCACCTTTACACGGGGGTGCAGTAACTTCGCCCTCTCATTATATAGTGTCTTGCACATTAACAGAAGACCAAGAGTTCACCTCGGCAGGTTTGTGGGCTTCAGATGAAAGTGACGGCGTGTATTACCGAGGTCCTAATCTTTCAGAGGGCATGTTGGTTGAAGTTGATTCAAGTGTCAGCGATGGACCTACTGGCGTGTGGGACGATACAACCGAGATAACTATAAAAGTTCTAGGACCCTTATCTAGTAATTCCCCCGCAAGTTCTAGTGAAGAGGACGCACTAAACGGGAAAAGCCTATTGTACTTGGAGGGTGAAATAATTGGGTTCAGGGATGTAGAAGGAATAGGCGACCGCGAATACAAATTAAGTAAACTTATTCGTGGTATCAGAGGCACAGAACACTATATATCAACCCACACATCTGAGACTTCTACACAACTCGGTGCTGTTCTTACTTATGCTGATGGTGGGCGAGTGGCTCCTGTTCTCTATTCGCCAGAGAAGATAGGGGAAAATAGATACTATAAAGCAGTTTCCGAGGGGGCAACGGTGTCTGATACATCAATGGTTGGTAAACACATATATGGAAATTCCGTTAAGCCGTTTCCTGTGGGGGGGATAAAGGGGTATAAAGACGGTAACACTGACGATTGGATAGTAGATTTTGTGCGAGGGGACAGGGCTATTTTTAATCTCATCTCTGCCACAAACACACCTAATACTGACAACACTGAAGTGTATGTTGCAAATATATATGACCCTTCAGACCTCGGTACAGTTGTTCGCACACTTAACAGCAATGAAGATACTGATGATGGTTCGGGAATTGTGATTACGCAGTACAACGTAGATAATGAAACAGAGACTCATCCTCGTCTTACTTATAGTATTGATGACCAAGAAACAGATAGCACAGACGCATTAACTTCTATTGTTGTTGAAATATATAAAGTGGGCGAACACATCTCACAAGGCAAATATACACAACACACAATTACCAATACAAGGAAATACTAAATGACAACAGTAAATCTAGGCTTACACCTATTGGCGGCAAATCAGGGGGGTGCAGAAGTTACTTTCAATGAAAGCATGTACAAACTCGATGCAGTTGTTGGGTTGAGTTTCAAAACAACAGAATCCGACCCAGACAATCTAACTCCCGCAGCAGGAGATGTTCACTTGGTAGGGGATACTGCGGAAAACGACTTTGCGGGAATGGAGAAACACATAGCATACTATGTGTATAACCAATGGAAGTTTATTCCACCAAAAGAGGGTCTTCGTGCTTGGGACGAAGAGGACCTGAAATACAAATACTATGATGGTACGTCATGGGAAGATTTGTATGGAACAAAATCAACAATCTCAGGGCATATATCTAGCCCTGTAGATAAGGATTACTGCTTAGAACTCGTGGCAGCCAAGGATTACAAACTAATTAAACTGTATGCGGTGATGGGGTCGGGTACATGTACGGTGCAACCTACAATTGACGGAGCAACTAGTCCTTCAACGCTGAATGTGACTGATGCTCTTGATTCTGTTATTTATCTCTCAGGTTTGGATGTGGAGGCAGGAGAGAAATTAGAACTTACAGTAACCAATAGTAGTACCCCCATGGATTTACAGTTTTCTTTTGAGACGGAGTTTTAATAAATGTCCACGCCTCTTTTTGGTATAAGAACTCTTAACAATAACCACACAGACTCTCAAGTTGTTTTTAACGAAAGCATATATGGGTTGGATGCGTTGGGTCAGATAATAGCCATAAGCATTGAATCTACTCCTCCTGCTTCTCCTAGTGTCGGAGATATATACTTAGTTGGAAAATCTTCTACAGATGATTGGGTTTCTGAAGAAGGCACAATTGCGTACTGTGTCAATGACGGGGCGGGTGGGGCTGACATTGCGTGGAATAATATAACTCCACTTGATAAAGTTACTGCTATCACAAAAGACGGCTCGACACAATTATTCTACGACTCATCTTCATCGGAGTGGCTACCTATTCCATCGAGTGTAACGTCACTAAATGGACACATAGAAGAACCTATATATGATGATGAATATGACCGTTCATTTTCTATAATGCTAAATAGCCCTACCAAGTTTGTTATTACCGAGTTCCACGCTCAGATACAGTCTGGTAATCCACCTAGTCAAGGAGCAGGTGCTTCTTGTGACATCGAACTGCACAAAAATGGTGCTGCAATAACCTCAACAAAAATTGATGCTGACGACCTTAACGACTATGGGCTTTGGTCTATAACTGCTCTAAATGAGGGAATAGGGGTTGGTGATGACTTATCGGTTCGTGTATACAACATGACGGGACAACTACCAACGTCAGTGGATTTAGAAGATGTGCGCTTCAGCGTTCACACCTATGAGGTACAAGATAAATGAGTTGGATAAATGGAGGCAGCAAAAAAATAGAAGAACAAGACCCCACTGAAATAGAACAAGCAACAGTCGGAGATGTCATAGAGTGTACGGGTTGGTGGGAGGCGGGGAACTGGATAACAGCAGAATGGACGGCAAGCAAAGGCGTGGGCGATGACCTCTACTACATTACAAAATGGACAGACTCAAGTGGTCAGGGCAACCACTTACTAGATGAATCTCTTGGGCTAGGTCCACGAGCGTATGGTTCGAGAACTAATGAGTGGGGGGATTCTAATGACGAGTTGAATAAGTACAGTGTTGCTCACTTCCAAGATGTTGATGATGGAAGCGCACAAGGACAACTATATCTTAAATGTACACCGTCTGTTAGTGCGGATTTTCAATCAAGCACATCTAGTCATTTGAACTGTGTCATTGTTGCAAGACACCATTATGATGGCTCAACCCATTCACTCGAATCATTTAGTTCTGAAATGCAGAACTCTACTTCTCATTTTATTTCCTCGTATAACACATCTACTAATTATTGGTTGATGGGCATTGGAAATACATCTATATCAGAACACGACCCTGTTTTTAACACAACGCGACACGGGGTGTTAGGTACACACAGCGAAATACTAGACGGCACAAACTCTATGGACAACGAGTATCATGTTGCAGGGTTCTTTGGTACAACAACAGCAAGCGGAGTTGGTTGGGGAGTAACTGGATTCAACAGCAATGGCTATCCTCTTGTGCAACAAACCCCAAACAACCTAGACATAGAAGATGCGGGGGACTCAAGTGGGAAAATCTATGTAGGTTCGGGCGACCCGTCATTTAATTCCTCAAAGAAATTAGAGGGGAGAATCGTAGAAATGGCTTGTTGGAAATCAGATAACCCGATAAGTAAATACAACCGAGCATCCATTATTCAATACTTTAGAAACAAGTTCAATTTATGAAACAACTATCAGAACAAAAAAGAATGCCGAGCAAACACCACGCATGTCTGGGTGCAATACTTTCAAACATTGTTACATGGTCGGTGGTCGGTTTGTTGTGTGGACAATCTTATGCACAAGACCTGGCTGAATCCCCACATCCTGCTTTGACTCACGACCAGATTCTCATAACACTTCCTGTCTTTGTCTCTTCAATTATTGCAACGGCATTTTTCACATGGACGATTGCTCAATATGACCGCAAGCGAGATAAGCGAATCGACCAAACGCAACAACTTCTATCAGATTTAACACGCAGACTTGGGGATTTAGAAACTAAGGGTTGATGGTTAGTGGGTGCAAATTGCATAATGAGATGTGCAAATTACCCCTCATTAAATAGACCAAGGAACCATGTACCAATACCTATTGCATCCGCACCGTCAAGAGATTTATCCCTTGAGGATTCATAAGTGTCTGGGTACAACTCCCTAATCTTTTCAGCCCTAACTGTTTTAGGCTTACACTTTCCTCCGCCCAATCGTGTCCATTCCCCTGCATTTACGGACACAACCCTATATCCCAAGGCAGTCATGTAAGCGATAATCATACCTACTGCCATGCCAAGGGTGACAAGACCACGGGAATGGGGTCTGTTTTGACCGCCAGGCGTTTCTACAACCAAGGTGACTGTCCTGTCTTGCCCCTCAATCTGCTCTAGGATTCCCCCTATTACTGTTTCAACGGCAGAACACATATTAAGACACCTTTCCACAGGGTCACGGCTCGTGGGTACTTTAATCAATTTCCAATCAAGGAGTGTATCCCCCGCGAAAACTGCAATACCTGTTACCCTTGAGCCAGGGTCGATAGAAAAAAGAATGGGTTTTTGTTCCATGTGTTTAGTATATCGCCCTTTTCTAACAAAAAACTCCCTCTAGCCCATTTTTCAGGACTAGAGGGAGCCTCAAGGATAGGTGGCGACCAAACCACCTGTAAGTCAGATAGGCAAATCGTTAGTTAGTGCATCTTCAAGGTCTTCGGGAGATGAGAATGACCCAAGAACTTCTTCTGCTTTATCCCACACCCAACCAAATACAATTGATTGAGTTGTACTTCGTGAGCCAGAGGGTCTACCCTCCTCGTTTACTCGTACCTTCTTGGGTCGTTTTTGCCCATCCTTACCCTCTGTTTCGATTGGCATTAAGACCCCCCTACCAAGGAGTTTACCCTTCACAATAGACATACATTTTCTGGAGTTAGCAGAGGCACTAAAGGAGTCATTAGCCCTCCAGTTACCTGATGCCTCCATTACCTTGACAATCTCTGCTCCTGTTACCTCTGTAATGTCCTCAGAATCCTTTCTACGGGCGTACAGAATAAGGTGGTCGGATATGGCTTGAACGATAGAGGATGCTTCCTCAGCGTCAGCATCGGCTCCAGGTCGGCGTTCTATGATTTCCGCTGCTAGTTCGTCTACATCGCAGTTAGGAACTTTAGAAAGCACATCTCGTTGCCACGCCCTCCACCTATCAGCAAATTTGGCGGATACTACCTTTTTGGCTGTTTGTTTTAGGAGGTGTAATATATCAGAAATTAGTTGCAATCGGTGTTCTTCTACAAACTGACAAGCCCACTCTACAAAGTCCCCTGCCAAGGGTTTGCCTACTTTGACAATGACGGCTCGTTGAGCAAGGTCACGGGACATTTCTGGTAGGTTGAAGGTCAGCATGAAGGTCGCATCATTGGGTCGCTTGACTGTACCAACGAACATCTTGTGACCTGTTAAGAACTCGCTTGTTACTGCCGCTTCTATAGCAGAGCCACTGAACTTGCCCTTAATGTTGTCAAACAGGAACACCCTTGATAACCAATCATCTGAGGACATGATTCTCTTGGATATATTCTGCCAATTATCTTCGTAGTCTAATGTTGCAGAGCCACCCCAAATACGCCCGATTGCCTTAGCAGTTTCGGTCTTACCAGAACCTTGCCCATAGTCGGAAGTGAATACAAACATAGGTCTAGCCCCTGATGCCCCACCCCACCCAGGAGTCATCATTGCTGCCAACATAAGTTTTCTATCATTCTCAGTTGCGGGGTTCAGGGCATTTACAAACTCATTGAGACACTCCCCTGTTGGCTCTGGTAGTTCTGTTGGTATGTAAAATGTTGAGCGTCTTGGTGGAACATGGGGATACTCGCTCACACCATCGTAGGAGGGTTCCATGTTGTCCTTTACCCAACGAAAGAACTCTGTTTTTGTAATGGCAGAGAGAGTATCACCCTGTATTGTTTCACACTCTCCACGAACCCAACGAACAATCGCTCGGTCATGGAGTAAAGCAAACAGGTCGTTTGTGTCTAGTATCGACCACAACTCTACCCTCTCTTTTTTTGTTTCTTTAATTGCAAACACGCCTGTCGCTGTTGAACGCCTTGGGTATCCCCCAAGAGCCTCGCTCATCTCAAAAGCAATTTCATCAACAGGCTTATAGAGCGTTACAACTTTTCGCCTACCATTCTCCATAACTACTTTGGTAGATACATTAGACACAAGAACTCTATCACGGGGGTCAACAGGTCTGTTGTCCACTCTCGTTATGTCTTTTCCCTCGTCATTAGGAGTACCCCCAACGACCCCCGTATCAGATTCGGAAATTTTTATAGCAACGGCAGAAGAAGCACTGTCTGGGGAATAGCCCTCTGGAGCCATCCCTTTTGTTTCATTGAGGTCTGAGAGTAGGTCAGAGGTGGTTGTCTCTTCAACTAATGTCCTAGTAAATGAGGGTGTTGCTTTCCTCTTGTAAGCATTCCGCACCGTTCGTACTGCTTCTGCTTCTGAAAGACCATCACGACCTACACCACGCTCTATAGCCAACTCTTGAATTGCTTGCTCTATTGGGTAGTTGTTGGCGTTGTAATCGAAAGCGGCTGCTACAAGTTTGTTGTTCCGTTCACCGTCTTCAGTTTCTTCTTGTAAGTAGGAGAGGGTGACAGTGTTTAGATTCTCGGTACACGGCTCTCGGTCTGGGTCGTGGTGTGATTGGAACGATTGAACCTCTTCGGCGGGTTTAATTCCAATGGACTCCCAAGTATCGTAAGTGTTGCCCTCTTTTAGAAGGCGACAAGGTGCGCCCCGCTTATGGTTTTCTGTACCACACAATCGCATTATCCGAGAAGGGTTCTTGATTGCTTTGTCACTCTTGACGGAGCGAATCATTGCAATTTGTAAGGAACGCCAAAGAACAGGGTCGGAGATTGTCTCATTAAATTTCCAATACGCATGAGTGCCTGTTGCTCTGCCTGATGCCACAAGAAGTGTGGGTTCAGGCAAACTTGCTGATTCAATTCTTACAAGTGCTTCTTCTGGGTCAGCGTCATCAAAATCAACAAACAATGTGTTAAACTTTTCCACATCATTGTCAGTTGCGGCATTACAAGCACCCGAACAACGATTACTGCTTCGGGGATTAGCCCCTATGTATAATGACCACCCTTTTGCGTTGTGTGCTGTGAGCCACTCATTGAGGCTACTGTCGTCTTCTTTGATTGGGGCTTGTCGGTATAGGGTGTGTACTTTGTTGGAGGAGGAGTTGTTTCGGATGGCTCTGAACTCAATCCAATCCCCATCATTAAAAATTGTTCGTATGTGTTGTTCTGCTGAACTGAAAAAAACTGGATTGTTGGGAGGGGTGTTAATAAAATCATTTTCTTTTTTGGTCATTCTTGCCTCGCAGTTTCTTGTATTCCTAATTCCTTGAGTAATGTCTGTTGCTTGGTGGATTTTTTACGAACAACCCACAACAGAGATTCATCGACCGAATCCTTAGCAATGAGGTAAATATATGTAACAGGTCTTTTTTGCCCAGACCTATGTAGTCTATCACGGCTTTGCATGTGTTCTTCTGCGGAGAAGGACAGCCCATAGTAAATAGCGTATTGACAGACCTTCTGCAACCCATCCGTTCCATGACCTGCGGCTTTGGGGTGGAGAACAAGTCTATCAAGTTCCCCACTAACGAACTTGTTGATGTACTCTTGGGCATGTTTCGATGTTCTTCCATCAATTATTCCTACCTTATTTCCTTCTTTTGTAAGCCGTCTAGCAATTCTATCAATATCTGCTGTAAATTCAGCCCAAATAATTGCAGGTTCAGAGCCAATCTCAGCCAAAACATCTACAAGTGTATCAAGTTTTGATGAACCCACCTCAGTAGGAGTATCATTAACTTTAACAGTACCTCCTGCAACTTGGCGAAGTTTCATTAAAACGGCTTCTGACCTTACACTAACCGTTGTATCATAGTCCCCATCATTAGACTTACAACACAACCTCAACTCCTCTATTACTTGATTGTAAATCTTTTGTTCGGGTTTGGCTAACTCAAACACACGAACAACATCCATTTGAATAGGTAGGTCTAGGCAGTCTTCTTTTCTCAATGCCCAACTCCACCTTTTTAAATAGGCGTGGAATTGGCTAATCATATCTTTTTTAGGAATCCAACGAGCAATAACATTCCTGCCTCGTATGTTTTCGGTTATGGGCATAAACCAGTTGTACGCCCACTTGTAAAACTGCAAACCAGAAGCCACAGGAGATACCACCCTTAACTGACTCCATAGTTCTGTTTCGCAGTTGGGGCTAGGCGTTCCTGAGAGTAAGTAAACTTCATTGCAAGAGTCTGCAACTTGTATGGCTGCCTGAGTCACTTTGGCTTTTCGATTCTTCAATTTGCTAGACTCATCAAACACAATGCGCTGTATGCCCGACTCTATGAACAACTCGGCATTCATTCTGAACTGCTCATAATTTGTAACGAGGATATGATTGCCTTTATCAAGAATCAATTCTCTTCGTTTTGCTTTGTTGGTGTGATGCACAACCCGCAAATCTACATCAAGTAACTTGGCATCCTTCTCCCAAGCCGACCAGATAATTGATTTTGCTGCAACAACGAGTGTTCGCATTGGTCGTTCTTTTTGAATTGCTAGTATTGCGATTGTCTTCCCCGTTCCTGGTTGCCAGAAAAACGCATATCTTGGGTACTCTCTCGCTATTTCTACGCCTTGGCGTTGGTGGTCGAACAATGTAATTTCAGACATTGCAATTTCTCCTTGAGATATAAAAGATAGCCAAGAGGGGGCGAGTGAATAGGACTGCGCCCCCCCTCAACTTTCGGGGGTAAACTTAGATTGGTAGTGTTTCAGCATCTACGGTTGGAGTGGTTGCCACACTGTCTTCCGCAACTTTGAATGCTCCACTGTCCACAATTCCTTTTAGTGAATCGTGCATCTTAGAAAGTTCCGCATAAACATCTTTGTCTTGAATGATTGGAGTATCAACTGGATTGTTGAACTCAAAACCATACCACGAGCGATTATTGCGCTGTCGGACAGCCGTTTTCAACTCAACACGGTTTGCAAAGATGGAACAAGGTCGGCGTTTCAGCATACCACACAAACGGGAGCCAGTATGGTGTTCACCAACTGAGAATGAGATTGTTGCCAATTCACCTCTTGCTTCGCCTGAGTCAATCTTAACAATGAAGTTTAATGCTTCTACATACTTGCGAGTGAAGCCATTACCATAAGTTTCTTCTCTAGTGTCTTTGTTTCGGGCTTTACGAGCAATTTCACTATTGGGGTCTTGTGTGCTGTTCTCAATCATGGGGGTTGCACTGTCGTTTAGGTCAGAGCGAACTTCCCATGAAGCCCAAAAGATAAGAGGAATAACAACGAATGGTTCATCCATCCCCGCTACTTTAATGCCGTCAGGCATAATTGCAACACCACCCTCACCAAATGCTTCTTTGCGCTCAATGTCTGACATTGCTTGCACAATAGTCATACGAGGAGTCACCATAAAGTCTCCGAGTGTATCCGAACCCTTTACTTCTTCTTGTTGCATCCAATCTGGGACAACAATAGGTGCGTCTGTTGATGTTGCTAGTTCTGTTTCTGTTTTCTTAGCCATAGTTCTGTTTCCTTGTTTCTAAAATTTACGAACTTCTTCTGTGGTTAGCGACTTGGATTTCCTCGATAGTTACGCCATCGGGTAAACGATACCCTGCGTCCGATTCTTCTCGGAGTTTACCTGCCGACAACCTTCTTTGTACCATGTGAGCATAACCGTCATCACATAGTTTTGTCAATACACTTGACCAATCTGTTTCAGGGTCTAGTTTCACAACAGGCATTTCCTTGACTGTAATAGTGATTCCGTCACCCGCTAATTTTGATATTTCTTCTGAGTTGCAACGCTTAATCGCTTCTTGTTGCAAGGACTGTTTAATCCCTGACAATCTTTTTGCGAAAGCGTTTACTTTATCAATGTCGTCAATACATTGTTTGAACACACCGAGGAATTGCCCTTGGTTTAATACGGAAAAATCCGTAGGGTATGTGTCTGGGTTTACATCTAATACTGTTTCTGTCATTTTATTTCTCGATTCTGGATTCTGGATTCTGTTATTAGTGAATAGTATACTCTATCGTATGTCATCGTGGTTTACGCCCATATCCTTTAATTTGTCTGCATCCCACTCTACCATCTCTACAAAAATAAGTGCTTCTTCTGGGTCTGAAGCCACTCTATCCCACTTGATTCCCGCACGGATGCTTGCTTGTTTGACTCTCTTGAGTCCACGATTAGTGAGCCAGTACCCATCTTCAGAAGGTGTGTTGGTTGTAAAGCCGTCTTCTGGGTATCGAGAATCTTCAGGGTGTGGGGGTGGCTGTTGCCATTCTTGCATAGTCATTGTGTTTGAGGAATCTGTACTGGGAAGTTAAAAAGTTCATCACGAAGGTACTTCATGTCATCTATATTAGATACTTCTTTATGTACACCCTCCACTGAATCTAATGCTTCGATTGCATAGTGAAGTGCTTGTGCCATGATGAACCTACCTCGCATAGAACCTAAGAACGCTACCGCCCTATCATGTTCGTGGGCTTTTGATTCTTGGTCTGCTTTGTAATTGTCAGCGTGTTCTTGTTGTTCGGTCATTGTTTACTCCTTGGTTAAAGTTATGTTGTACTCGTGGTGCATTATACACCAATCAATATACCCTGTCAAGTGGGTTGAAGAAAAAATTTTGTTTTATCTAGGGGTTGACAAGACATATACTTTGGGGTATACTACGCATTCGTGAACAAATGAACTCTAAAGAATAGAACTGGAGAGCAAGCAATGACCATAAAACAACAGCGTAGGCAACACAGATGTGGCATCGGTAATGTACAGGGGCTAGGTGGTGACTTGGTTGTGCATGAAGATGGTAAACAAAAGCGTGGAAAGCCAACCAAGATTAGCAAGCACAGACAAGGTTACAAAAAGAGAGGTAAAAAATGAGCCAAACAATATCAAAAGAAAAAGACGATGCAAAAATCACGATTCTGGGTGTAGAGTGGGATTGTGTTGTATCCGCAGAAATTGAGGTAGAAGGTACGCCTTCCTATGGCGGGTATCAAGGGGGCAGGATGGAAGATGCGGCGAACGACCCGCCGTGTGGTGGGGAGATAGAGGTTATTAGTGCATCAGTAACAGTGGTAATAATGAAGGAAGATGGGGACGAAGTTGGAACGCTTGAACTAGAAGGAACTGATTGGTATGACCATTGGTTTGATGACCCAGAGGAGGACGATATAGATTGGGATTTGATGGCAGAATGACGAGAGGCTATAAAAACATGGTGATATTGGTGTGACCGAGTGTGACCGAGTGTGATGATAAATTTTGCTTTATGGTCACACAACTTTTCTTGCTTTATGGTGCCAAGAACCCTGTTTTTTAACCCTTTTCTTATTGTGTGACCATAGTGACCATGTTTCCTTTTATTAAGAATAATAACTAACTAATGTCATGTTGTCATTGTGGCACAAGGGGCTGTGTAAACTGCCTATAAGGAGGTACGGTCACTATGGTCACACCATTTTCAAAACACCCTCTAAATCATTATTTTTATTACCTTTACAAGTATTTTGAATTTTTTTAGTATGGTCACACATTTAGACAAAAGTGGTGATGAGATGACAAGAAGTAGTGACGAAAGAGTAGAATGACAGGAACTTGTCATCCTGTCACCAATTTACTTCTCACTAAACTAAAGATGTGTGAGCCAACAAGACGATAATATGATACAGTGACAAAGAGTTGAAAAACAAGAAATAAAAGGAGTTCCCAATGAAGACATTCCGAATGTCCGTCAGAGAAGATTTACACAACGAAATAAAGATATTGTCTGTACATAGAAGAGCAATGGGAGAAAGAAACGCATCTATTGGAAAGATAATATCAGAAGCATTTTCAGAGTGGTTTAGACTTGACTGCCCTGACCTCGCCCCATACAAGACCCAACCCAACTTAGGATTCGTGCAAACTACATTTGGGTTTACACATCCTCACGATGTTAAACTCTATGTAGCCGAAATAGTTCTAAGAACTAAGAACGACCCCAAAAGAAGGTCGGGAGCAAGATTAGACCGAGAAGAGTCCGATGCAATTTTAGAGTGGTGGTTACAAAAACATTACAACGAATCAAGCGAATATGAATGCACCAACAATAACTAGCCAACTACCAAAACTACCAAAAAAAATTGATACACTTTACTTAGACGTAGAAACTGTTTCAGGGAACCCGTCCCGTGGTGCTACTCTTCCTTATATGGGCGACCGAATTTGTGGTGTAGCATTTACCTACGATGATTGTAAGAAGTCGTGGTATATCCCCATCAGACATCTTCCCCAAGATGAGTTGTTTGGGGAAACTATACCAAATCTGGATTCTTCTTCCGCCATTGATTTTATTCAATTACTATTAGATAGAAGTACACAGTGGGTAAACCACAACATAAAATTTGATGCCCACTTCCTGTCGGTTGAGGGTATTGAGATTAACACTAAGATGGTAGACACACTAACCCTAGCCAAACTTGTAGATATGCAATCCAAGAACTATGGTTATGGGTTGAAGCCACTCGCAAAAGCGTGGTGTGGAATAGAGTCGGATGAACAAGACGTTGTTAAAGTGGAACTCAAGAAAAGAAAAACAAAAGACTATGGTGATGTTCCTGCTGACATACTGGGTAAATATGCCTGTGCAGATGTTCTGATGAACAGAGAACTTTGGAAAGAGATTCAACTCAGAAAGTATGAAGGCATTGAGAGGGTGTGGAAATTAGAAATTGAATTAACACAAACACTATTTAATATAGAAAAACGGGGAGTGATTGTAGATACTGAAGCACTCGCTCTTGCAAGAGAAACCGCCCAAACGCAACTCGCTAAAATAGAAACAGAGATAAATGGTTTAGGGTATGGAGAAGTAAACCCATCATCGCCTTCCGCACTTGCGTCCTTTGTCACAAATGTATTAGACCTTCCTGTGATAAGTTTTACGGACAAAGGGCAAGTGTCTATGAATGCTGAAGCAGTTCATGGCTATATGGAACTAGAGAGTGTTATTTCAGATAAAAAACTCTCTCGATTCTTTTATCTATTAGATAAACATAGAGAGCGTTCTCAATTTGTTGCTATGTACGCAGAGGGTTGGGTTTCCTATATTGATGAACACGAACAAATGCACCCAATGTATCGACAAAGTGTTGCCACAGGAAGAACTGCTTGCGCTCAACCAAACATGCAACAACTAAATAAAGAAGCAAAGAATTTTATTGTCCCTGCGGTTGGAAATTCTTTTCTGTCGTTAGATTATTCCCAGATAGAATACCGAGTAATTGCTTCTCTCACAAGAGACGAAAATATATTTTCTGTGTATAAAGAAGACCCCACTACTGATTTTCATAGTTATATCGCAGAACTGTGTGGTATTGACAGAAAACCCGCAAAGACTGTCAACTTCGGCATAGCATTTGGTATGGGCGAACGCTCACTCATTGGCTCTCTAGCAGAGTCGTTAGGTAGAGAGGAGGCGGAACAAGAATCGGCAAAAATACTTAGTACCTACCACAAAAAGTTCCCAAAGATTAAAGAAGTTGCAACACTGGCGATGCGAAGAGCAAAGATGCGTGGGTGGATTAAGACGCTGACAGGTAGAAGAAGGGCTTTAGATGGGGGCTTCACTCACAAAGCGTTTAATACGGCGGTTCAAGGAACGGCTGCTGATATTGCAAAAGAAAGACTCATTGCAGTAGAGAATGACGAACTACTTAAAAACGCAGGAATTTTTCTCAAAGCAATAGTTCATGATGAATTTTTATTAGAAGGTCCGACCGATGCAATAGCATGTCCAGAGATACGAGAGCATGTAGAAGATATTATGGTGTCCACAACAATAGACTTAGGAATCCCACTTCTTGTTGATGGTGGAATAAGTCAAAGTTCTTGGGCTAAAACATAGGAGACAGTAATGAGACAAAGCAAGTTCCATAAAAACATACCAAACAACATGAAGATACAAATGGGTGGTGATACTGTAGGGGATGTAATCAAAGAAGCGATGCAAAAAGAAACAATACCAAAAGGCATTTGTAAATGCAGACTTATTTTTGCAAAAGCAGGTCAAACAGATATATGGGTGTGGCTGACTTGGGGGGGCTACGGCAAAATAATGGGCATAGGAGAAGTACACAACAACAAACTATCTTTTGAAGTTATACATGATGGAGAAACCAATATCGCCTTACCAACAAACCATCAACATGAGCCTTTTAGTATAAGGGGTATTCTTGCTCCTGCTGTTGTAGATATTGCGTTGTGGCAAAAGTTGTTTGGTGTAGATGCAGAACGACCTATACTGGATGTACACTTGAATGGCTCAACTCTAAGAAAACTGATAGATATTGAAGAAGGACACCACGATGTCAACTAAAAAGTGGTTTTTGTCTAAAAACTACCCTGAAGATTACAACACAGTTGAGATTAAAAGCCGCAAGGAAGATGACCCCCAAGGCACACGCAGGTTTTGTGCGGATGGAACTTGCCCACCCGCTAAGGTGTGGGTTGTAGATTTATTTTGTGGAGGAACAAAAGTAGAATCAGATGTGCTATGGAACCACCACCCCCCAATAGATGTGGTAATACACCACCTTGAAGAAGAAGACTTCAAGAAGTTAATGTGTAGAAAAAGAGGGCAAGAAGACGAAGCATTGGGGGCGACAGGGAAACCCACCTACAACCCGCGCGGGGATTTTCTAGGGAAAAATTTTCGAGGATGACTTGACAAGAGATATATCGTATGGTATAATACCTATAACTCAACAAGGAGAACACTAATGACCAAAAAACTTATTTTACTAATCTTCCTTCTGATGCAGTCATGCACAAGTGGAGGAGCAAGACTTCCTGATGGCTATGATAATTGGTATCAAGCGTATGGCTATGATAGTTGGTATCAAGCGTCACTACCCTCTGTCCAAGAGTCCTTACAGAGAATAGCAGACAAGGAGTGTTGTAATGAAAACTAAAAAACCTTGGGGTATTTGGGTTACAACATCTAAACAATGGATGGAAGGTAACAACAGACGAAAAGCACGATACGAGTTTCGCCGTGAAGCAGTAAAAGATGCTGAAGACTTTAACAATATGTGGAGAGGCAGGGAAAGCATATATGAGGCAAGGAAAATATGAGAAGTCTTGTACTGCCAAAGCCACCAAAAGGGTACAACAATATACCTGCGCATTTATCTTTTGCTGCAACTCAGTATGAACTTATGTTATTGAGCATGGGGGTTGTGGGGGACAAGGTAAGCCCAATCATGTACGACCAATTTAAGCAACACACAGAGAGTGAGCAAATGCTTGGTCACTGGGAAATCTCAGGTGTACAGAGATGGATTACTCATGGGTTTAGAACAATTTACCCTTCGTCTGAGATAATGGACGCTTGTAAGAATACAGAAGTATTAACCTCTGTAATGGGTAGTGACATAAGGGTGTCAATCCCTTCTTTTATGATAGTAGTTCCAAAAGGTCAAGAGTGGGTAGATACAAAGGGGGCTAAGGCAACACACATTGTTGTAAATGTACGAGAAGATGAACCTACGGTTACTTATTTTGGAGGTGATATAACACAAACAATGCCTATGCCTTCTCCTCGGTATTTAACAGTGACGCTTTTTTGGAATAACCACATGTCTCAGAGTTCTTGTATACCTCTTGAAGAAGAAGGTCAATCACTAGGAGAGATAATTAGCAAGTACACAACAGGGGGAGAGCATCATATAGCAAGCAGACAAGACGCTCTTTTAACTAAAGAAGACATGGAGGGTGACAGAAAAATAGGGCATGATGTAGATGAGTTTGTAGCGAACGCATTGCTCATTATGCAATCCTATCCAGAATATCTAAGCACTACTGTTAAAAGGGCTAGGGGTTTCAATACCAAGAAGATGACCAGAAAAGTAAAGGTGTCGATGTTTGCTACTCCTAGTAATCTTAGGCAAACAGTATACTCAACCCCTAAAGACAAAAAAGACAGCGATGGTACTAGAAACCTAAAAACGCACATGCGCAGGGGGCATTGGCGTAGACAACGGCACAACATTCAGTGGGAAGCCGATAATCCTGAAGTAAGTGTTGTGATGATGACTGATGGGGGCAGCGCACACATGGTTTGGATTAGACCAGTAATGGTTGAAGGGAACAACAAAGAATGAAACTACTAATTTTCTTAATGATATTGTTCATGTTAGGGATGGGTGAAAAACCAGAGCAACCAGTAACTCTGAAAACGATATATGCAAAAGAGTATATGCAAATTGCAGAGGGGGCATTGCAAAATGGATGCGAAGACCCTGTATTGTTCTGCATTGTGTTTGCAATTCGCAACGCCGAAAACGGTAGAAGGGGTCTTGAGTTTGGCGTTATGCACCCAAGAGCAGTAGACCAACCCAACTCCTTGCGAGTACAGGCAGGTTGGTGCGCTGCAACGGTTTACAAGAATTACCACAGGTGGTTAAAGAGTGAGAGCAAACTAGACTTCATAGAGTTTCTCGGTTCTCGGTACTGCCCTGTGGGGGCAAAGAATGACCCCAACCAATTAAATCAGTATTGGATTACTAATGTAAAGTCGTTTGCGGAGAGGAATATGCGTGTACACTTCCAACATGGGAAAACCCAACAGTACAAGTGGTGCGCCGTGGAACGGAACAAAGATGACATTTACAAAAATTGCGGAAAGACTCGGTGTGTCCAGACAGTGCGTGACACACACCCACAAAAGGATGTTAAACAAATTAGAAATTGAACTAGCGAAAGACCCCGAAATAAGAGATTGGCTTATTGAACAAGGATATCAAGTACCCCAACCCAAGGACAAAGAAAATGACCAGTGAGAACGAAATTGCTTTATTGAAACTTGATGGATATGATTCTGCTCTCATTGGCAGGGTGCAACGATTCAATACAGAATACTTTCTGTATGACAAAAATAAAATAATTAAGCAATTGGTAGAGATAGATGGTTTAACAGAAGAGGATGCAGAAGAGTATTTTTCGTACAACATTATTGGTTCGTGGGTTGGTGAGGGTACTCCTGCTTTTTTAGTGGTGGAGGAAAATGAAGACAACCACTAAAATTTTAATAGGTGACTGCCTAGAGAAACTGAAAGAACTACCAAAAGGTAGTATTCAAACTTGTATTACATCTCCTCCCTACTGGGGACTCCGTGACTATCAAACAGGAACTTGGGTTGGTGGAGATGAGAACTGTTCCCATAAACGAGAAACAAAGAGGTCAGACAAAACCACAACAGGACACAAGAACTTTGATGAGATTGGTGGGGTTGGGGATGGTATCTACAAGAATGTTTGTAATCGCTGTGGTGCAACCCGTGAAGACAAGCAACTTGGGCTAGAGGAAACACCAGAAGAGTATGTTGAGAACATGGTAAAAGTGTTCCGAGAAGTACATAGGGTGCTTCGGGATGATGGTACTTTGTGGCTGAATCTTGGTGATACTTACTGTGGTACTGGACATAAGGGCGACCACAAAGACCCTAAACACGAAGAAGGCAGGAACTCTCAGTCAGTTGCAATCAACAACAAGATTAAGGGGTTGAAACAAAAAGACCTAGTTGGAATACCTTGGAGAGTTGCCCTTGCCCTGCAAGCCGATGGTTGGTACTTGCGTCAAGATATAATATGGCACAAACCAAACCCTATGCCCGAACCTGTAACTGATAGATGCACCAAGGCACACGAATATATCTTTTTAATGTCAAAGAAACCTAAATACTTCTTTGATAATGAAGCAATAGCAGAACAAGCGAAGTGGGAGAGGTGGGGAAACCAGACAGAAAACAAGGAACACCAAGGTACAGCGTGTCATCTAGGGGGTAAAACACTAGAAGAACTACCTATAAAGACAACCAAGAACAAGCGTTCAGTATGGACTGTACCCACACACTCGTATAAAGGCGCACACTTCGCTACATTTCCCCCAAAACTGATAACACCCTGCATCCTCGCAGGGACTTCGGACAAGGGTTGTTGTGCAGATTGTGGTTCTCCTTATGAAAGAACTATAGAAAAAGGTGGTTGGGTAAAAACTTGTAAGTGCAATACTGCTGATATAGTTCCCTGCACAGTATTAGACCCATTTGCGGGTTCGGGAACAACTTTAGCAATTTCTAAAGAATATGGTCGTAATGGGGTTGCAATTGAACTAAATATAGAGTATACTAGTATGTTAAGTAAACGAGTAGCCGATAAACAAACATTGTTTAATTAAGAAGGAACCAAATGAAAAGAGTAAAAGCAACCTGTATTGGTGTAAATGGCATGATTGAAGAACTATATTTCAATCCCAAAGACATAAATCGCTTTGGTAAAGCAGATGATGGGGTAGAGGCGATATGCAAGGTGGGTTATGATGACCGATACGCAGTTATTTTAGCAAGCAGGGGTTCACAAGAGAAGAAGGACTTGCCTATAAATATGGCGGGTTCACTGTGGTTGAGCGCACATGGTATGCCAAAGATTATCTATGGCAATTTGCTTGTGATTGGAATGATTCCAAAGGCAACCTCGTTCTCGGATTGTCCAGATGAAGTAGCCCTTCAAGTACCATTACTTCGTGAAGAAGGTGGTGGGGGTAATTTTAAGATGGTGAACTATTCTGGTTGCTCGGAGCAACTTCTCGATGAGATTATAGACACTGTAAATGAGTTTTTAGGTTTTAATAACGATAATTATGAAAGTGAGTAATAAACCAATGGTATTTAAAGTAAAAGAAGTAGAGAGAGTGTATGAAATCAATGGTGATAGACTATTGAAAGCACTCAACGATTGTGGAATGAGTCAAGCAGAACTAGCCCGTGAATGTGGGTACTTATCTTCTGCTAGGGTGTGTCATATTGTAAAGGGCGGCGTTACACGAATTGGTGGCAAACCACTAAAGAAGATTGTTGGGGCTTTATCCAAGAAGGGTGTTTCAATAGAGGGGTTCTACGGCTAATGTTTGCCATAATAAGATTCATTGCAAAGATAATCACCTTGCCCATTTTGGTTGTGAGTGTTGCGGGTTTAATGCTTACCCTTGGTTTAGCATACTTGTTCTGTGTAACGACACTAAAGATTCTCGGTTCGTGGATATGGAAAAATAAGCGGGAAACACCTAATGCATTCCTAGATATGGTTTGTGGAGAAGAGCCGAGTTTTGACTCGGAGATAAGAGATATGCTGAACAGCGTTAAGAAAAACACAATGAGTAGATGACCCTCATCTCATTGTAGACGCATGGAGGCGCAGAGGACGCTCCTGCCCTGATTGGGTGGGAGCGTTTCTCATTGCAACTCTGATTGGAAACTGATTGCAACCTCTGATTGGAAACTGATTGCAACCTCTGATTGGAAACTGATTGCAACCTCTGATTGGAAACTGATTGCAACCTCTGATTGGAAATGGAAACTGATTGGAAACTGATTGCAACCTCTGATTGGAAACAAAGATAAAAAGACCTGCATATCCTTTTTAAATAATAAAAGATAAAAAGACCTGTATATCCTTTTTAAAGAAAAAACTTTTTTTATTTTTTTACACTTTGCTATTGACAAGTCAGTAAAGTATGGTATAATACTCATCAGTTACGAAACGAAACGCACAATGAATAGGAGTGCAACATGAACATCTATACAGGTTATGAAACAACTGCAAGAAAAATTAAAAAAGGTGAGTGGTTATATCGTGGTTATAGAATCAAGTTAAAAATGAATAAACCATTATCTCAACTGCTCGGTGGTAGATTCACCTACTGGGAAATTGAAGGAATGAATAAGTCATTCTCACAACTCGGTGAAGCAAGAAGGTACATTGATAAAAAATTATCACAAGGTACTTGACAAGCAAGTAAAAGTATGGTATAATACTCACGGTTACGAAACGAAACGCACAAAGAATAGGAGTGCAAAAAACATGATAAAAATACTATGTAAAGAAACCAATGAGGTACATGAGTGGACAATATCTCAAGTGCTTGAGGAAATCAACCGAGAACGCTCGGACGAATGGACTGCATACAACCATAACGATTGGCGAGATGGGTGGATGGAATGGGTAGAAGGGGGAGAGTTTTATACTCTATGCCTAGCACAAACCCTAAAAGATTCAGCAGAGGAATTAAAGTAAAATGAACCAACAAATGAACAGACCAAAACCAAGAAGAATGTACGCTCCATTTTTATTCGTACTAGCGGTATGGACTTACACACTTGCCTACATCTTTGAACTTTATATGAGGTACTCACAATGAAACACTTTAAGATTACAATAGGAATACGAGATGGGGACAACGAGTATATGGAAACTTGGGAGATGGATAACCCCTGTTCAGGTTTTTTTGGGGAACTGCTCCCCGATTCAGACCCACATAACCGTACCGATATGGACAATAAGTTTCTTCTCAATCACTTTTTTGGAGAAGGTTTGTGTTTGGGCGAAGATGATGAGGGTAACGAATCCTTAGAAGCCACGGAAGATGAAGGTGGACGTTATTGGCTAGGATTTGGCGAAAGATTGGTGTGGATTGAAGGCATCGAGGAACTAAAACAATGAAACAATGTACAAAGTGTAAAGGTACAAACATACAACAAGCGTTTGTCGGTTGGCATAACCTGAAAGAAGATACCATTGACGGAGAACGATACTACGAGAATCAATACTTTAATGCAGATGACGATGTTTACTTTTGCAAAGATTGTGATGAAACAGTAAATGTAGAGGAGGAGAATGAGCCAAAGGTAGCCGACACAGTGAACTACGAAGTTGGAGATAAAGTAAAGTTTCTTGTGGAGATAGAAAGAGGTATGACAACAACCGTACTCAAAGATGCAATAGGAACTATTGCCAACATTGATGAAGATTTTGTCTATGTTACTATCCACGATGAAGATTGTGCAAAAGACTTGGCAGAGTGGGATGGGCAACTATACTTATCCAACACACCTGTTACAGATTTTGATAAATATGACTATGAAGGTTTAGATAGTATAGAAAAAAGATAGTATAGAAAAAGTTGAGTAAGGTACTTGACAAGTAGGTAAAGACCTGCTATAATGCTTACAGTTACGAAACGAAAACGCTCACAGAATAGGAGAGCAACAATGCCACACAGCCCAGAATTATCTAACCGACTTGAAGTAGGGGAACAGACAGAACTATATGCAGACAACACCACTCTTATTGTGGGTGTTACCGAAGATGGCACTATCCAGATAGACATAGATAAGTGCGATGGAAGTGAAAGTGATTCGCTAATTATCAATCCAGATAAAACAGTCGTCAATGCTCACCTTCCAGACCTAGAGGGAGAGAACTTACTCTCTGCTAATACTTATGTGCTAATGGGAATACTGCAAAAACTGTACGGTGGTGATTTTCACAAACTTATGGCTACTGTTCTTGATGAGTTTCAAAGTAAACATGGTCTTGAACCTATGTGTGCTTTAGAATCACAATCAGGCAACTACAAAACAGACGAACAACTTGAGTGGTATAAGAACTTCAGTGCATTGTGGGAACTAATGGAAGAAGATTGGGTGGATAACAACTGCTCAGAAATGCAAGTAGTAGTGTTAAATGATGGTGAAACTTACACAGGTTTGAAAGGTAGCAAGATTCTTACTATCCCCACCTACATTGACGAAAATGATGTTGATACTTATGTTAAAGACAACTACAAAGATGGGGTGGACATTCAATGAACCTATTCAGTAGAGGCGGAGTCCTGCGTTGTGGGGATTGGCGTGGGCTTCGCTTCTGCTTTGATTGGAAACTGGTTGCAATGGTTGTAATGGTTGCAACTGATTGGAAACTAAAATGACAACACTTCTACTACCATTTTTAATCTTCGGGATTGCTCCTGTTTTACTAATTGCTATAAATGATACTATGCGCGACTAAAAACTTTTTTAATTTTTTTACATTTTGCTATTGACAAACTCGTAAATGATGCTATAATACTCACAGTTACGAAACGAAACGCACAAAGAATAGGAGTGCAACAAATGACTACAGAACAAACATACTGGAATGACAAGGGCAAGTATCAAAAAGAGTACGATGCCCTGTGGCTGAAACTTGTTCCATCTCAAGGCGAAGCGGATACTGTTCATGGTGAAACATTAAGAGCAGTAAGCAGACTGTACTACGATGTTATGAATAACGGTGCGGGTAATGTTATCGAGTGGTCAGAAGGAAACTATGATAACGACTATGAAGAAACAACAGAAGTAAACTCTTACTTCCAACCACTTCTTAATCTTGTAGAAGCAAGAACAACAATAAATGTAGAAGCAATACTCATATCTTGCGTTAAAAAGAGTGGGCTTAATTGGTTTAATGGCGAAGAATGTGCAGAACTTGAAACAGTAATAGATGATGTAATGGAATATGTTATCGAAAAAGATAAAGAAATTACTGCAAGATACTTGACAAACAAGTAAATGTATGGTATAATACTTACTCAACAACAACGCGCACAAGAATAGGAGTGCAAAACAATGACTACGGAAACAACAACAGAACAACCAAGAACAAAAGTATCTACGATAGTGGATAGGTTGTTCACACAACTAGAGGGTACAAGAACATCGTTCGATTCTTATATTAAGGATGTACCAACACCAACAGAGGGAACTATTCTTGTTCGGTGGCAGAGGGATGGCAGAGGAACTCTTAAGGGCATAGAAGAAACTCCCGCAATTACAGTAACCAAAGAAGATTTAGATGGTTTTGTTTTTGAGCAAGCAAGTAAAATAGAGAACAACACCGAATCAATATGCTTGTATCACTGGGGCAGAGTAGTAGCAGAAGATAAAGTAAAAAGGTTTGGCAGGAAAAGCACAGTAAGAGTTTATCTTGAACGAGCATACAAAGTACATTATGGCAGACATTCTTACAGCAAGATGAACAACATTCAATTTGAACTACCAAATGATTCAGACATACATAGAATCGTGGTAGAGGTTAGTGGGTATGGGAAGGATGTAAAGAGAGCATTCCCTTTTAAAGATGTATCACAATTACAAGACGCAATTACAAAGGCGGTTGCTTATACTTTTAAGAACTCTAAAGTGTTTGCTCCCTCACCAAAAGATAGTAGGAATAAGCACGAAGAACGCTCAATCACTGAACAGTGGGCTGAGGATATTTTAAGACATCGGGAGAAGCGTATGAAGTTAGATACAATCACACTAGAAGAACAACGAATGAGTGTGTTTGCAGAACAACTAATTGCATCGGGATTCATGCAAAAAAGATATGACTTATCTTACGAAGCAAAACCACTAACGGTTGAAGGTAAGGGTAAGTGTGAATCAGAAGGCAGAGCCATAAGAGCCGAGAAACAAACCGAACTGGGCTTAATCACAATAACCGTACAGGTTGATTCTGATGGAGAGTATCGTGCAGGGCTAGGAATAAATGCCAGACATAACAACCGAATGCCGATGAAGGCAAACACGATTAAAGTGCAGAACTTAATAGATATGGCTACTTCAATAAAATGATAAAAACTCGCCCTGTGATTCAGAGTATAAAAGAATCCGAGTGGTAGGCGTAACCTACTATTTTTAAGAAAAAAGTTTAGTAAGGTACTTGACAAGTAAGTAAAGGTATGGTATAATGCAGTTTGACAAGTGAATAGGGAGGCAGTCAATGGTCGTACCCCTAGTAAACCGTCCACCAACAAGGTATTTGAGGCGGTTCTTAATTGAACTAGATAGATGGTACATACTTAAAGGCGAACGACTGCTTCCCTTTTTTTAAGAAAAAAGTTTAGTAAGGTACTTGACAAGTAAGTAAACACTTGGTATAATACTTACTCAACAATAAAGCACAAAGAATAGGAGTGCAAAACATGACACACACCAAACAAGACAGTGAATATGCTAGAGAACTTCTAGCCCTTAGCCAACGGCAAAAGGCAGAAGCAGAACTGAAACAACGACTCATAAATGATGCAGAGATTGTGGCTAAAGAAAAACAAAGAGCAGATTTGCATGGAGTTATTGCAGAGGCAATAAATGATGTACACAATACTCAACGGTTTAGCAATTCCGACTTGATGGACATTCGAGAAATTGTTACAGACCGACTTATGAAAAATGGTTTGATGAACGAAGAAGAAAAAGATAAGTTTCTTCGTACTGTTCAGATTTTTGCTTGCAACGATAAAGATTGGGCGAAAAAAAGCCCAAGCAAGACAAAGAGCAAGAGCAGTTACTTGCCGAACGCAGAATCAGTAGATGGGAGATGGTGAAAACATGGAAGCAAAACTTTTAACAGCAGGGCGGTACTTTGAAGAAGGTAACAAGAGAACACCACCGATGTCTATGGGCGTGTATCGGATGGTGCGTAACCTGTTAAAAAAGGCATACAAGGGTAGACCTGTACTTGGTGTAAAGGTTGTTATGCAAGAGGATGGTAACAGGATGTTAGAGCCAACGATAGCGTGGGAAGAAGGGCTTACCGACTGTAAATACTTCTTTTTGATGTTGCACAATGACGGCACTATCTACTCAATTTTTGGCAACCGAAAAGAGTTTTTAAGCATTTTTCCAGATGATGACATTGATGACTTTAGCCATGTAGACAAAGACAAAGAAGTAATGTTCGGACTACCGCTTCCAAAGGATAGCCCAAGAATATGGGCAATGGACTGTGAACGATGTACAGCGATTTATATGTTAAAATGAATAATGTAGAGGCAATGCTGAGGATGTACCAAAGAGCGAACCCCACACTTACAAGGGGTGAGTGCATTGAACTTATGAAAAAAAAGGAACGACACTTTCTTGGTTATGATATTAAACTCAAACCAAACAAGAAGCGAAAGAAACGCTGATTGAGAGTGATTGGAAACTGATTGGAAACTGATTGGAAACAAAGATAAAAAGACCTGTATATCCTTTTTAAAAATAAAAGAAGATAAAAAGACCTGTATATCCTTTTTAAAGAAAAAACTTTTTTAATTTTTTTAAGTTTATGTATTGACAAGTGAGTAAAAGATGGTATAATACTTACCAGTTACGAAACACAACGCTCAATGAATAGGAGAGCAAAACAATGACAACCGAAACAGCAACCAATTTTTCTACAAAAATAAACTACGCTCAACTTAACAAGCAATGGCAAGCCAATGTTACTAAGGCAAGGCAAAAAGTAACAGGATGGTACGGAAGAAGAATGGTCGAAAATCGTTCTCTTTACTTATCAGCACAAAAAGATAATAACGAAGATTTTGATGTTGAACTATTTAGAAACGGCGGGGGGTATGAATCGGAGCAAGGAAACCCTATGGTTTTTACTCAAGAAGAAATATCTTGTTGCATTGAAGAAGGAAAGGCACACTTTTTAGTAAAAGAAAATGAATTAAACATCACAATCGAACAAGGAATGGATGGTGTTAAAGAACGAGATAAAGCATACGGGCGTGGTAAACTTGGAGAAGTATTAGACTATGATGCAGAAGTATGCCATGTTAATTGTACAATCAAGAGCGATGGAACATTTAAGATATGGATTGACGAGTAACCACTTGACAAGTAGGTAAACACTTGGTATAATACTTACCAGATACGAAACGAAACGCACAAGAATAGGAGTGCAAAAAATGAACCGACTAACAATTAGATATGATGAAAGTGCAGAATCCCCAAGAGAAGAATGTTGTAATTTAGGTACTCTTGCTTGTTCTCACAGTAACTACAATATGTCTGATAAAGACGTATCAATCGAAGATGCACCGAACCAAGATGATGATGATTATGTCATGCTCCCAGTTTATATGTATGAACATGGTGGTTGCACAATAAGCACTTCACCGTTCTCTTGTTCTTGGGATAGTGGTCAAATTGGGTGGATATGGTGCAGTTTTGAGAACGCTAAAAATCACTTACAGAATCCCGATGTTACTTATGAAATGATTGTTAAGTATCTAAAAGGCGAGATAGAAACATACGACACTTTTATTCGTGGTGATGTTTATGGTTTTGTACTTGAAGAATCCACTACTTGTGGGGATTGTAACCACACCGAATGGGAAGTAACCGACTCATGTTGGGGCTTCTTGGGAGATAACCATGTAGAGAACATGGCGGATTGTTTACCAGAAGAAGCACACGAAGCACTGAAAGACATCGAAGTAGATAAGCCGATGTTGATTGGAAACTGATTGGAAACTGATTGGAAACTGATTGGAAACTGATTGGAAACTGATTGGAAACTGATTGGAAACTGATTGGAAACAAAGATAAAAAGACCTGCATATCCTTTTTAAATAATAAAAGATAAAAAGACCTGTATATCCTTTTTAAAGAAAAAACTTTTTTTATTTTTTTAAGTTTATGTATTGACAAACTCGTAAATGATGGTATAATACTTACCAGTTACGAAACGAAACGCACAAAGAATAGGAGTGCAAACAATGACAGAACTAGATTTTGTAAAATCGGACAACATAGGCGGAACATCCCTAAAAGGTAGCGTAGAATGCTCTTACAGCGACATTGTGGCTGTATTCGGAGAACCATCAGAGGGAACAGACAAGACGGACGCAGAGTGGGCTATAGAGTTTCCTTGTGGAACTGTAGCAACCCTTTACAACTGGAAGAATGGCGTAAACTATTGCGGGGCATACGGTACGCCAGTGGAGCAAATTACACAGTGGAACATCGGTGGGCATTTTGGGGCGGATTCTGTAGAACTTGTTAAGAAGGCACTTGACAAGTAGGTAAATACTTGCTATAATGTATACAGTTACGACACTACAACGCTCTAGAATAGGAGAGCAATACATGAAACAAAAAACCAAACAACCCGACACTTGCGTATTTTGCGGGAGTATGTCGTTAAGGTTACTAAAAGATAGAGCCACTAGCGACCCAATTTTAAGCCCCGAAGGCATGAAAATATATAGATGTGGACGATGCTGTTCTATGAGCAATGAATACACTGTTGACATTAAAGTAGACGAATTGGAAACTAAATGACAACACTTCTACTACCATTTTTAATCTTCGGGATTGCTCCTGCAAAAATGATTGCAAATGATTGCAAATGATTGCAAATGATTGCAAATGATTGCAAATGATTGCAAATGAAAGATAAAAAGACCTGTATATCCTTTTTAAATAATAAAAGATAAAAAGACCTGTATATCCTTTTTAAATAATAAAAGATAAAAAGACCTGTATATCCTTTTTAAAGAAAAAACTTTTTTAATTTTTTTAAGTTTATGTATTGACAAACTCGTAAATGATGGTATAATACTTACCAGTTACGAAACGAAACGCACAAAGAATAGGAGTGCAAAACATGGAACGAATAACACACTATAAACAACTAGAAGGGGCAACAGTCGAGAGCGATAAAATGAACTTCAGCGAGGAAGTACACGCCCTAGCCCTACACTTGAACGATGATACCGCAACACTTGACGAGGTAGAAAGATGGCTAGATAATGAGGATTATCTAGTATTTGATGATGAGGATGCCGACAAAAAAGCAGAGGAATATATTAGGAATACGGTATGGGGCTTCAATGCTGACTTTCTCTCTTGGTATTGCCCAGATGGAATAGAAGCGGAGCATATCACCGCCTTAAGGGGTGATTCTTGCGAGGGGTGCAACGAGGCACTGGTAGTCCTTGTGGAAGCAGGGCAAGGGATGGAGAAGTTTATCAGCGAGGCAATAAGTACCGATGGTCGTGGGCATTTTATTAGTTTTTATGATGGCGAAGAAAACGAAGTAACATACAACGGCACAGATTATTATATTTACAGGATAAACTAATGAACCAATAAAAAAACAAAGACAACCCAACAAAGCAAGCCCCGCCCAAGGGGCTTTTTTTGTGGGCTGATTGGAAACTGATTGCAAACTGATTGCAAACTGATTGCAAACTGATTGCAAATGAAAGATAAAAAGACCTGCATTTTTTAAAAATAAAAAAAGAAAAGAGTATCTGTATATCCTTTTAAAAATAAAAGAAGATAAAAAGACCTGCATATCCTTTTTAAAAATAAAAGAAGATAAAAAGACCTGCATATCCTTTTTAAAATACCCCCCAAATGGCTAAAAATAACGATACCCTCATTTTTGGGCTAAAAACAGGGCTTTCAGTAAAGCCCCTAGAATCGCCTGTACTGGCTTTGTTGGTGTGTAAATGACTCGTACATCGTTGACAGCAAGATATAGCATACAGGGCATTCTAGACCCCTTAAAAGGCAAGTGTTAAAATAGGCAAACTGTAGCCCCTAAATAATAAAAGATAAAAAGACCTGCATATCCTTTTTAAATAAAAGAAGATAAAAAGACCTGCATATCCTTTTTAAAAATAAAAGAAGATAAAAAGACCTGCATATCCTTTTTAAATAAAAGAAGATAAAAAGACCTGCATATCCTTTTTAAAAATAAAAGAAGATAAAAAGACCTGCATATCCTTTTTAATAATAAAAGATAAAAAGACCTGTATATCCTCTTAAAAAATAAAAGAAGATAAAAAGACCTGTATATCTTTTTAAAAATCTTACACTTTTTGAAAAAAAAATGCTAATTTTACCCCTTGCCCCCTTGACAAATGAGAAACACGCTTTTCAGCCTAAAAATGGCTATTTTTTTCGAGAATCGCCTGTACTGGCAGTATCGAAAAAAATAGACTCATGGGTCATTGACAGCAAGATAAGGCGTACAGGGCATTCTAGCCCCCTTTAAAGGCAAGCCAGACCAGAACCCCGTTTTTAGCCCAATAAAGGCGGTTTTTACCCCATACTATATATACATAAAAAAAATAAAAAAAGATACAATAGACTACTTGACAACGGCATAAATGACGATATAATAAAGAGCATAACAACAACGGACAACAGTCCACAAACCCCAACCCCCAGAATAGGAAACAAGAACAATGGCTAAGAAAAATAAACAAATGACGAACAACGAGATGTACCAAATGATTACCGATAGAGTGGTCAAAGCATTAGAAGCCGATATCATCCCGTGGGTACGACCATGGAGCGAAGAGGGCGGAGCAAGAAGTTTCCCCCGAAATGTAGCAAGCGGAAAAGCATACAACGGTATCAACACTTGGCTTCTATCTTTAATGGGCTACGCTTCTCCGTGGTGGCTAACCTACAAACAACTTCGAGCCATCGGCGGAACTGTTAAAGAAGGCGAAAAAGATAACACAAGCCCTGTAGTGTTCTGGAACTTTTTTAAGACTAAAGATAAGACAACCAAGAAGGAAAAAGTAATCCCATTCATGAAACATAGTAACGCTTACAATATCGAGCAATGCGACATACCAGAAGCGGAACTGCAAAAACTTGCCAAGCGACTTGATAAACTTGCAGGTAAAAAAGTTGTAAAGACTGACAAAGACAACAACGAAAAAAACGCAGTTTGTGAAGCAACTATTCGGGCATATTTAGATGGTCAAAAAATCACAGTATTAGAAGGAAGCGCATCGTACAATTTTGCGAACGACAATATAAAAATGCCACCGCTTGATACATTCACAACAAGCGAACACTACTACGCAACTTTTTACCATGAAGCGGTACACAGTACTGGTCATGAATCGCGCCTTAATCGAAAAATCCAAAACCAATTCGGTACGCCAGAATATGCAAGGGAAGAACTCACGGCGGAACTTGGAGCAAGTTTCCTATGTGGCATCACTGGTATAGATACGCAACCAGTAACCGAGAACCGCGATGCTTATATAAAGGGATGGCTTAAAGCAATAAAGAACGACAACAAGTGTATCGCCGTAGCAAGTAGCAAGGCAGGCAAGGCAAGCGATATGATTCTCGGTACAACTCAAAAAGGCGATACGGTATACACGCCACGCAAAAAGAAAACAAAGAAGTAAAGACACAAGAAGCCCCCAAAAATGGGGGCTTTTTTAATTTAAAAAAATCTAAAAAAAGATACAATAGACTACTTGACAACGGCATAAATGACGATATAATAAAGAGCATAACAACAACGGAGTACAGACACTCCACAACCCCAACCCCTGAAAGAGGTAAACAAATGACCGAGCAACGACAACAACCAACAGCAAGCCACTACACGATAACAAACGAAAGCACAAATGCAATAGTAGGAATTGCAAGCGACATACCAAACCTGTACTATGTTCTTTGTTCGATGGCGATGCCCGATAGCATTCTGCAAGATGAACTAAGAATAACATACGGCGGTATGTGTATCGCTTGCCATGAAACCGCAGATACACTATGTGAGCATTTTCGACAGGAAGCGGTAGAAGCACAACAACAACAACCAGAAGAGGAAACCATCGAAGATATCACAGCCGAGTACGAGCAAGAACTAGACGCTCAACTTGCAGATTTTTACGAGGACGATTTTAGATAAACAACAACCCAGAACACGAAGAAGCCCCCAAAAATGGGGGCTTTTTTAATGTAAAAAAAATGTAAAAAAGATACAATACACTACTTGACAACGGCATAAATGACGATATAATAAAGAGCATAACAACAACGGAGTACAGACACTCCACAACCCCAACCCCTGAAAGAGGTAAACAAATGACCGAGCAACGACAACTAGAAGAATTACAAAGATTGGTAAGAGATAGAGTAGGGGCGGAAGATATCGGATTAACAATCGAAGAATGGGATAGAGTAGCGCGGGCAGAATGCGGAAGTGGTAAGGCATTAGCCAAGGTAATAGCCGAGCAAAAAGAAGAAGAAGAAGAAGCAAGAATGCATTTAAATCATTTAATGGAATGCGTACGAGCCAATGACACAAACAATTTTTCCCTTGAAGATTGGCGTAGATTAGCCCTAGCAGGGTCGATATACTGGCAATAGACAACCCACAACCCAGAAGAAGCCCCCACCATTAGGGGGCTTTTTTAGTGGGGTAAGATAAGCGGTACGAGGTACAGACACTCGCACCGACAACCACCGCCAAAAAAGTAAAAAGCCCATACAGCGAATCGTGAACCGCTACAGGGCATACCATATATGGGGTACTATATGTGGTGGTGAATCGAGAACCGCATACCATATATGGGGTACGATATGTGGTATGCTTCACGATTCACGGTACTATATGTGGGGGCTATCATAACCCGAACAACGAGCCACGATTCTTGTTGAGATTGAGAATCAATCTCAACAAGATAGGGGGTACAGGCACTAACAGAACCCGAACGGCGGAGAAATGTAGAGAAATCAGGAAGTGAAAATTTAGAGTGAATCTGCCTTTACCGAGGAGTAAACACCATTCTCTAA